>FUIF01001521.1_pt1 | contig 14359 bp, 29 predicted proteins | sample 1003461 | NCBI WGS metagenome assembly FUIF01 (sample SAMEA80401918, study PRJEB19352) | marine metagenome | reverse complement strand
AACAAGGAAATCCATGTTGCTTAGAGTATTCTTCGTCGTACTTGCGAAGGTACGTATAAACGTCACTCAACCAAAGCCTTTGCTCCTCAGTTGCTTGCAAGTATCCAGTCACACCGATCCCCATACGCATGTTTCTGTGGACGATATGCTCGGTCTCCTTGAGAGAGCACGGGATAGCGAGGCTATGCTTGTTGATGCGGTACAGGTATCGAGCCACCTTACGGAGTTCGTCCTTGCTCTCGATGTTAGGCAGGTAAATCTCTGCCAGACAGCAGGTCTCGAAGTTCGCCAGAGACTGCTCAGCGCACGGGTTGTACCCCATCACGTCTGGGTCAGGGTACTGCGTCTCACCAAGCCTACCTTGAGTTCTTGAGTTAGCAAGGTTGATCAGGCCGTAAGGCTCTCCGTTCCCCTTGTAGCCCTCCCAGAACTCGTCAGGAAGCATCGTGATGTCGTCGCAAGCAACAGAGTTGTTGGACATGGCTCTCCAGTTCGGGATACCGCCCAGGTCCCAACGCTTTGCACGCAGGTACTCCATGTCGTCGTAATCACCGATTGCAATCTGAGCAGACCGTCTGACGTTACCAGCCACCACGATCTTTCCGATGATGTTCATGATATCGAGACAGTCCACGCTGGACAGACGCCGCCCAGCCTTGGAGTTCAGGATTCTGTTTATCTCCAGCATTCCCCACACAAGATCTTCGCTACCGCTTGCGGTACCACCGAAGCCTTTGATCTTGGCGCCCTTCGGTCTGATGAGGTGAGTGGCAAACGTGAAGTCCTCGCAAGTGCCGTCCTGCCAGAAGTGAGACTCAATGACCTTCTCAAGAAGCATGACCCAGCCCTCACGGGAGTCAGGAACAATGAAGTCAGCGTCATTGACGTCCTTCCTTTCGATGTTTACCTTCTGGTTACCGACCTTCGGCAGCTGATATACGTGCTCACGCTGGATATTGAAGCCGACTCCGCTACCCAGCATCAGCATCTCGAATGCCCACGTGAATGGTCTAATCGGTTCGTCTACCACCACGAAAGAGCAGTTCTGCAAGGACGGGAGTCCGAGCCTATCTACGGTTTCGGTACCCAGCTGCCAGAGGAAGCGTCCAGCTACAGTGCCCTTCAGGTTCATCATGATGTCCCGAATCTCGTCCTGTTCGTACTCCTGGAAGTCGCATCCAAGCTGATCGTTACAGGCCTTGATGACTCGTTCGATAGTATCAGGCCACTCTTCGGTTTTGCCGTCTTCGGTAGGTCTAGAATACGTTCTTTTGAACGTGGGGTATCCTACCTCACCCCATGGGATAAGTTGTTCTGTGCTCATAATTTTTTGTTGGAAAAGGCCTACAAGATACTCAATAATCCAAAAAGTACTTCCATACTCTGTATGAATCTAACATCCTGATATCCTGTAGTATAACCTTGGTTATTACGTCTTGCCTGTCCTTGCGAGTGTACAGCTTCCTGTACGCATCGCGCTTGTGGTCTACGACCTGTTGATCGACGTTTTCGTAGACCCACTCTTTCAGTTCGAGTCGGTCCACAACTGAGAACCCGTGTTCCTCTGGCATGTCGAAAGCGATGATCGTTGCACCGCCGTGTATCCAGCCAGGGTTCCCTCTTACGTTCTTCAACTCTACCCAGATTTCATCAGGTAGGTTGTTTCCTTTCACATCCACGCCCCACTTACCCTTGTCATTTAAGGCTAACCAGTAATCGACGTGGTCGTGAATGTCCTCCGTGTGAGAGGACTTCTTGACTGTAAGGCCAAGATTCTCTGCGGCTCGTATGAACCTAACCTCTGCTACTCTCCCCGTTGAATTAGAGTACCTCCTCCTGCTAGACGAGGTCACTCCTCGTGGTATTCCTTAACCGCCTCTACTGCAAGGTCCAATTCATGCTGGACGATAGTTACAGTCACATCAGCCATACCTGAGATGAGGTCTTGTTCAGTAATCGGTTCCCCTGCGTCCGTGTGGCAGGACTCGTAGAAGTTAGCAAGAGCTCTCATAGCCCTGTCTGATGCGATAGCATAGTATTCACTCAATTTAGATTGATCCATCTTTGATGCTCTTTAATATTTCTTGTATGGCCTGATCGACCTGCTGTTTGTTCTTAGCCAAAAATACAGCATAGGGTAGGTCGTTCAGTTTTATATGCCTTAAAAAAAGCTTCCACCGCATAGGGAAGTCATGGTGACTTGGCAGGTACCCCTTAGTCTCGATGATCCAGTTGGAGTCGGTTCCAACAAAATCAGGAGTGTATTTAATTGGCAGTTGGATTGTACCCGTTCGGTCACTCATGAGCTTCCCCTTTGCGGTCATCTTAAAATATTTGTTGTCGAACCTAAATCGGTCCATCAACTGAAACTCCAGTTCTTCATAGGCAAAGGGCAGGCCGTATTCACTTAACTGATCTGCACAGTACTTCTCCAGATTGGATTTGTACCTGCCCAGGCGTTGTTTTTTTGAGCGTGAGCTCTTACGCTTACCCTTCATGAGGCGAAGTTACACCTGCCCAGCCATAAAAAGTTGGTTAGGTTGAAGAATTAATTTTGACTGACGCTCGGACTGCAGGTTTAGCGGGGCGTAGAGGGCCTTTTGAGTTGTCCACTCTTTAAAGCCCGTGTGAGACAAATCGAAGATAAATCGCATAGGCTCTTCGATCGGAGTGGGCTCTCCGCCTGTCTCTACCTCCCTGACTTTGCGAACGTGAAGCTCGCTCAGTTTGCGAGTGTGAGGGTCTGGAGCCTGAACCTTACGGTGTATGGTGAGGAAGCAGTCAGCCCTGTTCACGAACTTACCTCCACCCTCGGTGTCCTCAGCGTATGGAGCGATAGGCAGACCATCGTCGCCCTTACGGCGCTGAGCCTCGGTAACGGCGTGCATGTTGAGCCACACGGCTACGTTGTGAGACTTGGAGAACGTAAGGAACTCCGATGCAGCTTCATAGTGGTAATCGTGTACCCCGATGCTACTGTTGCGCATGTCCAGCTTAAGGCTGTTGTACGGGTCAACGAAGATGGCATCGACGTCTTGTTGCTTCATCACCTTCTCCATGAAGAGGATAATGTCGCTGTAGCTGTAGACATCGTGGTTGTTGATGATAGTGAAGTGATCCTGGACCCACTTGTACGCTTGCTTGCGCTCGCTGTAAGCCATGTCCCCGACCTTCCGACCCATGGCAAATTGCATGAGAGTCATCTTGACCGAGGCCGTGCGATTCTCAGAGGAATACAGCACCCACTTCCAGTTGTGTCGGACGGCAGAGTTGGCGATGAGGTAAAGCATCATGGTTGTCTTGCCCACGTTCGAGTGACCGTTCACGATGACGAACTCCTTTTTGTACCTGAAGTACTTGTCCATCAACTCGTTACCAGTGTCCAAACCGACTTCAATCTTGCCATTGGCAAAGTCGTCAATCCACCTGAAGTCCTCGTCGTCTGATGAGATGAACGACATGTCCCCATCGTTGAGCAACATCTCGCGCTTGGCGTCCTTCTCGCTAGCCACCAACTCCTTGATGGGCATGTTCTTTCCAGATTCAATGCCGTCACGTATGGTGTTGATTGCGGTCTGTTCGGAATCGATATCGCGCTTGTTGATTTCCCTCAACAACACTCGCATAACCTCCTCTTCCTCCATGCGCCCTGCGGATATGAATCCACCACACAGTCGAGAGGCTGAGTGTAGCGCCTTGTGTTTTGCGCCTTCATCCGCCATGCGGATCATTCGGGCGGCAAGGTTAAGCTTCATGTAGTCGGTTACAACACCATCTCGCTCAATAGTTTGTCCAGACTCCGCCTTCTCGCTTAGGAAGCTACCAAACTTCTGGCTGTCCTTGATTACGATGTCAGGGTCGAAGCTTTCAAAGCATGCACGTGACTCGTTGATGCCTGATGGATCAACCTCCAAGGCATACTTGCCGTCGAAGTACTTGCTGATGGCCCTGAAGTGGTCGCGGTGACGCTCAGGGTTGGTTATACGTACCAAGGCCTTGACCCCGTCACCCGATGGGCTAACCCAACAAGCATGCACGTAGTCGTCAGTACCCAAAGCCTGTTTGGTTTCAGCAACGTCAACGTGATCAAAGTCGAGCACAATGAAGCCTGAATGCTCGAATAGCGCGTCATCTTTCCTAGATGAAAACTCCCCGCTGAAACATACAACGGGGAGCTTTTTCTTGGATTCTTTGTCACCATTCCTTACCTGTTCAATCAGAGCTTTGGACCTGCCCTCCTGTACTCGAAGAAGTGCTTGACTCAGAGTAATATGATTGGGCGAATTGATGTCCTTGACGTCTCGGAATATCGTGATTTTGTTTGTCATCTCTTGAAATCATGAGCAGGACTAAGTATCCCGCAAGATCGATTAGTGTGTCTTCTGTGCTGTCGTTCAAGCCTACGTTCTGTATGCGCTTGAGCTTGTCGTCTATACGCTGGCGCAACCCATACTCTGCGTTGGCCTTAGAAAAAATGTTGAGAGGCTCTAGTGCGGCATCGCCGTAAGCCTCGTTCTTTCTGTGCAAGAGCTCTTTAAGCTCGTTACACTTTGACGTGATTCTGTCTTTTGTGTTCATCCAGAGTGAGTTGAGACTTCGATATCTGTTTCTTTTCGATAATCTCCCTGATGATGACCTGCTTATCTGCCTTGCTGTTCTTTCCGTACAGCTCTGTCTTGAGTCTCGACATGGTGTTCTTGTCGTACTTCATGATGTCAGCAGGGTCCGTGAATACGGAGATAATCCACTTGACGCGCTCGTGCGCCTCCTTACGTTTTTTGAAGGCAACACGAGCGGTCATCAAGTAGATATACGGCTTAGAAGGGGAGGTCATCCTGGACGACCTGCTCACCTTGAGCCTTGGCTTGGCGGCGCTCCTTAGCGCCCTCGCTGTTCGGATCGAACACGCGGGCACAGGCCTTGCCGTTCTTGCTCATGAAGAGCGTGAGATACACGTTGCCTCCACCCTGTTCGTTCTTGGTGGTCGTGTACTTGTCAATCATGTCTTGAAGCTCGTGGTCTTTGAGCTTCACGGTCCATGCGACGATCTCGCCATTGTCATTACGCTTGGGCTCTTCGGTCCAGCCCACGAGGACGGAATCATAGTTCTTATCCATAGTTGAAAAAATTGATGATGAAATAAAGTGTTACGAATATAAAAAAAAGTGTCTTAAAAATCTTGTACGTCTTATACGCTAAAGTCTGCATAGTCTCTACTGAAATCATACTCCTTGTCTTGACATCGCATCAGGAATGTCTCGATGCGGGTGATGGCTTGATGAAACTTCATCTCGCCGTTAAACATAGTCTCCTGTGAGCACGTGACGATGCCAGGGTAGAACGGATACGCCTTCTCCTGTACCAACCAGTAGTACTTGTCTATGTCAAACACCGTGGAGTAGATGAAAGCCTGAATGTCGTAGCAGAAGCTATTGACATCATACTTGAACTTACTCATGGAGCGAGTAGATTTGGAGTCTAGAATAAACTCGTCGCCGAGGCAGTCAAGAAATCCCTTGACACGTATGCCCAACTCTTCGCCATCGTTCTCGATTACCATGACCTCGTTGAACTCAACCTGATACTTGTTGCCTTCGAGGAAGGTGTCGTACAGTCCGCACATGTGGAGACGGTCGATCATCTCCTGCGCCTTGGTCCAATCGTCGACAGACACAATCTCCTGCCCGTTCTCCTCGGCTTGATCTTTGAAGTCCTTGACGATGCCCTTCCACTCGGCGGTGAGCTTAGGGTTCTTGGAGGACTTAGCCTTGTCGGACATGGAGTCGAGGATGGCGTTGTCGTTGAGGATCTTGTAGTGCGCCCTAGCCCTATCGGGCTCGAACAACATCATGTCGTAAAGGGACCCGAAGTTGAGCGCATCGCTCTCCTTCCTGAGCTGTCCCCGCATGTGCAGGTCGAACAGACGCATGTCTGTCAGAGCATGCTTGATGGAGGAGTACGACAAGTGTGACTTGCCGTACCTCTCCTCAAGTGCTTTCGGGAGGTTGAGCTCCCGCGTTTTAGTCTTGCTTAGGTTTATCATTGTCTTCAATTTTCATTAGCATACGTGTGAAGGACATCATCATGATTGCATCCTCACTGTACCTTGCCTACGAAGCTTATCCTCGTAGGTGTCTCTGTCTTCCACGGGTATCATCATTTGACGAACTTCTTCAGTCCAGCCTTCTGCTTCTCGGTAAGTTCGGATCCGTACTTCTTGATGATAAGATCGTATGCCTTCGAGCGGTCGGAGGATTTCTTCAAATAGTCGACTGCCAGATCCATGCGGCTCGGCTCCTCCTTGTTCACGTTTCCCGCCTTCTTCGCAGCTGGAGGGTTTCGTATCACGTGGTTGCTCGGATTGAGCAATCGCTGTTTCGACCTCGTTCGCAGAAGCGATAGAAGTGTCAATACCGATACCAAGCATAGCAAGAGCCCGCCCTACAGCTGACGTTTCACAGTTCTCGATGTGGCTCGTCTTGTTGATGTTCGAGCTACCCTTGACCTCGTGTGCATGGCCTGTTGCAATCGGCAGTCCAGTTGCGTCACGGATGGTGGTACACATGATGACGTCAGTGTCTGTCATCTCCTTGACCTCGGTGGTGATGCTCCACCCCTTGTACTGCTCCTCCTGACGGAAGAACTTGATGCGTTCGTTGACTTCAACGTACTGCTTGCCACGGATGTTCGTGGTCTTGAATTGATAGTTACTCATGAATTGAAATGTTTACAAATGTAAGGGTTTACGGTGTTGATTCTACGTGCTTTACGTCTTTTAACAGTTTGTCTCTTCGTGCTGATAGGCGCTCCATCTGACGCTCAAGGAACCGAATCTTTAGGCCGTGTGCCTTCAGGTATCCTTCGGTTGCGTATCTGGTTCCGAGATAGTTGAGATTGTCGTATAGCTCACGGAACTCCTTGCTTCTGCGCATCTCTACGTTACCTTTGTCTCGCCAGTGGTTGGGGGTGGATCGGTCGCGGTTGAACCACTCACCGATAGCCCCCATTTTGCTACGCTCAAGGCGATGATATTTGTCGATGACCCATAGGGTGAACAGGTAGTGACCCGTCTGGTCCTTGTATCTCTCTTTGTTGTCACCAATGTCCCGCATGTTGTACTTGGCGTTGCCATAGTGGTCAGCGAGAAGCGTGTTGATTTCCTCTTCCAGCTCTTGAAAGTCGGCTCGTGTTCGGTCGTCAATGTAGCCCATAGTATTTAGTTCTAATGATGTCTTGTACTTGAAAGTATACCTTTAAAGCGTCGAGACCTTCAAGCATGGACTCGCGCATTTGTTTCATAGTTTCGATGTAATCTACTCTTTGTTGGTCTTCTGATTCAAACAATACGTATCCCTCTAGGGCGAGTTCGTCCAGGAAGTCTTCTCCGATGCTGTGTGCATGGACTTTGTCGATGCTATTGGCTGACGACTCAGCAATAATACCAATGAAGATGTCGGATATGGATTCTGCTCTCCATTCTATCCACTCTTCGATCCCATACTCTTGTAGGTCGGTCGCGGCCATGTGACAAGCCAGCGCCTCTTTAGGGGGTAGCTCGGATGCGTACTCTATGATAAGTCTGATGGCTTCTTCTTTTGTCATTCTGCATTGAAGATGCCGCGCCCCATCGTGGTGAGACGGAGAACCTCGCAGTTGTCGAGGTTGTATTCGTCGCGGCTGTGCCAGTGCGGGTTGCGGCGAGGGTTGTATCTGTACTGCTTGCCCACTGAGGTCTCTGGATTGTTGTAGGCAATGACTTTGTCACACCAAACCCAAGCACAGACGGTCTTGTTCTCACCATTGAAAATTTTGGTAGAGACGCTGGGCTTGTTGCCGAGCTTGCACACATGCATGGAGAGGTGCTGGGTGTCAGGGTCGTAGTAGTCTACCTCACCTGTCTCAAGGTTGCGGACTTGCCACTTCTTGTAGTTCTCGCCCCGTCCGAGGTGGAAGCGTACCTTGTATTTGTACTTATTGCTCATCTTGCATTTTGAGTTTGAGTTTTGCTTCGTAGGAGTTCACGACTGCTTCCAGCATGATGTGGTACAGGCGTTGCTCACTCCCTTCTGTTTCTTCGAGTCGAATGGAGAGATGTTCAATCATCTCCTCCATCCCCTTCATGTACTTATCGGTTATCATGTGCGGCTAATAGTTGGCGTTCAAGTGACGCGATGGTTGCTTTGAGAATGTCAATCTCCTTCTTGAGTTCGTCCTTCTCATCAAGGTGTCTCTGAGCCGCCATGTCCACGGTCTCGAAGTTGTCCTTCCATTCGTCGATAGCGGCAAGGGCTTCGACGTAGCGGGCATGCAGGGAGTTGCATGAGGAGGTGATGGCGGCCATCTCGTCACCCACGCTGTCGAGGAAGACCCCTATGTATTCGAGGTCGGTATCCTTCTCCCAGCACCTGAAGTCAGCGTTGTCACTCCAAAACTCGATGAAGTCTACAATGCGCTTCTGTGCGCCTTCGATCGTGGTTTCCATAACGGGGATGATTTTGCTGTGCTTGACAGGGACAGGGATGTTTGGGAGCGTACCCACCAGGAACGCCTTGATTACCTTTGCGTCCTCGAAGTCGTCGTCCTCCACGTTCTCAGACCAAAGCAGTCGGTTGACCGCTTCGATAGCCTGTCCCGCCGTGAACGTCTCGTTCGGGTACGGGTTGTCGATGTTGTTCATGTCTTCTTTAATCATTGTGTGAGCATGTTAATAAGTTGGGCAGAGCCATAGGCTATGCACCATGCCGCAAGGACGAGACACAGATATGCCGTAAGGGTCAGGAAGGTGTGTTTGTTGTTGCTCATGATGATAGTGATTACTCTTTGATGGTGCGTGTAAGTATGTTCATTGGTTCAGGTATCGTTGCTTGAGTTCTTTCTTCGGGTCGAGATAGAGTTCTTGCATCAACTTCATCTCGTTGAACATGTCTCCATCGCGTAGGTGGTTGGCGAGTTCGTCCAGCCAGTCACGCTCGTATTCAGTAACCCTCTTCTCGAAGCGTTCGTTCAGGATGATTTCTGCAATTTCTTCGGGGCGCAGTTCTGCAATCTCGCGCAGGACCCCGTCGATGCGCTCTTGTTTGAATGTGCTCATAGCGTTGTGTGTTTATGTGTTAGTACCCACGGCAGGATTCGAACCTGCGACCGACTGCTTAGAAGGCAGTTGCTCTATCCCCTGAGCTACGCGGGCGGGTGGTAAGTTTGGCTCTCATTCGGCACTTACCATGTGAGGAGATTTCGACCTTACCCCATTCGTCGGACACGTCCTGTCGGGGGCTACCTCTCACGCCGCTCATCCATGGGGTGTCAGCCCCTGACGAGTGTTGCCCCTCTTTCTGACACGTAGGCAACAGGTGTGCGCCTGGTAGGACTTGAACCTACGACCTGCCGATTATGAGTCGGATGCTCTAACCACTGAGCTACAGGCGCAATGCGGGGGCCAAACACAAGCCCCCTTGCATACTTTCACAGGACCCCTCCTGATACGGGTATGCCAGCCGCCCACAAATTCACCCCTCGAAGCTAACGTTGGTCTCCAGCCAATCGTCGAGTGAGTCTCCTTGGTCTTGTTCGGCAAGGATGCTGAACTTCTTTTCGAGGTCGATGGTATGATCGGTTCGGGCACCCCCCGCCTCATCCTGTGGGTACGGGGATCGTCCCTCCTTGTCAAGGGAGATGCGCTCGTTCGCCTCGTTGCGTCCAAAGCTGGTGATGGTGGACGGGCATTGCACCCCATCGTTCTCTGCCATGTCGAGAGCCTTGCTCTTCATGTACTCGACACGAACAAGGTTCATGTAGATACAACCACGTCCGTGGTGGAAGTTCATCTTGATGCCGTAGGTGGCGGGGTCATCGTTGTTCCGCTCAGCCAGAGCCTGTGCCTCCCGCAGGAAGTCTGCCCAGTACGAGTACGCACCCTTGGGGTCCGTGGGGGAGGCGATGATGGCCTCCGCATCATTGGCGTAGTAGTAGTACCCACAGGATTGCGGGTTGAGGAGAGCATCACAGGTCATGATGCTTTGTCCGAAGCTGATGGCGCGGCCAAGGGCTTCGGCGAATGCGCGGGTGTTGGTGTTGTCGTTCAACATGTCTGTTTGTTTATGCGTGTTGGGTAAAGGTTTCGTAGTTGAGGTGCGGGTTCCACTCCTTCATGTCCTCCACAATCTCGCGGGCTTTCATGAGTGAGTAGTCGCGCTTCTGTGTCTCCGTCCCTGCCGTCTGCGGGGAAGGGAGGCCGATATATCTAAGAAAGGGGCCTTCTTCGTCGTACATGTCGATGCTGTACTTCTCTTCGTTGTTACGGATGGCACGGGCGATTGAGTTGACGTAGCCTCTACTGCGTCGAGGTAGGCGGTTAGCTTTCTGTTCATAGCGTTGAATTTTGTGAGGACAAAGTTACGATGCCTCTTTCGATTTTCCAAATTTAATTTCTAAGTTGCTGATTTACAGGGAGGGGTAGCTCCTCTTGCTCGTTCCCAAGGCAGGGTTCCGCTCCGATTCTTGGATGCGCTTGAGCAGGTCGTGGTATGCCTCCTTGTCTCCCTCTGCTTGGAAGTGTGGGCCACACACCCACGCCAGGACTTCACGCACACCTGTGGCTGTACCGAGGTGAGTGTCGTCGTTGCAGTGGTCACCGACATATGCTTGAGGCCGAAGTTGTTGTACGGCCAATGCAGGTACCTGTCAGACGCCTCGTCAAGCATATCGATAAGGTCATCGAGGACCGTCTCCTCGTCACGGATGTAGTACTCCTTGCGGATGGAGTCGTAGACTTCGTAAGTAATGTTCATGCGTTTTGTTCTTGCGCGTTCATGTTTGCTTGTGCGAGGATCCGCCCCATCGTCCAATCGTCGTAGTCTGCCTCCTTGATACTCTCAAGTTTGGCGGCTACGGCGTACCATGTACGCGCTTCGAGCGGGTCGGATACCTCCCTCCAGTTGTTGAGGCAGATGTCAATGAGTTCCTCGACTGAGGCTTTGTGTGTGCGGTTCACGTCCGCTTCTGTGTACTTGTTCATGCTGTGGTGATTCGATTGTCGTTCGTGTAGACCATCTGATTCATAGCTTGGATGGGGAAGAAGTGGGTGCAGGTGTCATCGATGTCCACCATGACATCCTGTGGGTACTCAAGGTCACACACTACCTCAGCGAGGCAGTCGTAAGCGTAGATGATGCTGTTGGTGTAGTGCCTGTCCCACCCGCCGTGGTTGGTCACGTTGAACACCTTGGCCTTGATGCGCTCCACACTGATGGAGATGGACTCCTCTGCCATGCGGATGGCGGTGTGCTTGTGTGTGATGGTGCGAACCATGTCGTCCATTTGGTCGTACACAACCACGCCGTCACCGAGCATGACCCCGTCATACACTTGGACGAAGAGGGTGTGGAACCCCCAATCTTCGATGTCTGTGGGGTCGGTGTTGTCGCTGAACTTGGGGGTGATTCTGACCCACCCACCATGCGGACACTCCTCGATGTCGTACCTGACGTCCATCGTGGGGACCATCTGTTCCTCTGCGAGGTTCGTGTAATACTCAAGCATGTCGTGGACCCATTGGTCGATGTACTCCTCGACCATAGCCTTGGCGAGTTCAGGGGTCACCACATCCTCGATGCGGCGGCAGGTGGTTTCTGAGTATCCCTCGTTCATGCCACCGATGGAGTCGATGACGAAGTAGTGGGGTGCGGTGCGTAGTGCAGTGTTCATGTGTCAGTATGTGAGTGAGTGAAAGATTTCGGTGTCGCTCATGACCCCTGCCTCCTTGAGAAAGAAGATGCAGTTGTTCACGGGGACACCGCGCTTGGTCATGGTGTGGATGAACTTGTTTGCCTCGTTCATGCGGTCAATCTCATCGAGACCTTGGAACTTCTCGCGGCATTTGGCGAGGGCCTGTTCGTGTTGGGTGTTGTTCATAGCGTTGAAGTTTGAATTCGTCGGCAAAGATACGCCGTTGGTTTGGATTCTGCAAATTTTTCTTGCTACCCTAAAGGGTAATCATTGGTCGACATACTTGTCGCAGATGTCAATCGCCTCACCAATCACCCGACCGAGCGGGTTACCCATCTTCTCAATGGTGGCGATAGGGGTGGCGAGGAAGAACATGTCCGCCAGCATGAGTGCCTGTTGCATCTTCTGCATATCGGCTTCACCCACGATGACGTTCTTGGGGTCTTCGTAGATGTTGAGGTGAACGAGTTCGACGATGGTGTCGTCTTCGCCGTCCGTGAATACATCCACCTCGATGTCGTTGTAGATGTTGTGGTCACGCCACACGCTGATGTGGGTGTCATTGGGGAGGCCGTCGAGGGCCTCGATGAGTTCTGCTTTCGTCATGTCAAGGGTATTTGATTCCAAAGTCTGTGTATGCGAGTCCGCTCATGCTCCTCCATTCGTTATGAAGCCTGAGCGCTTCAGCGAGAGAGTCGCACTTGTTGAGGGTGACCCAGTTTCCCGCTCGGTTTAGGGCCATGACTGTGTACTTGTCCATGTCTGTGTCAGTGGAAGCAGTATCCGCACTCGTTGCAGAAGGGGTGAACGTCCGTGTACTCTTGATACTGGTCATCGAAGGTGACGTTGCCGCAGTCAGGGCACTCGACCTTGTACGCGCACACAAGATCCGCGAACTCTGTGGGTCCACGCTTGTCTGACTCATCCTTGGGGAGGTACTCGTCGAGGGCCTTCATGACCTTGTCTACAGGGAGACCTGTGTCAGGGTGGTAACCGAGGTGGCGGAGGATGCGGACCGCGAGGTCACGCTTGTAGTCGTTGTAGTTCTGTGTGTTCGTCATGTCTCAGAAGTGTTTGTGGATGAGTGTGTGTAGGAGAAGTTGGTTCTCAATCTTGGCGTTGCCGTAGTCACGCTTGAGGAGGTCACGCACTTCGGCGACCTCGACCACGAGGTTCGGGTCAACTTCGCACTCGGTGCAGATGCCGAGGAAATCGTTCTTTGTCATGCTTGTGTGTTTGCGTGTTTGGTTGCTTGTTCGTCAGTCCAAGAGACTCTGCCCTCTTGGAAGCACTCGTCACACCTTTCGATGTAGGTGGTCCCTTCAGGAAGGTTTGGGTGTCCTGTGGTGTGGATGTAGCCTTTGTCTTGGCAGGTCTCACAGGTGTGTCTGTTTTGCTTCATACTTGTCTGTGTTAGAGGGTGTATTCCTTTGCGTTCTCGATGCTGTAGATGGCCTTCTCGCCACGGACATCGCCGAGTTTGCAAGCCTCGGAGAAGTCCTCCACGAGGGTGGTCACGTCGAAGACAATGTCCTCACCATCCACCCAAGTGCCGACACACAGGGGGTGGTCAGGCATCCATCCGTGTTCGTAGGCGGCATGCCACGTCTGCTCGAAAGCCCGCTTGAACTCCTTCCACAGGACTTGCGGGTGCTTGGCGTGGTTAAGGGGACCAACAACACCTACGGGATGGAGCATGGAGATACGGACCTCAGGGACACAGCCCCCGACAGCGTGACCCCAACAGGGTCGCCACGGGTCGGTCGGCATCTTGTCGTAGTTCAGGGTTCCTGCCTTGAACGTGTAGCGTGGGTGGCCTGGTGTGAGCAGGATTGTGTCCCCGCCGTCAGCGAGGGTGCGACCGAAGGATTCGGCGATGAGGTTGAAGTGGGGGTATTCGTAGGTCTTCATGCTTGTGTGTATTGGACTGGAATGAAGTAAGCTTGGGATTCGCCAAAAGCGTTGACGGCGAGGATTGCCTCTTCGTCGAACCACGGCTCATCCATGTATGTCTGTGATTCGGGCCACAGGACCAGCTTGTATAGCACGGCGTCTTCTTCAAAGTTCATAGCGTTGTGGGTGTTGTTGGCTGAATTGCGACTGCAAAGATAAGGTCATCAGAATCCTTAACTTCCAAATTTATTTTTTACCCTATAGGGTAGATTTCCATAGCTTCGTCGAAATCGTCGATGACTTCGAGCATCTGCCACGTCTGCCCGTCCTCGCTCCAGCTCACGGCTGTATGCGATTCACAGGCAGGCTCGAACACGTAGTCCGCGCTCTCGCACTCCGCGAGGTAGCAGACCTCGCCCTGATTCAACATCGAGGCCGCCCACTCGCAGGCTGCCTCCTCGTCCACGAAGTTCCGCTTACAGCGAAACTCTCCACGTCCTTCCCCGAAGGGGAACACAAAAGCAAAAATTGGTTGATTCATAAATCTATAGATTTAAAGGATTAAACTTCTAACATCGGATTGCCAGAGGCAATCAACGCAAGGGCCTCCAGACGCTCTTGCTCCAAGCGAGCGGAGCGGAGTCGAGCCATTGCCTCCTCTGGCGACTCTCCTGGAAGGAGAGTCAGCTTCATTTGTTCTTTCTTTCGAACCTTCGGTTCGACGATCTGAACCTCTTTACGA
>FUIF01000011.1_pt1 | contig 14380 bp, 23 predicted proteins | sample 1003461 | NCBI WGS metagenome assembly FUIF01 (sample SAMEA80401918, study PRJEB19352) | marine metagenome | reverse complement strand
AATATAACCAATGATAGAATTAACCAAAAAACTAGCTGATGTACAGACTAAGTTAAAAGCAAAAAAGTCTTCATACAATAGCTTCGGTAAGTATTATTTCCGTAAAGCTGAAGACATCCTAGAAGGTGTAAAACCTTTTTTATTACAACACAATATTTATGTTACAGTATCAGAAGAGCTAATAGCTGCAGAGCCTATGCCTATGATACAGACAACCGCTACGATAAGTGACGGTAAAGATTCAATACACGCTACAGCTGTAGTTGGTGTTGATATGCAACAAAAAGGTATGCAAACTGCCCAACAGTTTGGTGCAGCGTCTACCTATGCTAAAAAATATGCTCTCGGTAATTTATTCTTAATTGACGATACTGAAGACGCTGACGCTACAAACACTCACGGTAAAGCTCAACAAGTTCAAGCTAAAGCTAAAACTAAAATAACAAAAGAGCAAATGACTAAAGCTATTGAGTTTGTAAAAGGTGGCGGATCAGTTGATGCTATTAAAAAGAAATATGAATTAACGCCAGCGCAAATTAAACAACTAGCGTAATGACAAAAGAAATTTACAACAAACTAAGAAGCGACGAACACTACTACGGTGACTTTGGTAAACAGTTTCTAAGCAACTCGGATATAAGTGTGTTACTTAAAAATCCTAAAGACTTGCACAAACCAAAACCTAGTAGTCCAGCGTTTTTAGTTGGCGGTTACTTTCATACCGCAATACTTGAGCCTGATAAGCTTAACAGGTTTAAAGTAGTCGATGCTACAACTCGTAATACTAAAGCGTACAAAGAAATATCTGACGGTGAACTGTGTTTATTACAGCACGAGGTTGATAAAACTGTACTTATGACTGAAGCTATTATGGACAATGATGTTTGTAGAGACTTAATTAAACCAGTATTAAATGAAGTAGAATATGAAGAGCCACGTGTTGGCAAAATCCACGGTCAAATGTGGAAAGGTAAAGCTGATATAATTAACCACGAAGAAAAACTTGTTATTGATTTGAAGACAACTGGCGATATTGACAGGTTCCAATGGTCAGCTAACAAGTTCAATTATGACAGTCAAGCTTTCATATACTCAACCCTGTTTGGATACGAAATGCTGTTCATTGTAATCGACAAAGAAACGCATCAAATAGGTTTATTCGATTGTTCGCCTGATTTTTATAGTCGCGGTGAAGATAAAGTACGTAAGGCTTGTGATGCGTACGAGCTGTTCTATCAGACAGATAACTTTGATCACAAACAACATTTATTAACTAAAACCCTTTAGACCAATGCCTAGAACAAAGACTAGAGTATGCGACGTAACAGGAATGAAGACGTCTGAAAACAATTTTTACAAGAACCAAAGTCATGTAAAAGCAGTTGACAATATCAGGCGTACAACGTCTGCTACTAAAGATCAATTAAAAAGAATGTTTAACCAAATCAATAATTACTAATGGCAAGTATTATTAAAACAAGTATCAACTTGAACGACATACCGAAAGATAAAATCTACGTCGGTAAAAAAGGTAAGTATTTACCAATTACGATTACGCTTAACGATGAGCCTGATCAGTTTGGTAATCAAGGTCCTGTCGTTGTTGAGCAGACAAAAGAGGAGAGAGATGCTAAGGCTCCTAAAACATACCTTGGCAATGTTAAAGTTGTATGGACTAACGGCACAAACGTTGATACTGCTCCAAGAGATAATCAACCTACTGGACCGGCACCAGCTCCAACACAAGTAGAAGAAGACTTACCATTCTAACATGAACGTAGAAGACAGAGAGATCAATGGATTTGCGATTGACCAGTTCAATCAGTATGGCCTAGAAGTTGGGAAGACACAGGGCATTTGCCCTTTGTGTTCTCACGATAGGAAACCTAGCAATAAGACAGCTAAGTGCTCGTCTTACGACTGGGAACGTGGTCTTGGTACCTGTCATAACTGCAATACTAGTTTTCAACTACATACTTATCAACGTAAAGGTGCTAGTGAAAAGGTTTATGCTCGACCACAGGTTGAGTTTAATCCTACTAGTACAAAGGTTGAAGAGTGGTTTGAAACAAGAGGCATAACAAAACAAACCTTGGCTGACCTACGTGTAGGTGAAGGCCAAGAGTTTATGCCACAGACAGGTAAATCTGAGAATACCATTCAGTTCAACTATTATATGGGTGATCAACTCATAAACGTTAAATACCGTGATGGTCGTAAAAACTTTAAACTGTACAAGGGTGCAGAGAAAATATTTTACAACATCAATAGTATTATCGGTTATGATACTTGTGTCATAGTTGAAGGTGAGATGGATGTGCTTGCAATGCACGAAGCGGGAGTTAAAAACGTTATATCAGTACCCAACGGTGCTACGTTAAACTCAAACAATCTTGATTATTTAGATAATTGCATAGACTATTTTGATGACAAAGAAAAAGTTATATTAGCGGTTGATGCTGATGAAGCTGGACAAGCATTAAGACAAGAGTTTATTCGTCGTCTTGGCGCTGAGGTTTGTTATCTAGTCGACTTCGATGATTGTAAAGACGCAAACGATTATTTAGTTAAGTATGGAGCTGAAAAGCTTAGAAGTGTAATTGATAACGTTAGACCTGTACCTCTTGAAGGCGTGTCTACATTAAAGGATATTGAAGATGAACTCAAAGACTTTGTTAAAAACGGGTTTAAGCCCGGCTTTCAAATCGGACTTAAAAACTTTGATAGTATTTTCTCTACTTACACCGGTCAGTTTATTACTGTTACTGGCGTACCCAGTAGCGGCAAGTCTGACTTTGTTGACCAAATGGTTGTGGGCTATAATCAATTATACGGTTGGAAAACTGCGTATGCAAGTCCAGAAAACCAACCAGTGTATTTACACGCGCACAAGCTAATGCGTAAACATTGGCAGGATATGCCTAATGTAGGTGATATTGGCGGTAGTAAATGGGAACAGGTTACTGAACATGTTAATGACAACTATTTCTTTATTGATATGGATAAATATAATTTAGAAGCAGTTTTGCGTAAAGGCGCTGAGCTTGTTAAACGTAAAGGTATTAAATGTTTAGTTCTCGATCCATTTAATAAGATCAGAGACGTTAACGCTAACTCAGATGATGTTAACCGTTATACAATGGATTACTTACAAAAGATAGAAACGTTCTGTAAAAAGTATGATGTGTTAACTTTTATTGTAGCACACCCAACTAAAATGTACAAAGGCCAAGACGGTAAAATGGAAGAGCCAACAATGTACAATATTAAAGGTGGTGGTGAGTGGTACGATGCTAGTTACCACGGCTTATTAGTTCACAGAGATTATGAAGCTAAAACAACTAAGGTTAAAGTCCTTAAAGTTAAGTTTCAAAACCTCGGTGAAAACGGAGCTGAGTCTTTCTTTACTTGGGAACCACGCTCCGGCTGCTTTGTACCACACGTTGGTACTGAAGCTGAGGCTGAGCCAATGCCTTGGGAATAATGGCTAAGCGTAGACCTTTTAAACCAGGCTTCTACGGTTGGACAAAAGAAGATTTCAAAATTATTTCATGGTGTATTAACAACAGCATAGCCTGCTGTGTTGTGCCTGCTCGAAAAGCAGAGACCAACGGTTATGACTTTTGTGTTGAAATAATTATTAACGGTAAATCTAGTTTTAGTCCTAGCTTTAGAAAGAACGAAGTATTAATTAAACAAATGGAATATTATAAATACTATTATGACAAATACAATAAAATTTCTAAACAATAAGTCAGTTATGCTGACTAAAAACGGTAAGACTTTTATTCTTACTGAAATTAAAAATCCTAACACAGTAAATAAATGGTACACAATAAATGGAAACACTATGCCTAATACATTTGAAACTGCTAGCGATGCCTTTCATAATTTATATTGGCGTATTGTGCGCGATGGCGTTGACTTTGCTGGAACTAAAGCATTATTTAATGTAGGCTTTGAGATTGAAGTACCAAACGCTAACGCAATATTAGACCGTAAAGTTAAACGCGACTGGTCTTATGCGTATGCTGAAGCTGAGTGGCAGTGGTATTTATCTGGTGATCCTAGCGTAGAAAAGCTTGGTGAGCTATATGGTAAAGTACCAGCTATATGGAAACGTATGGCTGATAAGTTTGGTTATGTAAACTCTAACTACGGTCATCAATGGAAACGTAATGATCAACTTGACTTAGTTGTAAGTATGTTAAAAGCTAATCCTGAAACTAGACAAGCGGCAATAAGTATATATGACGGTAAAGAAATAACTAATTATTCTAATGATACGCCGTGTACTTATGCTGTACAGTTTACAGTGTTAGATGATAAGCTTAATATGTCTGTTGTGATGCGTTCTAATGATCTCTGGTATGGTTTCTGCAACGATCAGTATCAGTTTTCAAACTTACAAATGTTAGTTGCTAAGGAGACTGGATATAAGATGGGTACATACTATCACTTTGCTCACAATTTACATTTGTATAATGACAAACTACCAGTAATGAACGAAAGACAATACCATTTATAATGTATACTATTTATCATATACCCGGTGTTAAAATCGGTGTAACAAACAACATTAAACATAGAGTTGAAGAGCAACAAGGTTATAGCATTGACGAGTACGAAATACTAGAAATGTCTGATGATATAGATTATATATCTAAGCGTGAGCTATATTTACAAGAGCGTTATGGCTACAGAGTTGATAGGCAACTTTATAAAGATTTATTTAATAACAATTTTATAGAATTAAAAAATATGGATATAAATGTAACTGAAATGACCACAACTTTTCCTTGCCCGGTCAATAAACTAAAAGGCAGACTTATGGATAACCTCGGTAAGTCTTGGGAAACAATAGCTGGACCTGTTATGATAACAGAGTCGTCAATACGATGGATAATGGATAACGTTAAATCATCACAGTATACTAGCGATCGATGCTACGTATATAATAAAGCTTTTGCTAGATGGTTTGATAACAACGACCCACATAAAGACACAATTAAATTTAATGGTTGCGATATAACTTGCGATGACTGTGGTGATGACTTATTTAACTGTATCAGAGCTTGGGCTAATGAAAGAGGTCTGTATGAAAAAGGTGATCCTAAAACTCAATACATTAAATTAATGGAAGAGACTGGTGAGATCGGTAGAGCTATACTTAAAAATGATACTGAACAAATCATTGATGGTATTGGCGATGCTGTAGTTGTATTAACTAACTTAGCTGAGCTATGCGGTGTACCTATCGAAGAGTGTATACAAGAAGCTTACAACGTTATTAGCAAGCGTACAGGCAAAATGGTTAACGGAACATTTGTAAAAGATAATTAATATGAGCGACAGAGAAATAATGGACGGTAAAAACGGTATAGCTGCAAGAAAGTCTTACGGCTTTAGAGATCCAGTAGTTAAAAATGTAGTTGATAAGTTTGTTGAAAGGTCTAACGTTGGCTACACTAAGTATGGCCAATCGTTACACGATGAAAGATCATCTGGCGTTAAAGACTTATCTGCATACTTAAACGATATACAAGAAGAGTTAATGGATGCTATCTTATATATTCAAGCTGCGCGCGAAGAGCTACGTGATTTATCAGAAGAAGCTTTAATACAAAGATTTAATGATGAAGAAGAGATCTAGAAAACGTGGACCTGTAAGAGCTAAGAAGGTCGTAGTTGATGGCATACAGTTTGCATCAGGGCTAGAGCGATATATGTATCTAGCCCTGAAAAAAGCTAAGCTAAAAGCAAGATACGAAGGCGAGACTTATGTTATACAGGAAGGCTTTGACTTTAACCAAAGCTGTTATGAAAAACAGTCTAATGGTAAAGGTGAATATAAAGACCGTGGTAATAAGAAAATACTACCAGTAAAGTATACGCCAGACTTTGTCGGCAAAGACTTTATTATTGAGTGTAAAGGTCGTGCTAATGAAAGTTTTCCAATGCGATGGAAAATGTTTAAGAATTACGTAAAAGACAATTTACCTTCTGTAACTTTATATAAACCTCAAAATCAGAAAGACTGTGATGAGACTATTAATTTAATACTAAAATCACAATGAATGATAATTGGGAATTAAGCTTTGGAACTTTTCCAGGCATACTGTTCGGCATGAGAACATACAGAGAAGAAACTAAGAACAATCATGTAATCTATTTAGGGTTCTTAGATATTTGTTTAACTATTTATAAATACTAATTAATGAAAGATATATTGTCAGATATTACCGTACACATGAAGTACGCTAAATTTATTCCTGAACTTAACAGGAGAGAAACATGGGAAGAGCTTGTAACTCGAAACAAAGAGATGCATCAAAAGAAATATCCTGAGTTGACTGACGATATTGAGAACGTATACAAGTTGGTTTACGCTAAGAAGGTTTTGCCTTCTATGCGTAGCCTTCAGTTCTCAGGTAAGCCAATTGAGTTATCGCCTAACAGATTATACAATTGTTCGTACTTACCTATCGATTCAATAGACTCTTTTAATGAGTGTATGTTTTTGTTATTGTCTGGTTGTGGCGTAGGCTACTCAGTACAACAACACCATATTAAAAAGCTACCAGCTATTACTAAGCCGTTTGATAAACGTAGTAGACGTTTTGTTATTGGTGATAGTATTGAAGGTTGGTCTGATGCTGTTAAGGTTTTAATTAAGTCTTATCTTGGTGAAAAACGTACGTCAAAAATAAAGTTTGATTACACAGACATAAGACCTAAAGGTGCAAGGCTTGTAACGTCAGGTGGTAAAGCTCCTGGCCCACAACCATTAAAAGAGTGTTTAGTTAAAATTCAAGGTATATTAGATGAGAAACAAGACGGATCGCATCTCACTTCTCTTGAGGCTCATGATATTGTTTGTCATGTTGCTGATGCTGTCCTTGCTGGTGGCATTAGACGTGCAGCCTTAATATCTTTGTTCTCAGCTTATGATGAAGAGATGATTGCCTGCAAGTCAGGTAACTGGTGGGAAACAAACCCACAACGTGGTAGAGCTAACAACTCAGCTGTACTTATCAGACATAAAATTACAAAAGAGTTCTTCATGGACTTGTGGAAACGTATTGAGCTGTCTGGTTCAGGTGAGCCTGGTATCTACCTTAACAATGATAAAGACTGGGGTACAAACCCGTGCTGTGAAATAGCATTACGTCCTTATCAGTTCTGTAACCTGTGCGAAGTTAATGTATCAGACGTAGCGGATCAAGATGATCTTAACACAAGAGTTAAAGCAGCTGCGTTCATAGGTACGTTACAAGCTGGTTACACAGACTTCCATTACTTACGTGAAGTCTGGAGAGAGACAACTGAAAAAGATGCTCTCATTGGTGTATCAATGACAGGGATAGCTTCTAAAAAGGTGCTAGAACTTGATATGAAGAAAGCCGCAGAGATGGTAAAACGTGAGAACACAAGAGTAGCTAAGTTAATTGGTATTAACAAAGCTGCGCGTACAACCTGCGTGAAGCCTGCAGGGACGACTTCTCTGGTACTCGGAACTTCATCCGGTATTCATGCATGGCATAATGATTATTATGTCCGTAGATTGCGCGTAGGAAAAAATGAAGCGATATATTCGTATCTATCGGTTCATCTTCCTGAGCTAGTCAAAGATGAATATTTCAGACCACACGATACCGCTGTGATTGAAATACCACAACACGCACCACAAGGTTCTATTGTCCGAACTGAGTCTGCGTTTGATTTACTCGAAAGAGTTAAACAAGTCTCTGATGAATGGGTTAAGCCTGGTCACAGAGCTGGAAGCAACACTCACAATGTATCTGCTACAATATCTTTGAAAGAAGATGAGTGGGATAAAGCTGGTGAGTGGATGTGGAACAACCGTGATTGCTACAACGGTCTATCAGTATTACCTTACGATGGTGGTACATATACTCAAGCTCCGTTTGAAGATGTATCTGAAGACGAATACAACGAGCGTATGAAACACTTATCTGTAATCAACTTAGAAAATGTAGTTGAAATGGACGATAACACAGATCTATCAGGCGAGCTTGCTTGTGCTGGTGGTAGCTGTGAAGTAACTAATCTTTAATTTAATTTATTATGAACGAAGTAACAAGACTGTATAATCAAATGTTAGTTAACCTTGAACAAGGTATCAAAGACTTAGATAAGTTTAATGATGGCAACAAAGCTGCTGGAACTAGAGTGAGGAAGAATATGCAGGACATCAAGAACTTAGCTCAACAAGTTAGAGTTGAAGTTCAAGAAATGAAAAATGCAGTTGCTGCATAAAACAAAAGGGGCTTCGGCCCCTTTATTTTTCTCCACATTTTTTACTTGGGTTACCAACTTGCACCCAGTTTTCTTTTTTAAACCAGTCTCGTAGCGTAGCACCTTTTCTTCTAGCTCCTTTAACAAAAGACTTACTAGATCTTTTATACTTACCACCTTTAGCAGCTTTACGTTTAGCTCTTACTACTTTAGCTCTTTCAGACTTACTCATACGTCTAACCTTAGAAGCTGGTAAACATACCTTTTTAGTACCCCCACCTTTAACTTTACTTCTTTTTTTAGTAGGAGGTTCGTGCGTATATCCTTTTTCGCCGAGCTCTACGTGCTCATCGTAAGTATCAGCAACAACTTTCTTGCCAGTCTTAGGATCAAACATGTCATGAGCTTTAAAGCCCTTCATTTTAAAAGCCATTACTTTTTCTTTTTACCTAATCGTTTTCTAACTATTTCCATAGTTCTTCGCATCTTAGCTGCATACTTAGGATCTTTGTTTCTTCTAAATACAACTTGTTGGTTTAAGCTGCTAATGATTTTAGATAGATTACCTTTACGAGACTTAATCATCCAAGTAGCTAAAGCAGGTGCTGATAATTCTTTAAACTTACCTTTAGCATCAGGCGCATCAGAGTGTTTAAACTTACCCATCTTTTTACCTAACGGACTACTTAGTTTAAACGCCATTACTTTTCTTTTTCTTTTGCCTCCACCAAATTTACTAGGTCCACCAGCTCTAGTGCAGCGAACACCCCAGCCAGAGGCATAAGCGCTAGGCCACACTTTGAATTTACGTTTTGCAGCAGACTTACAAGCAGCACTAATCTTTTTTAAAGAACTATCGCCAGGTGTTATATCGTATTTCTCCATTACTTCTTATATCTTTTGCCACAGCTTTTCTTTGTCAACAAACCTTTTCTCTTTAATCGTTTGTGGTGTTTGCTTTTAGGATCATCAAAAGCACTATTATCTTCACTGTATCCTTTAGCAAACATTTCAGTAGCCATAACTTCTTGTGAGCTTCTACCTCTATCAGCTCTTCTTCTCTTACGCTCAGCTCTTCTAGCTAAACGTCTAGCTCTTCTTTCATTACCCTCGTTAGCCGCTGCGCTAGCTCTCAACTCTAAGTCTTCTGCTTTCTTATATCTACGAGATGTTCTTCCTGAAGTAAAATCAGAAGCTCTACCTCTAGGTTGATTAACAGCATCAAGATTTGCTTGGCTCTGCGGATCGTCAGCAACGTACTCTCTTTCTTCTACTTTCTTTGCTATGGTGCCACCTGGACAAGCCTTCTTAGAACAAGACTTTTTATTTTTTCTACAAGAAGGACAAATGCCAGCGCCAACTTTCATCATTGCTGTACCGTAGTTTAACACACCGTCTTTGTCGTTAACTGGTTCGCCTTTATTATCCATGATAGCCTTTTTAAAATTAGGATTATCATCAAAGTCGCCAGCTTTAGCTTTTGTTTTCTAGCTTTGTATTGAACTGTACTGGAGTTTCTATCTTTTTAAAACAGTGTGCACCTAAAGGTGATCTGTCCATTCGTAAACCGCTTTTCGATTTACCAGTTTTACAAAATGAGTTTTTGTATGCCATGATTATTTATTTAACAATTCCATCTGCGTCTAGCAGCTTTACCTCTTTTACTTTTCCAACCTTTTGATCTAGCGCAAAATGATTTTCTACGCTTAGCAGCCTTGCTGCCTGGTTTTAGTTTTGATGGTGGTGTTGTTACGGCGGTTTTAAGTTTACTTCCTGGGTTTTTACGTCTATATTCTTTAACACCTTTTTCAGTCATACCACCACCAGCTTTACCACCAGTACCAGTAGACTTTGCTTTGTTAAAGTTTTTACCAGGACCGATAGTTCTTCTAACGTCTGGTTTTCTTTTTCTTTTTCTTTTCCTCTTAGCTAGAGGTGATTCCATTATAAACGCCATACTAATATTCTATAAATATATTGTACAGCTTGTCTGTCGCTGTAGCTCTAATTAAAAAAGTATAGTCTTCTCCTTGTAGTGCGTTAGCGTTTACAGTTGTATCCACTAAAGCAGTGAAGTCTAAACCGTCTATACATAAGGTTACACCTGTTGGAATTTTTATAGCCTGTAACACGTTAGCACCCTCTGTCAAACTAGTTGTGCCAGCGCTGTTAGATTTACCTATAGCTAAGTCAATGTTTATAGCTTCGCTATCTGCATTAACCACAAGTAACTTCTTAAATACTATGCATTGTAAATCTACAAATTGATTTGTGTTACTGTTTATGTCGAGTAATAGTGATGCCATTATGGTACGCTTGTATATTTAGTTGTTGTTCCTTTTGTTCCTAAGTACGTTGACCAATCCCACTCTACGACAGCGGTAACAAACCATCTTTCATCATTACCACCATCACCTCCTAAAGAAGCATTGTCAGATTGTATTGATATAGCCCACATCATTGTAGCGTCAAAATGTTTACTTGTTCCATTGTTAGCCCCTGCTGTTGATTGAGTAAAATGAAAATGAAATACATCATGATTGTCTCCTGAGCCAATAGTAAAAGTTTCAGTCTCTACAGTTGTCCAAGTTTGAGCAAATCCAGTATTAGGATCTTCTGCTACTTCAACACCAAAAGTTATATTACCGCTAGCTCCACCTAAGTTTTCCACTTTAAGAGTTATCGATGCTACTCTACCATCACAAGGCGCTAACATTGCAGCCTCATCTTGATACCTTACTGTATTCTCTAGTATACCTGCTAAAGGTAAATAGTGCTTTGTAGTGCCTATATCGTCTATAAAGTTACATTGAAAAGCTTGTCTTGTTATTATTTGCTTTCGTCTGCAACACCTGTTCCTCCTCTAGCTTCAGATAAAGTCCCAGCCGCTAGCTACTAACGTTTAGATCAGGTATACGAGCGTCAGCAAGAGTTCCATCGTTTATTTTGCTAGCGTTTAAACTAGGTATGTTAGCCTCAACAAACTCACCTAAGTCACCTTTACCACCGGCAGACAAAGTTCTTATTTCTCCTTTTATAGATAAATTACCATCTTTATCTAGCGTACCAATAGTGTCTCCAGCTCCGTTGACAAAATCAAATATATGAGATGCGCTTCCAGTGTTGGCGGAGTCAACTTGTATTTTAACACTCTCTCGAGATTCTATAGTAAAAGGACTCATTAGTTCTACAACCTCAAACGAAGGCCTTGATAATACACTAAAAGTTAAATCGTACTCATCTGAAGAGCTACCAGTACTTACGTCTGTCCAGTTAATATCTATATTACCACCTTCCACAAACTTCCAATGCTTACCGTCTGATATAACAACGTCTGTAGAGTCGCCGTCTTCTACTGTAAAACTATCTGTAGTACCTCTGTCTTGCTTATATAACTTACCATCGGCATCGATACCAACAACATGATCTTGAGTTGATTCAGTTAGGTTTTCAAGATATACGTCATCTCTAAACCTAGCTATTAAACTTACAATATGTTGTCCTATCCATTTAATCATAATCAACGTAGGTGATTGTCACCTCCTCTCCGCCTGCTATAGCTTTCGCAATGCTCGGGTAAATCCTTTTATAAGCGTTAACACTCTTACCAACAAAGCCATCTGGCAATAAGAGATTATTTTCTTGCGCGTCACCAACAATGAGGCAGCCAGCAGTATGCTCGTCAGTATTTCCAGTGTGAATAAGAATATACTCAAAGTTAGGTACATCAGTGATATGTAGCATACCACGGTGTATACCAGGATATTTTTTAGTATATCTTTGATGAAACCCACCTTCATTTCTTAATTCAATTTTATATGTACCAGCGGGTACACGCGTCTCACCTCTAACTTTTAGAGCTCGGCGCTCGTCCTCTAGTGTATAACATAAGAACTTCTTCCCGACGTCTGTTAACTCGAAAAGAAGTCCTGATGTTGAATCTATTTGAGAACTAAATCTTAGTACCTCAAGCTGCATATTAAGATTCTGTAAATATACCTACTTCTAATAAACCTCCAGTGCTAGCTGCTACAGCTATTAAAGGAAAGTCTAGCGCAGCTGGAAATACAGCAAACTCGTTTTGTTTAACTTCCATAATAAGCTCAAAAGCGCTACCTGTAGAGTCTGCAGCAGTACCGTCTCCAAGATTTGTGTCAGAGTCGGTAAGAGCGTCGTTATATATTGATATAGTATTATCGCTAGTAGAAACGTTTTTAACGTAGACAATGCTTCTTCCAGACGCTGGGGCTATTGCAATAGCGTTATCAGAGTTAGCAGTGTTTATTGTAAGCTTTTTCATAATACCAGCGCCGTTTATTGTGACGTCTTTTGTCATTGATAAAGACAACGCATCTGAAAGCATGTCTCCGGCAGGTGATGATAGTGTTAGTGTTTTTGTTAATGTAGCCATCTTTTTTAGTTTTTAAAATTCAAATATTGCAAACTCTAACTTAGGTGAACCAGCCACCGACTGATGAGCTATATTATTTTGACCATCTCCAATCCATGGTATTAGCGCAAACTCTCCTGGGCCAAGAAGCAAGCTGTACTCTTCGTCAAGATATATTTTTATACTTTCTGTAGAACCACCTTCTCTGCTAGAAGTTTGAGTTGATAAATTTTTAAAATACACTAATGAAGATCCAAACGTAGTTCCAGACGTAGAGCCTGCAGAACCTGTTAAGTCAACCTTAGTTCCCGTGCCAGTTACAACTGTGCCGTATTGGCTTTGCCCGGTAATCGCTAAGCTATCTGTTACACTCAACGATAGTGTGTCTACTAAAGCGTCAGTGCTGGAAATAGTTAACGTTGGTGTTACTGTTGCCATAATTTTAGTTTTTAATTATTCTTTTATTAGTTATTAAGTTGTTGTGTTTAATCACAATAGTATATATGCCAGGAGTTAATCTCGTAACATCTAAGACATTTATATTTTCTTCTTGAATAAGTATATCTCCCAGCATATTAATCACTGTAAGATCAACTTTTTTACTTACGTATATATAATCACTTGTAGGGTTAGGATATGTAACTAGATCATTTCTAAATTCAATTAAGTCCGTAGGACCTGTCCAGCCGTCAATACAATATTGGTATAAGCTAACGCAGCCTTGGTCCCACTCTTGATCACAGCAATACTCATCAACTTCTATAACCCAAGCAAAGCAATCGTTAGGTAAAGTATAGACATCACCAACAGCACAACCAGCAGAATACTCACACGTTGAGTCAGGCGTGTTAACAAGCGGGTCGTAGTTAATAGCAGTCGGATCATTGCAGCCATAAATAGCGTAGACACAAGAACCATTATCAGTATTAGCATCGTCATCGTAATTGAGTGCGGTACTGTCCATGCATCCATAATAAAAAGGTATACAACTACCATTGTCTGTGTTAGCGTCAGGGTTAAAGTTAAACATTGTTGCGTCCATACAGCCATATACTACTTCCACGCAACTTCCGTCGTCTGTATTAGCTAGCGGGTCAAAATTAAATGCTGTTGGATCTGTGCAGCCATAAGCATAATAAATGCAAGAGTTATCGCTTACGTTTGCTAATGAATCATAGTTCATTGCTACTGGGTCCATGCAACCTTCAACAACAGCTATACAAGTATCAGGTGTGTTTGCTAGTGGATTATAGTTAAAAGCAAACTCGTTCATACAACCTAGCACTGTAGGTATACAAGAGCCTATTAACTCTACATTTGCAGCTGGATCATAGTTGAAGGCTGTACTATCCATACAACCAACAACAACTAGTGTAGCACAGCTACCATCATCATAGTCAGCGCTAGCGTCATATTCTAAGTATATAGGATTTGTACAACCTATAATATAATAGCAAGTGCTATCGTCTGTATTAGCTAAAGCATTATAGTTTAAAGCCGCTACATCTGTACAGCCATAAACTCTTTCAATACAAGTATTGCCACAGTATGGCTCACCTATAATAGGGAAAAATGGTGGTATAGGATTTACAAAACCACCCTCAATATCTATAGATACATAATCTTCAGAGTACAAACTGTAACCACATTGTACCGCGGTAAAGTCTGATTGCTGTGTTATTTCAAATGTAGCTCTAACAGGATAGCCTGCAGCTAAGTTTATAAAAACGT
>FUIF01015112.1_pt1 | contig 14407 bp, 27 predicted proteins | sample 1003461 | NCBI WGS metagenome assembly FUIF01 (sample SAMEA80401918, study PRJEB19352) | marine metagenome | reverse complement strand
CCATCCTCAGGGCTTTTTCGGCATTTGTGGCTAGATCAATCAATTCCTGTCCTCGTTTTGTTTGAAATGGGGAGAGCATTAGAGCAGAATGAAACGCTCCCCCCATCGAGCGAATGTTGTGATGGATCGCAGAACCCGCATTCGCTCTAGGCTAAGGCAACTCCTCGTCGATCAAAAGTCACCTTCGCCATCATCAGAGAACCCCGGGCGATCGTGATCCTCTCCAACTTCGTCCTGGATTTTGATTTCGGCCAGTGCACCAGAATGCTCAACCGCCATATCGTACAGGGATTTGTCCTGCACAAAGCCGCCGCTGACAAATTGCCAATTCTTGAAATCCTGCCCATCAGCGCTGTCATCAATAGACTTGGCGTTGAAGATGCAAGATTGCATCGGTCGACCGTTCTGGATTTGGAACTTGATCTTGTCATTAAGGCCTTTCTTGGCCATTTTGATTTGCGACCGTGCGAGGCTAATGATCGCCGGTCCAAGGTCCAAACGATCGGGAAGGAACACAAGGTAATCGTAAAACAAGGTCGCCGCTGGTGGGCTGTCTTCGTCAGCAGGGTTCCAAGTACCCCATTGGGTCAAACCGGACTTAATGACATCACGATCCTCAATTTTCCAGTCGACCGGCTGCTTGATGTCCTTGAGCTTTACTCGCCATTCGCCCGTACGGTCCCAAGTTTTGGCATCGTCGGCACGAGCAAGGACGCCTTGGCCATCGTTGATCGGTGCGGCCAGAAGGTACTTTTTCCGGCGATCAGCGATAACAAATCTGATTTCTTCGCCAAGGTCCAGATCAAGACCCGTGTGCCAAAAATGTCCTTTCTTGGCGTTGTCGAATGTCTCAAGTTCACCCGATAAACCCTGGAGCAACTTGATCCGAGGGAGATAAACGTCAGAGGAATCGAAATTATCCGAGCCTGACGCGGGCATGTCAACATCTTTGAGGTAGGACGGTAGTTTTTCGTCGACCGTTGCGACATCGGTTTTTGCCATGGTTTACTCCTCTACCAAATGGCCTGACGCCTTAAGATCACGGCGCAGTTCGTCTCGATCAAGAACGTCACCACTGAAAGTGCGTCGTTGAACAAGAATTTCTTGATTTTCCCAATCAATCCAAAGTCGAATGTTTCGGGGCATTCGTCGCCATTGACGATTAACCTCGTCCACGGCATCAAACAGGACGTCGATTTCATCCCGTTCCTTGGGCTTACGCTTGAGCCAACCGAACATGTTAGTTATCCTTAGGCGTGTATTTCGACATGCCCGTACCATAGTAGGTAGTTACACGGATCACGTCGGCTGGGGGTTCAAGACCTTCATCCATAATCATGCTACGGCAGAAGGCAGCGAGGGTCCCGGCGTTCACGGTTTCAACGATTAGATCGCCTTGCCCATTGTCCCGGAGCCATTTGAAGCCCTCTTCCTTGTCAACAAAGGACGCCGAGAATTTTTGCTGTCGGCTGAAAGATCGAGCAAGTTCCGGAATGCGGAGCATATCGATGTCGTCGTTCTCCATTAGTTCCGGGACAATTACCTTGTCGAAGAGGTCTTTCAGATGGTACAGTTCCTTTCGGGCACCGTCCAGAGCTTCATAAGCGCTCTTGATGTGGAAGTAAGCTTTGGCGGCGTCAGACGTGACTTTAGCATCGCGTAATACCGTCGCATTTTCACGCGCCGCATTTACGTCGTTCGATACTTTACCTGCGGCAAAATCAATTGCCGAGCAAGCACTTATGATAACATGTAGGGGGTCTGCGGGTTCTGTCACTGGCGTTGTCCTTTTTATGCCCTAGTCTTGCTAGGCCCGAGTAGTATAGCACAGGGGCGTATGCCCTGTCTAGTAGTCGCGATTAGAAGTCACTCGTTTTCAAATTGAACTTGGGAATTCATCATCACAAACCGGCCATCGAAAAATTCCTCGCATGGCCGTGTCCAATTTCCCCCGCCACCTACGGGTTGGTAAACCACCATAGGGGTCAGGTCCATTTCCTGAATTGCGAACCCTAGTATGTGGTATGATTTACCTGTTTTGTAGTGTTTCCACACATTTTCAGTCAGAACCGGATTGATTGACATTACAACACCCCAATTGCTCTACGGATTTCTTCGCGCGCCACTTCACCGCCAGCCTTGGCACCGGCGTCATATGTCATGTTCATCATGACCACCATGTACTTGATGATCCTTAGGGCCTGTTTTGCATTATCCGCAAAAGATATTGGACATTCGAGGATGTTTTCGCTCTCCTCGGGCGTGTCGCCTTCGTGTACGCACCACATACCAGCACCTTTGGAAATGTGGTCAAATCTACGGGTCCCCGATCTGGCGTTGAGGAAAATCGGGCTGTCAAGTTTCGTTGCGGGCATTCTTTACTCCATCATTGAGAATTTGCAGGCTTTGCAATAAGCGCGAATATGCTGATTGTAGTTTATGGCACAGGACAGTTTCAATGCATCTTTAGTGCCGCATTTAGGACACGTGGCTTTAGCACGAGAAAGATTATTAGCAATCATCTTCTTCTTCATTTCGGAGATTTTGGGCAAAATAGTTATATACTCCGCCATCCAATTTTCTTTTTCGGGCATCAGTCTTTGTCTCCTATGTCATCAGAACCTTGCATACTAATCACCACGGATTTATCAGCAAGGTGCATTGCCATTATTCCATCAGCCGTATCGGCGGGAACATGCGCGTGGATCAGTATTTTTACGAAAGACAGTGGGTCCTGTTTGGGACCATAATCTTCCGGCACCACGGCTTCGATACGACCAATGAAGTCTAGACGCATAGCGTTAGCCGCCGCTCATGTAAGCGATTGCGACCATAACTACAACTACGCCAATTGCGACTAGCGCCATAGTTTTCTTACCCATTCGGTTCACCTCCTTCCTCTCTTTTCCACATGAAGGCAACGAGCAACAAGCCCAGTATGCCAAAGAAGAAGCTCACAAGCGTGGCCTCGGTTTTCTTGTCGTCACGAGCAATGTTGTAACCGATAACGGCACAAACTCCGCCAATGACTAGATAGAGAATTAGTTCCATTTTACACTCCTATGATGTAAGTTTTCTTGAGGATTAAACGCCGGTACTCTTTAACACGAAAAGGGTATCTTGCGAGTGGCACAGTCTTCCAAATCCAAAATGACCACCTCTTTTCGTCTACAGAAGCTTCAAGGTCTGGGTTTATGTCTAATTCGTGTATCTCTCCCTGAATGAAACGGTTGGAAAAGTCAAAAGTCTGTACGGTTTCACCTACTCTGCAGGGGCATAGTAATCCGGAATGCGGCATCCATGGACCCCAGGTTTCAGTCATTCTTTTTCTTCCTGTCTGGAGGTCATGGCGGGATACATCTTGGCCATCACTCCCCCTCCTGCGGTGGTTCTGGCAAGGGCATCCAGTGGGTTGGTGCTTCTGAATAGAATAAATTCAATGGTTTGCCGCTACTCGGCTCAATCCAAGCAAAACCATCTGTGAAACCACGTCCGCCCTCTGCATAATACCAATCCCAATAAGCAACGCTAATTGCTTCTGATCCAAACCGCAGCAATATCGTTGGGGGTTCGGTCCATTTTGGGTCGGTTACCAACTCCGCTCCACCACCCTTCGGTGCTGTTTCTATCGGTTGCCATTCACTATTGTTCATTGCACAATTCCTTCCCTGCATTGGGTCCCCGGGTTGGAACGCCAACTATGACTTCATTTGTCACGAAACGATAGCCGCATTTAGTGCACTCCCGGGTCCGTCGACGCAAAACCCCAGGTTTCTGGGTTATGTATTGCCGACTGTCGATGGTTTTCGTCATGCCCTTTTTACACTTAGGGCAATCTGGGTACAGGGGTAAACGGTGAGCCATTACGTATTGTCCCTATAATGTTTGTTCTTAGTTGTCAGATTGCCTGGGAAAAATTTTCGCAAATGCTTAACTTCGTCCTTTATCCAGTCGTCAAAATAGCGACCAATTGAATAATTGGTGTCCGGTTCATCTTCGCCCCATTCATCCCACTTTTTGCCATCGATAAAAAGCGCAACTCTGCGATGCGGTCGAGGACCTCCATGACGCAAAACCATGGCTGGCTTTTTCCATTTCAAAACGTATTCATGCATTATGACGTTCCTAACGATATAAAAGACAATGAACTATACGTAGGAGCCTTACATTCTACAACTACACGACCCCCACGATCGTCCACTAACACGCGACCCATACCTTCAATTACTTCAATGAATTGGGGACGAGTGACACCAAGATACGTTGACCCCGGGAAACCTTTGCCATTTGACGTCGGCAAAAAGGATTCAATTCGAACAGCGAAACGAGGTTTACCCCTGATGTTTTTGACAAACCTTACGGCTTCATCAATAGTTGAGAATTCGTGACGTTCGTCTTTACGAATGTGACCCATTATGCTACCCTCCGGAAACAAAAAGTCGGGTTGCTGTACTGATCGAAAGTGACCACCACGGGGCGACCGTAATCGTGTGCCTTTTTCATGGCCACGGTTTCCGAGTACCGGCGAATGTCTTCTTCACTCGCCTTGCCACACGTGAGTTCATTTTCATCGACGATCAGGCTAAGAAGCGCCTGACACTCCTGATTTAGTTGGTCATTGGTCATGCGTTTGCCCTCACCCACTTGATCGCGGTCGCCATGTCGGCGAACTTGCGTTTGAAATGGTATGTCTTGTGCACTGCGTCACAATACATAGTTTCACAGATGTCCCATACGGACCCATCGGGCTTGATGCGATAACCATCTAGATCGAGGTTGCCCTGTGCATCAGGTTGCACTTCGATGAAGTTGGGGCGGGTACTCGAAAAGCGACCGGTGATTGTGCCCTTGTTTGCGATATTGGTCATCGTCCTAGTCCTTTGTGTTGCCTATGCCCCATCTTAACACAACGGGGCATATGCTGTCAATAGTCACGTTTAGAAGTTAGCACAGGGTAGATGCATTCGGGATGATCCCCAGATTGTAACCATTTACTCCAGCCTTGCGGCACTCCGCTACGATGAAAGCCTTCCAGCCACCCTTGCGCTTGTTCCCGTGTTGATCCTTGTACGTGCACTGTTTCGGCAGTTGGTGCCACGGTACTTCCACGTCCACATGGCGACCGTCCAGGGTGCCGTGCACGTAGCTGATGTCCCATGCCGGAAACCCGGGGTCGCTTAGGAGCCTGAAACGTGTGATATATAGGCCCGGGGTTAGCCAGTCCACTTTTTCCACGCCGCCCTCTTGGGCGTGACGTTCTTTGTGGTAGGCTGGACCGTTAACCAGCCCAGAAGTTTCGCCTACATCGGGTCTATCAATGAGATGTGTCATCTTCAAAACTCCTTACTTACGTGCACGTCGATGCGCTTGTCGCTCATGCGCTGGAGGCCAAATTTCTCTTCGGCTTTTTTCCACGCGTCTCTTAGCGCTTCATCTGTGGAGTAATTCGGGGCAGTGGTCGACCACGCATCAATCACACGCATGTCAGTGATGGTCGGTTCGCCTTTGATATGTTCAGTTACGATCACGTTATAAGTGACGAGTTTGCTGTCCGGTTCTTCAAGGCGACCATCGAGGTCCTGTTCCAGTTCAGTCAGTATGCCCAGGCCCTTTTCCATGGCTTCCTGTGCCGTTTCGTTGCGCCCACATGCTAACATCATGAGGAAAAATTCAAACTGGAATTTTGCTTTACCAGCGGCGTTGCGTTCTTTGTCAGTCATTGTCCTAGTCCTTTGTGTTGCCTATGCCCTAGTCTAACACGGGGACGTATGCCCTGTCAATAGTCGCGTTTAGAAATCGTACTAAGCCTAGGTGTACCCCTAAAAATAAATGACCCCGGGGTGGACAGGAACCCCGGGGTCATACGAGCCTGCGGATCAGGCAACACGTCCGCGCGCGTGGCTCGTTAAGCGGCTTCTTCGGCCTCAGCCTTCGCCTTGGCGATCTTGCTACCGTCCGGGTTTTCGGTAGGTTCAGCGCCTTTGGTGATAGCTTCTGGCGCGTCCTGCCAGTTGCCATCATTGTCGAACAAACCGCCACGCCGACGAGCGGCAGCGCGCAAGCTGTTGCCAAGGGTCATACGGATACGACCAGTGGCATTGGGTCGGCCAACTTGCTCTTCCATCGAGGCAGTGTCGATATGGTTTGCTTTGCACAGAGCGAAGAAACGATCCAGGTCGAGCTTGCGCTTCTTAGTCTCGACTGTTTCTTCTGTCTCGTTACCATCCTTGTCCTTCGACTTAACGGTTTTGGTCACGGCGTCGGTCGCGTTGCTGTTGATCAGTTCACCGATCCAATCAGGGTCCTTATACTTATCCCGGTATTTGGGATCAATGATGCTGTTGTCTTTGTCTGCCATCGGGTATCCTTTCACTAAGCAGCTTTGAGGTATCGTACTATGAGTATGTCAGTATACCATGCGACCCTGTGACCCGTCAAGGTGTCTCGTGTGGAAGTATCTGAAAGGGTCCGATCTGGTATTCTATCCTCTGAGCCGTAACAGGGAGCCTCCGGTTGCCAATTTTGTGCGATCGTGTACGTTTCCGGATAGTCGGGTGGACCTGTCGCAGTATGCGCCCGAGGGTCGAGCGAGGCACGTGGAAACGCAGCTCCCGGGTCGCTTGCTCTGCGAGGACCTCGATAGGTATCCATTCGGGCCAGCTTTTAGAATTTGCACGGGCATGAAGCCACCATGCCTCGATCTTAGTTATTCGGTTTTCTTTTTTCTTTGGGTCCGAGGGACGCCTGTATTTCGTGATCCGCGTCAATGAATGATGGGAAGATTGAGACACCACCTCCGGTACGGTTACTATGTCCAGTATCCTACGTTCTGCTTTCTTCACGTGGTGCTTGCCTCAAAAATTGTCATAGGTCGGGTCCTTTTTCGGTGTGTCGTTTTCTGCTTCGTGGATTTCGTCTTCCATCACGTCGTATCCATTGTCGCACAGGTATTGCACAATCCTGGCTTTAGTGGGGAACGGTCGAATTTTTACGCGCTCGTACGTTCCTAGTCTGGCACGACGAAATTTGTCCTCGTCAATCAGTCCGTGCTGTTTGAAGTATCGGACAATCTGTTGGGCGTTCCGCTTTTCTCCAATGTCTTTGCTGACATGTCGATTATATGCCTTTTCCACAGTGGAATATCTAACATACTCGGGCCAGAGTTCGGTGAGACTATATGCGGGAGTGTTACCCACATCTTCGTCTCGGATAAATGAGTGCCCGTAGGGGCGTTCATCCTCTCGTAACGTCTCAAAGGGGCTGTCGCATTCCAAGAGGTGCAGAAGCCAACTATCCATGCCTTTCGCAGAGTTAGCAAGGGTTGCTCTCTTAATCGCGGTATCGAAAGATGACCGCAGTCGTTCTTTTTCGATTTTTTGTTGGAGCAGCCACTTGTGGATTTTTGCGAGATTAGCTTCATTCGGTTTGTTTCCGTCCTTTAGCCATCCAAAGAGGGATCGCCAGTAGCTTTTGATTTCTTCCTTGGGGTAGAACCTACTTTTATCTGCGTACCGGGGATTAATTGCAATAATAGTGTACCGTCTATCTCCGACTTCAACGTTAACGGCGTCGTCTTCATGGTTGGACGTAAACACATATCTTGCAAAATCATCGATTTCGAATTCATCTTTCCCCTTTAACTCCACTGTTCGACGCTTCGACGTGATCGCGTCCTTTAGGTTGTTTGCGTCGTGTCGACGCCGTGTACTAATGACTTCTTCCCCCTGAATGAGAAGTTTGCCTGACGTGAGAGTGTTGAATTTTGCAGTAAGCCTGTCGACCGAGGAAACTTTGCTAGAGTGGGCCATTCCAATGATAGGCCGAAGTATATCCTCACATAGCATGGATTTACCCGCCCCTTGCGGACCAACAAGAACTAGAGCTGTTCCCGGCTTGTCCGTGGGGTTTTGAAATATGTCTGCAAGCCAGTCTCTAACCCATACAAATAATTGAGGGTCATCGTTACAGACAATATCCCGTATATATTTGATGAATGGCTCAACGTCTTTATCTGATATATCTCCTGTATCAGCTTCGATACCCCATCCGGCCCACATGTTGGCGAGTTTTTCTCCTCCTTCATCAAAGACTTTCTCCTTATCTGGATGAATAGTTAATCCTTCTACGATCGTCCGTTGCAACGAGTTGAGGAATATTGATGACACGGGGATACGGCCCTTCTCAGTGTCGATAGTCTCACCCGCCTTAGTAAAAATAAAGGCATCTTTCGTCATCACGTAGTTGCGGTTCATCCTCATGTCAAGGTCTACCACGTTGGTGGTGTTCCGGATCACCGCGTATTGGTCGTAAAGAGCATCCATTAGTTGCAGGTCGGGGGTGCTCGCAAGCAGTATGTATAATAGGGGTAGTATTTCCTCGTCACCCGTCATCTTAGTGATGTGGGTTGCACCAAGTACCGGGGACCCGTTTTCAGCTTTTTCCCACGTCTGCTCCAGGGTTTTACGTCGCATTGGAAGGTCAGCAGGATCGTCGTCCGCTACTTCCATGAGGCCCTCTAACAGGCGCAGTGCGTCGGTTTTATCAAAGGGTACGTCCGAGGAAAGTTCGTACGAGTATTTTGAGGCACGGTGCAGGAAACCGCACAGGGCTTTACACAGTTCATTACGTAGGCCCTCTTGCCAATAGGGCGCTAGCAGTGCCGCTACCAAGGCATATCGAAGCCCCATCATCAAGCGGTCTTGGTTTACCAGCACCGGGGTGACACGGGCTGCGGTTGCAGATTGCCACTCGTACGCTTCTCCAGATGGGTGTAGGGACCCGGGCAGAATTGAGTACCGGCCAGAGGCTTGCTTACCGCCACGGACTTCTAATTTGAGGTCATCACGCTTTTGAATTTTCTCTAGGAACCGAAAGTGTGACGGGTCAAACTCGGTGACGTCGTTCAATTCATATAAACGGTGCGTTCGGGGCCTCGATTTGCGACCCCATATATGGGGTGTATCTGGTAAAAAATAATCCAGAGCCTCCATCAAGTATGGGTTGTCAGCGTCGATATCAACATCGATCATGCGACCGAAGAGGTGTATACCGAGGTTGTCGCTCGTCTTGGACACAACATCGATTGTTTCTTGGGACCGCTCCGTACTGTTCGACTTTGGGTCCCAGCCCACTGACCCCGGGTCTTTTTGACCCTTGGGCGTTCGGACTGCGAAACAATTTGACGACCGCAGCAGAAGTATGCTTACTTCCCGGTGCATGTCGATGATGTTATCTTTAGTTGGTTTACCCGTCATTCCTCTGTCCTATCACCTTAAGCGATGCAAGTTTGTGCTCTGCATTCGCCAAGTCTTCCCAGCTTTTGAAGTCATCCGCAACGGCATTCTTACGGGCGTTTTGCCACTGGATGACTGCTTCCTCAAGTTCTGTCATGTATTTGCGCCAGTGCCTTGTTTATGGTTTTGTTGGCGGCGTCTAAGGCTTCTTTCGGGTCTTTGCCCTGTATTTCGATACAAGCATAGTGATCCTCGTCCGTAAAGGTCATCAGGCGAGTTTCCTCCATCTGGGCACAGAACCATTCGTGCATATGGATCAGTTGAGGTGGGTGTTCTTCACCGCATATACGACATTTAGGCATTGGTCGAACGTTCCTTTCTATGCAGCTTCGGTTTGTGGCCAAGCTTCTAGGAAACGAAGCATCATTTCCTCGGACGCAAAGCCCATATGGGTCCAGCCGTTAATAGTCGCGCCGCCGCGATACCAATCACCGGGCTTCCCATGAATTGGCCAGGCTTCATCGCCAAATGCATTTCTGCACCAATCCATTATTTCCCGCTCACTATCCTCACCAGTTTTCCCTGTGTAGACGCTCACCATCCAAGGCCGATCGGCCCAACAGGTCAGCGTCAACTCGTGCCCGTGAGCGTCTAGGTTTTCTTCGCTCCATCGAATGGTTCGGTCGTAAAGTTCAGTAGACATCATTCCGGCCCCCGTATGACTTCTGTTTTGACAATGGTCCAATGAGAAAACCACGTTGACGGTCGTAACAGTTTAAAAGCTTCTTTAGTTTTTCTAAGTTTTACACATACGATTTTCCAATCGTCGTTGTTAAAACGAGACGAGGACCGACGTTCACCACATCCCTCACAATAATCAGGCAAGAAAAAGGGGTCTAGGAAAGCTGTATCTTGGCCTCGCTTGACCTCATGATCGCAATTGGTACATAATGCTTTGTAATAAACTCTATACACTATCCCGCTCCGTTTTTTCTGATGATTATTACCATTATCACTAAGGCCCAAATAGCCATACCGGCCAGAACGCCCCTAATTATCCCGGTGCCACGTGCCGCCCTCTTCTGGGGTTTGTGCTTCCAAGGTCCCTCGGTCATTAAATAAACCTCAGCATTGAAGGATGACATGCGGGACAAGTTGATCCACCAAAGTCAACAAAAATCCAATGTTCATTCCAAGAATGAATTCTTCCTTCCTCTTCTGCCGGTTTGTCTGGGGTGTGGTGATTAGGGGTGTATATTACCTTACGCCCCCTGTCGCTTGCAGAAAGTTTCGTCAGGTCGATCATTTTATCGTTGCCATCCCGCCCTTGGTGCCATCTTTGGCGGCACGGGCTTTCGCCATGCTGCGAGCACGTTTTGCAGCTTTCCTTTCAGCCAGTCGCCTTTGTTGGCGGGTTTCCTTAGGCACGTGGCCATTTTTGACGCGCTCAAGGTCGTCCTTAGCGTTCTGGGCGTCTTTCTCGATTTCCCGGAGCCTGGCTCGTTCGGCCCCAGTCATTTTGTTTTCAAGTTTTCCAAGCATTACTTCTTCTCCGCTCGCACTATGTCCGGATATTTTCCGTGCTGATTGATATACTGCAAAATGTTTGATTTGTGAATGGTTCGCTCACTATCAAAATTTGCCCTGTCCTCTTCCGGGAGTTTGTCCCGCACTCGGTTGAGGTCTTCTTCAATCCTCATAAGAACGTCAAGGTCGATGACCGTTAAAAATCCACCATCTGTGGTGTCGATCACTTCGTCTAAAATAACGTCAGTCATAGCGCGTATTTCCCTGCGTCTAGTGAGGTGAATTGCCACTGAGGTTTTTTATCGTCGATCCATCCGTGCACTTCGAAGTGCTGGGCCATGTCCTTTTTGTTCTGTAGGTATACAGATAGTCGGGAACCTTTCGATATGGTGATTGGAAAGTAAAAACGAACTTTGTGCGGCCACAGTTCGAATTGGTGATACTCGTCTAGGGTTTGGTATTGGTCGCCCTCGTTCGGTTTTTTATTTAGCATGTGGGTTGCGATGTGCACTTCGTTCCCCGACTCCCCGGTGGCCCATCGCACCATGCAATCCACGTCATCTTCCAATAAGGGCCAGATCGCGATGAAGCCGTGCCAGTCATTCTTGGTGCACGGGACCACGGTGTGCCAATCAAGCCCCTGAGTATCGAAAGGGTTCTCCATTTTTCTGTCCTCGTTCGCTTGGTGCAGTCCGGTCATAGTTTTTCTTGCGCTTGGTGCAGTCCGTCCGTAGCTTTTCTTGGCGCTACACTTTTTGCAAAGGTACTTGTCGTAGAAGTTTTTGTGTTCCGCCGTAGACTTGAGGTAGACCTTCCAAACGCCACAGCTTTCACATCGGAACCAGTCCTCCGTGGGTCTTATTTCAATATCTGGAGGCTTATCGGTCATTGTAGCGCTCCCAACACTAGTAGCATGACTGAGAAGCCAAAAAGAAAACCTAGGCCAAAAGTGGCGTACAACAAATACGTATACCATTTTGAAAGTTGTCTTTTTGAACCGTACGTATGTGGGGTGTATATTTTCATGGTAGGTGCCTTCTCAGGGTGAACTCGTCCGAGTTTGTACCCGGGGCACCGGTATCAGGTGTACGGGGTGGTACTGGTTGGTTTCGTTTTGCCTTCGGGTGACGTATACGGTCCTCCTGTACTGTATTACAGGCACGTATCCATATATAGTGTACTAGTTTCCCGTTGGCTATGTCGAACGCTTCTCCGCCTATCTGTTTCGCGGCGTACCACTCGTCGCGTAATCTTTGTTCCTCGGGGTCCGTTGCGGGAATTTGGCTGTAACCAACCATTTTTAAATCTCTCCAGTGCTGCCAGACCGCCACTATAGCACGGGGGCACATACCCTGTCTAGTAGTCGCATTAAGAAGCCGACTGAATTGCGTCATAGGCGGGTTCCCGAAAGAAAACGTGTCATAGGCAGGTTCCATGGACGCGTCATAGGCGGGTTCCTTTGGGACAGGCGAAGCCCTAGACGTGTCATAGGCGGGTCGCGTTTCTGAGAGCTTCTCGTCGTAGGCGGGTTCCTGTTAGCGCTAACAGTTTTTCGCTGTTTCTTCCTGTTTTCTTCCTGTTTTCTTCCTGGCAGAGCGAACACCAGAGAACACTCGCAGTACTGGTCGGTACGCGTTCTGTGCAGCCGAGTACAAAGAACCCAGGGCTGTATACAACGGTATACAAACTCGCCTGGGAGTTGTAGAGAGCTAAGAAGGCAACTCGGAGTTGAGAAAGGGAACGTTAGCGCTAACACAACCGGGAGGACTGGGACCCCCTGCGGACACACGGAGGGACCCGGGTACCCCTAGAGAGGGTCCCAGGCCCAAACCGGGACCCAGAAAGACGACGTGTAGCGAGGGGCGCGGGGTACCGCAGGACGTGTGTGGGACCCGCAGGAGCGGGACCCGGGCACCCCGAGAGTTGCGACAGAGGGTCCCGGCCAGAGCACGACGGGACGGGGGCCGAGAGGGTCTGGGACCCCCGGGGACCTCTCTCTCAAAAAAAACCGAGAGAGGAGGGGGTCGGAGAACGGGTCGGAGAACACGGGGGGACGCCGGACGAGGTGGGTCGCAGAGGGGTCCCGGGGGTCCCAGCCCTTAGCTGTGGCACGGGAGACACACTCTCTTTCGGCTCCCGGACACAACCGGGGCGCGAGTGTCCCCGCGCCCCTGTGGCCTTTCGGTGCTGTGGTGTTTGCTCCCCGGTTTCCCGGGGTCCTTGTCAGTAGTGGCCTTTCTCGGCGTCCCGGGCTGCTGCGGCCACGTCCTCTTGGAGCGCCTCCGCGTCGACGAGCTTTTCGGCCACTCGGTCCTTGTCGCAGTCGGCTTCGGCCAGCAGGACTTCTGCGACCTCGGCGGCAAGGTGGCGCAGGGCGCTGTGGGCTTCGCTCGCCGCTTGTCCTGCGCAGTCGCTTTCGTGGCTGTCGGGTTTCTCGTCCAACCAGCGTTCCCAGTGCCGCGAAGCCTTGGCGGCGTCCTCTGCGGCGAAGCGCAGGAGCACGGTTGCCCGTTCGCCCGGGGTTTCGTGGCGACCGCTGTCGCCTGGGGCACGGGGTTCGACGGGGAGTTCGTCGACGCGCCAGTACCAGTCGTTCGGCGAAAGCTCCGTAAGGCTCTCGGAGGCCGGGGGCGCTTCGTTCGGTTCCAGCCCGTACGAGAGCACTTCGAGCGCTGCCCGCTCACAAGCCTCGCTCGTTTCCCCGGCGACTGTCCAAGCGCTGTCTTGGTCTTCGCCGTGCTGGTGGAACAGGCCCACAAAGACGGTGGGAAGCGGGCCGGAGCCTGGGGCGGTCTGCTGGGGGTTTGTTTCGTGTGTCACGGTTCTGTCCTTGTGTTTCGTGTTGCGGGGGACGCGAAGGCCCCGGGAAACCGGGGCCTCTGCTTTGCGCTTAGGCTTCCTGCGCCTGGGTCGCTTCGGCTGCGAGCTTCTCTTGCTTCGCTACGTACTTCGCGTGTTTCTCGCGGAGCGCTGCGGCCTCTTTCTTCGGGAGCTTGTGCGTGTTGCCGTTCGGGTCGACGACCTCTCCTGCAACTGCGACGTGTTTCTCCAGCGCCTGACGCCCGTTCATTCTCCAGCGCCCAACCCAGCCCTTCTGGCCGGACTGCGGGAGCTTGGCCCACGGGCGGGTCTGGTCGACGCCGTTCCGGTCGAGGACCTGTTGGAAGGCCTCGGCGTGGAAGCCGTCAGAGAACGACCAGCAGTGCGAGGTCAGAAACTCTGCGAGCCAGTCGCCGCAGGTCTGGCCGGACGCGCTTGCGGTTTTGTAGCGGGCGCGGTACTCTTCCCGCACTACGCTTCCACCGACGCTCGGCTCTTCGTAGCCCTCTTCCGGGTCGACGCCTTCTTCCTCACAGGCTTCGAGCACGGCGACCAGTTCCGGGACCGCTTTCGGCTCCGTGGTCGTCAGGACCGTCGTTTCCGTTCCGTCCTCTGCCGTGTGGAAGACTACCCAACCTTCGACGGGGTTCTCACCGTCTTGCACGGCGACCAACGAAAGCGCCGGGTACTCGGCTGCGAGTGCGTCGGCCAAGCGTTGGGCTTTTGCTTTGGTGGCGTGGTGGGTGTTGGCTTCTGCTACTGTTGTCGTTTGGTTTGTCACTGTTCTGTCCTTTCGGTTGTGTTGTGGCGTTGTTGCCGTAAGACAA
>FUIF01017994.1_pt1 | contig 14422 bp, 19 predicted proteins | sample 1003461 | NCBI WGS metagenome assembly FUIF01 (sample SAMEA80401918, study PRJEB19352) | marine metagenome | reverse complement strand
GGGGGAGGGCGGCTTTGGCTCAACCGGGAAATAGGCCCGCTCAGGGAAATAGAGCGGTGAGTATGCTAAGCAAGCCCGACCTCCAGCGGCTCGTGAAGGCGATGGCGACGTACTTCATCACGACGAGGGCGGGGGCGTCGAGGGCAGGGTCCAACAACACATCGGGCGCTGTGGCGGGTGCGGGGCCGAGTCGAAGGAGCCCTCCCGTGAAAGGGCGATGGCGCTGATCGACCATCGGCTCTATTGTACCAGCCCGGTGAAGTACGGGTGGGTACGAAGCCGGGCGGTCCTCTACATGGATGAGGGAAGGGTGGCCAGGCGAGCTACTTGAGCCGGTTCGACCGGTAGACGTGGAAGACCTGACGCAAAGTCGGAAGCGGGGCGACCGTGAAGAACGGGACCGACTTCAACAGCCTCGCCCTCCTATTCCGCCTTCTCTGCATCGATTGCACCTGCTCCTCTGCGCTCCATTCCCCGTCTTTAAGTGCAATCGCCATGTCCACCAAGTCGTCGAAGATGTTGATCAAGAAGCCGACGACGAAAGCGCCGAGTAAGGGGAGAATGGCGGTGAGCCTGGCCCCGAACCCGGTGATGAGCATTCCGATCATTTGTTTACCCTTGTCCTTTCTAAGCGGGACCTAAGACGATTAAGACGCAACCGCAGCAGCACGGAGATAGGCCTCGTAAGCGCTGCCAAGGTCGTAGAGAAGATTGATAAAGTCAGATAGGGAGGGGACGCCGAGGGAGGCTGGGAGGGCTTCGAACAAGAACCCGAGACCGAGCGGGAGCTTGATCCACGGGGACGAGTTAAGAAACCTGTCCCACAAAAGCCCAACCTGGCGCTGAGGGAAAGTCTCGGAAGACCGGAAGAACCTCCACGAGTCCCCCCAGGCCTCCTTCAGCGCTTTTGTAACTGTAACCACCATGCCTCGGCGTCCCCTATCACGGCCTTGCTACGTCTACTTGTACTTCACCCGTCTGAACGGGTACACCATTCGTAGTTTGTATGGTGAAAACCGCAACGATGGATGAAAGCGGCGGAACCGTTATCGCTTCTGGAGGACCGGTGATTGTGGCACCGAGTATGGGGCCTCCGATGTCCGATATCAGCTCCCCAGTTACGATCACGTCCACCGACGTCGCCCCGATGTTGTTCACCCCCACTTCAACTTCCTGGGAGTCGTTCGGAGCGAGCTCGATGTCGATCGAGTCCTGGTCCAGCGTTATCGTCTCGATGATGGTGACCGTTCCCACCACCGTTCCCACCAGCGCCAAGGCGATGATGAGTGGGGCGATAGACGCCAGAGCCAAAGTCGCTGCTACACTTTTAATTTTTTTCACTTATTGGCTAAACCTCCTCTTCTAAATCATGTGAAAGCGTCAACCTCGCCCAGAGCTTCTTGCACCAGGGTTGCCCGTAGTCGGGGTCCTCCCCCGGCTCTTCAGGTTCTTCCGGCGCAGGGTCAGGCTCAGGACTTGGTTCCTCGGGTGTTGGTGCGGGCTCCTCGGGCTCTTCGGGTTCCTCAGGAGGAGCCGGTGGAGAAGGGGGGCTCGGCGAGGTGAGCACGCCAACCGCCGCCCACGCCCGGTGCACTTTCTCCTTCGCCCCCGCTCCGTAAATCGCCGCCGCCACGTCCACGGTGAGCTCGGCGATGGACTCGAACGTCTCTTGAGAAGTTGAGCGGAGGAGGGTGCGGTACCAAATGTCGCCAGCTGCGGTGAAGGCGAACGGGTGGGTGTCCTGGAGGGCGACAGCGGCGAGGTAGAAGGCATGGTTGGGGATGCCGGAGTTGATGTGAACGCCGCCGTAGTCGGCGTCCGTCACCACGTAGTCGTCCATGTGGGAGGGTTGTGGGTCCCTTCCGATCACCGGGTCATCGAAGGCGGTTCCGGGGGCCTTAAGGGAGCGGATTCCCCGCCCCTGCACCCGGTTCGTAAACAGCCCCTCGCCGATCAACCAGGAAGCCTGATGGGCGGTCTGGTTGTGAACCCGCTGCGCCGTCAGCGCCCCAAAGACGTCGGCGAAGTGCTCGTTGAGCGCCCCCTGCATGTTCTTGTACGGGAAGCCCGCCGTGAACTGGACAACGCCGTGGGTGAGCTCGTGGCCGCAGATGTCGAGGATGGTGAAGCGATTGAAGATTCTCGACGCTTCGGGCAGGTCCTCGTCCCCCTCTCCGTACGCCATCTGCCGCCCATTCCAAAACGCATTGTCGTACCCTGGCCGGAACCGGACCGAGCTTATCAGGTCCATCCCGTTTCCATCTAGGGAGTTTCGTCCGAACTCCTCGTTGAAGAGATCATACGCAGCGCCCGACCAACGGTAAGCCTCATCAACGTGCTCATCGCCCGTCGCAACCGTCCCCTCCGTCCGCTTAATTCGGCCCGGCAAAAGATACCCCCGTTCAGCGTCGTGAACGTGGCGGTCCTTGCCTACTGCGCCGGGTGGTGGGGTGGAGGAGGCGTTGGGGGTGTACACCCTATCCTGCCGCACCGCCGCCGACTGAAGCCTACTCTCCCTCACCTTCTCCCTTTGTTCCGCATTCCCGTTCTCTTCGATCGAGTCTTCTATGAACGGCGGAACAATGAAGCAGGCATCCGGAGTTTTTCTATTCTCCCTGCTCATTTTAGTCTCCTTAGACCACTTAGACCACTTCGGCCTTAGCTGGCACTTTGACCGACTGAACTTCCAACCCGCAGATTATTAGGTCCCAACCTCCCTCCAGCTCGAGCCCGTGTCGCTTTGCTAACCAGTCCTTGAGGCTGTGTATTTCTCCGAATAGGCATGGGGTGTCGATCGGGGTCGGCGTGGGTGGTGGAGGGGGAAATGTTGGCGCAGGCTCCCCCGGTTCACCTTTTTCACCGGGGGGTCCTTGAGGTCCGGGCTTCCCCTGAGGCCCTTCTGCCCCTCTCGCCCCAACTGGCCCTTGAACTCCCGGTTCGCCTTTTTCACCCTTCTCGCCGGGGAGTCCGACAGGCCCCGGCGGCCCTGAAGGCCCAACTGGGCCAGGAAGCCCAACCGACCCGTCTCGTCCGGGGGGTCCGTGGGAGCCCTCTCGGCCCCTCCGGTCCCGCCTCTCCTTTGTCTCCCTTCTCGCCTGGAACCCCCGGAGCGCCTGAGGGCCCTTCCGGCCCTCTCTCCCCCGGCGGCCCGGCTGGTCCGGTTAGGGGAGTAGGACTAGCAGGGGGGCTCTTCCAACGGCTCAACAACCTGACAATTAACGGCCCCTACCACCGCCACTATTAGGGTGGTTAGCGATATGATCGCCAATTCTATTGTTCGCCCCTTCGGCGGTGTTAAGCGCATTTTGGGCTAGCCCACCAATCTTCGATTGCCCTTCCCAAATCTTCCTGTGTTCTTCCCGGTGGTCCCTCAGTTCTTGCTTTCTATCCGCCCTGTCCTTCGACATTGCGTCCTCGAAATTCGAGAACCATCGGCGCATAAAATAGCCGATGGTCCCGACAAGGAAGAGGAGGATTCCGAGGAAGAAGGCGCTGATTGTTTGAACGGTAAGGACATCGCTGTTAGAAGGTTCCACTTCTTATCACTCTTGCTTTGGTAAGGAGGTGGGGCCAGCCATCAGTCGGCCACGATTGACACTTTTATCGTTATTAAAACATCTGCGGAGCCGGGTGACAAGGCTTGAGTAGCTCGGACAAGCATGGAGCCGGAGTCGGCGGTGGCGGAGGCGTTTAGGAACAGCCCCATCTCCTGGATTGTGGTGGGGGTTTGAGCATTTGGAAAATACCCCCTTACATCGACCTGGTTTCCCCCAACCGAGGTGGAAGTGGCGGGGGTGCGGGCCGTTTCCGTGTCGAGCTCGGTGTCGCTGGAGGCGGGGGTTCCCGTCCCCGTGCCTATTCCAACATAGGGGGTGTCCGGCTCGATCAAGGCCGCCACCCGCTGCATACCTTCAGTTATCGCTGCGCTCGCCATGCTTTACCCTTCGGGCTGCCGGGGGGTAACCGGGGTCGGAACCGCCACGTCCTTCGTCGGCCTCTTCACCTTCGCACTTCCCCCCCTTTTCGCCTTGATATCGTCCACCTGCCCCCGACTTATATTGAACCTCGACCCCTTCCCCGATCTTCGCTGTTGTTCTCGTTGTACTCGTACCTCTTCCGCTCAGTCGCCGTGCCAGCGCCGTCCGTCACCAACCGGGTCTTCCTCATCACCGTCTGAACGTCCCCAACCGTCTTGCCTTGGAGGTAAGCTTCGAGGGAGGAGAGCCAGGCGGCGTCGTCGGTGGTGAGCTCAATCACCGCCGTGCCCGCCTCAAAGTCGAAGTCGAGCCGCCGACCGTCTAGCCGGGAGGCGGGTTTGCCGATTAGGGTCTTCACAATGGAGACGAACTTGAACGGATCAATGACGTCGCCGGGTTCGGCAACCGGCATGCCGTCCGGCCTTATTCCCCCTACTTCACCCCTCAGCGGTACTTCGAACTCTAATCTTGCCATCTTAACCCTAGGTTAGTTCGTTACTTCGATAAAGCCAGCGCCCATGGAGACATCATAGGCGTGCAGGTCGGTTGCACTCCCGCCTCCGTCTTGGGTGATTACGCACCGGACCGTGGTGGAGCCGGAGTAGCCAGATGCACCGCCACCGTGTGCGACGTAGAGGGCGTTGGGGGAGCCGCCTGTGTCGAACGTCGCCTCCTCGGTGAAACTTTCGAGCGTGGAGTCGATCTTGAGGTAACAACGAACGTCCATGTCGATGGAAGGGCTGACGTTTCTGACCCAACAGCCGCCACCCATGCAGAGCATTGAGTCGGTGGAGTTCGGGGTGAGCACCCACGAGACTGAAACCGTGTTGCTGGACGTGCCGACTGGAACGGCGGTGGTGCCCGACTCACTCACGTCGTCCGCCGCAAACCCCGCCTCACTAGCCGCATTCTCGCTCAGCGGGTGGGTGTGGTTTCCCGCCGCCGCTTGATTTGCTCCTGAACCGAGCGTCCTTAACCCAGGGTCACCACTCGCCTCCGTCGGGTCGGTGAGTAAAATTTGATCCCAACTCGACCCGTTGGAGCGGTACAGTAAGCCCGTATCGGTTGCGTAGAAGGCCTGACCCTCGTTGTCGGAGGCGGCGGTGGGGCGAGCGGACAACAGCCCGTAGCCTATAAGGAACTTCTCCATGTAGGCTTCGCTCATCACGTCGCCGTCTTGGACGAACGTCATCTACTCCTGCCCCTGTTCCTTTCCTCTATTCACCCTAATGAGTGTGATTGCCCGGTGCAGCCTCTAAAGCGCCGCTACCGAGCACCCTCAACGTCGGAATACTCGCACCGAGGCTCGGCTGCATTATGTTTTGCCAGAAGGCGCTTGGTTGCCCATCCAGTATGTAGATGTAGCCCGTGTCCGTGGAGAACCAGGCAACTCCATCCTGGTTCGTGCCGGAGTTCCCCCACTTGGCCGAGTCGAGCCCGTAGCCAATCAGGAGGCGCTCCATCGTGTCGACGGTAAGCTTGGAGCGGGAGCCCGAGGGCGCACCGTCCAGGGGCATCGTCTCGGAGCCAGACCTGACCGTGGCGAACCCGACAATCCCCGAGTCGTCGTCGGCGTCTTCGATGCCAGTTGGGGCGTCGTCAACGTAGTAATCAGGCCCCCTCGTTGTAATCACCGCCGAGACGACCTGCACCGCCACGTTCTGCTTTATCCGCCTAATCGTTATCTCCAGCTCGTCATCCGTCTCCCTCAGGGAAGGCCGGTTTGCAGCTTTATTCTGCTCGTAGATGAGCTGGGCGGTTGTGTCTGGCTTATTTGGCATGGTTTCCCTGCAGCCTAACCAGTCTACCATGCCCGCCCGTCAATCGTCAACTTCAACTGACGAGGCGAGCGGCGGTGACCCGGTAAGTGCGAGCGTCCTCCGTCAACTGTTTCATCCTCACGTTTTCCACCTCGAACGAGACCGCCGACAGCCCAAAGATTGAATGCGTGATTTCAACCGTGTCGCCGACTTCAACGGCGTCTTCTTCGTCCGTGTTGAACGTCACCCTCTCCCTCATCCCCTGTTCGTCGAGGAAGGCGAGGGCCGCCTCCAGTGCTTCTTCGCTCGTCCTTATCTCCGGGTTGTTAATTGTGTGGCGGAAGGTACGCCCCATCGACGTCACCAGGTCGTCGTCCTCAGCCGACGCATAGGAGAACGAATTATACCTCCCCGTTATCCTCCACGAGTTGTTGGCAAAGTTCGGGGGGGCAGAATCCCAAATTATGTGTTGGGCGAGGAGGTTGACGAGGACATCGACCGTGCCGGGGGCGTCGAAGCCTTCTAAACCAACCGTTTGAGCCGTCCAGGTTGGCGAGCCGTCCGTCCCCGTGTTCTTCTCAATTATGACCCGGCCATCCCGCCCCTGTGCAACTGGCGGGGTCGTTATGAAGTGGTAGTCGTTCCCGTCAACAATCCCGTCTTGGGCGACTTTGAAGAACGTGCGGCTGCCGTCTCCGGAATAAACGTCGGTCACGTCGTCGCTCAGCGTCCTGCTCCCCCTCACCTCAACCGCATTGAAGTTCGGCATGATCCGGTCACGGCTCACGGCGTAGAAGGGAAAGGTGGTGGAGAGGTTGGGCGAGGTGGAGAAGTCCTTGGCGGCGGTTGAGGTGGCCGGTGCCTCGTACCTCAAATTCTTGTCCGGGTCGACCCACCAAACCGCCCCGGCTATCGTGGCGATGGTTTGTATCGCCGAGCGCAGGGTCGTGCCCCTGAACGTCATCTCCCCAATGTTCGGCGACACCTCGACCACTTGGGTCGTCGTTATCTCGGTCAGCCCCGCCTCGTTGAATATTTCGTCAATAACGGCCTCGTCGCTGAACCCGGCGTCGAAGTCCTTACTAAACGTGGTGCGCTCTAGGATCAGCTTCCAGTCGTTGCACTGGATGGTGAGGTTCTTACCTACGCCGACAGTCTCTTCCGTAACCGAAACCACAACGCCGCCAAACCACCGGTCGCCAGAATCAGCGAAGTCTTCGACAATGACATCGTGCCCCTCCGTTATGTTCACCACGTCGTTCGGGTCTTCAAATGTACAAGTGAAAGTGCAGAGTTGATTCCCCTGGCACAGGTCCATAACCCAATCTCGGTTAAGATAGGCGGTGAGGTCTACTTCAGACCCGCTCGGCCCGATTTTTTACTCTTGGGCGGGCGATTTCTTCGCCCCCGTGGAGCTGGTGGCCTTCTTGCCCGTCTGGCCCGCCTTACCCGCCCCGCCAACCACAACCACGCACTTATTACACTCCCCCTTGCCAAACCCAATTACCGGGCATTCATCCTGCAGGTGGAAGCCGGGCTTGATGCTGGCGGGGGATTTGAGTTTTACGACCATTCTACCTTCCCTCCTAAGAAGCGCTCAGCGGGGTGCAGGAGGCACAACCGGATTGGAACAGACCTCCGCCCCCCGCTCAACGCTTCTCTTTCTTCGGCTCGACCTAACCACCCTAACCACCCTAACCACGAGCGTCCCTCCCCGTCGTAATGCCCGACTTGAGGCGCACGTTCCGCTCGAATTGGTCGAACGCCACCTCGCCGAGCACCCGCTCGTCGATAGTGAGGAGGACGACCCTCGTCTGGCCGCCGCCCCCGGACATCACCGGACCCTTGTGGGTTGGCAAGACGGTTTCTCCAGCGTGAGCGACGACGAGTCGGGGCTCCCCCCGACGCCCCGGTACGATACCCCCCGAGTCGAGGAAGGGGATGGGCAGCCCCTCTTCGACGCCCGGTATGATCGAACGGGGGAGCTCCGGGACCTCCGGGAGCCTGTCGATGAGGCGGCGAATGTCGGCGATTCGGTCCTCGATCCACCTGAGGATGTCCCTAACCGCATCACGGAGGAAGCCCCAGGAGGAGAGGATCGTGTCCTTCATCCAGTTAAAGAGGCCGACGACGCCTTCGACGATGAGTTGGACGGGGCGAAAGACCCAGGTCATAAACCAATTAGAGATGCCGGACCACGGAGCCCGGAAGCGGTCCCAGGCTTCAGCGCCGAGCTCGCCGATTCGAATGCCGAGACGCCTGAGGGCCTCAAGCGGGCCGATTCGGGGGTCGACAAAATCCCGGAAGAACTGAAGGACGGCCTCGCCCGCACCGATGAAGAAGTCCTTGATGGCGTTTGCCCCTTCTCGTGCGATGCGAACGATCGTGACGAGGAAGCGCTTCACTTCGTCCTCGAACGGGCCGAAGATATTGAGGAAGTTCTCGAAGTGCTGCCTGAATTGTTCTTGAAGCTCTCGGCTAAACTCGATCGTGCCAGTGAGGATACCATGGAGGAGCTCGCCGGTGGCCTGGAAGAGGAGCTGCCATGTCCTGAGCCAGAAGTCGATGATGCGGATGATGAAGAGAACCGTGTTGAGGACGCTGAGGACTCCGGTCTGGGCAAAGGAGGAGAAGAAGCCGACCCAGCCGCTAATAATGTCGCCGATCTCCCGGTTGCGCTCCCGGATCTTATCCCAAACGGTGAGGTCCACGTCCTCGACGGCCTGGAAGGAACGTGCGAAGAACTCGTGCAAGTCTTCAGCGCTCTCGATGTTTGCGCCGGGGAACATCCGATTCAGGAGGTCGAAGTCGCCGTTCTGTATCGCCTCCATCGCCGCTATGAAGAACTCGGTCGGGTCGATGTCGCCAAAGGCGGCGAGCTCCTTGGAGAGGAGGAGGGCCTGGTCGATCACGTCTCGGGAGGCCGAACCGAGGAAAGCAACCGCCTCGGCTGAACGGAAGATTTGAGTGGCGAGCTGCCGTCCAAGGATGCCCTCAACCCGGATCATCTCGAACCCGATATCCTCCATTTCAAGGCCGAGGATGCGAAGCTGGAGGCGGGCACGCTGCGCCGCTTCGGCGAATCGTTGGAAGGCGGCACCGGCGGCTGTGGCGGTAATTGCGGCGAGACCGGCGACGACGAGGGCCTGGGCCTTACCGAGCAGAAGGTAACCAATCGTCACCTTGCTGAGCATGCCGGTGAGGCGGTTCCAAGCGGAGCGAGAGCCATCGGCGGCCTTGGCATCCCGGTTGAGGATACCAGCAACGTTAGAGACGGCGCTGATTAAAATGCCGACTCGTGCCGCCCCGCCAAGTGCGCCTAGAACCACTTCAGTTCAGCTCCTTCTCCACTTTCTATTCACCGCCAGCCAGACGGGCCTCGAACTCCTCCCTGCTCACCGCCCCCGGCTGACCTGGGCTCGTCACACCCTTCCCCTTCTCCTTCAGTCGCTCCCTCGCCCTTACGTTCCCCTCGGCCATCATCTCGTGCATGAGGTCGATAATGATTTCGGCGGGCTGCTCTCTCCACGTCCAATAGTCCCAGCCCATCTCCTTCATTATCCCCCGGCGAATATCGTGCCAGGTAAACTCCGCCTCTCGCCCCTCCTTCGCCGTTTCGAGTTGCCGCTCTAGCCGGGCGATTTCTTCGTCGTCTAGTTCTGGTGGGACTCCTCCCACTCCGTAGGGTTTACTTCGTTAATCCTGTCGGCGAGCCAGTCGGCGACCGGCGGGGAAAGTTGCGAGAAGGACTCTCGGGTGAGGGGGATGGCCTGGCCTTTAGCGTCCTTGAGCGACCAGGCCGTAATCGCCAGCTCGCACAGGAGCGCAAACCTCTGGTCGCTTATCCTCTGCTTAACGGCTCGGTCGTCGCCGTCACCTCCGTCGCCCCCCGTCCGCCTCGCCCGTCGCCGCTCCGCCCTATTCTTCGGAACGGAGTGTTCGAGAACGGAGATGTTTGCCTCAAGCTTCTCCCTATCTCCAATCGACAGCCTTTTTATCTCTACCCAGTCGTCCGGCTTGCCGAGCTCCTCGAAGTAGACCTTCTTCCTTTCGCTCGGATCCGTGAAGAAGTCGTGTTCAATGGTCATTTCAGCGCTCCGGTTGCTGTTGTTCTGCTCGTCCTGTTCTGCTCGTTGTCTTTAACCGCCCTGCTCGTCCGTCTTACCGCCCTTAGCTTGAGTAGTTCGCCTTCGTGTTCTTCACAGCGATCTCGAACTCATTGCCCGAGCCATCCCGGAAGGAGGAGATGTCGAGGGTGATGATGTTCTGGCCGTCCGCATCCGTGAACAGGGTGGGCTGGCTCAGGTACTTGCCGAAGATGTCGATCTGCAGCTCGTACGTGTGGGCCGTCTCGATCTCGTTGGCGAGGCCCGACCACTTCAGCCTCAGCGCCCTGTCCGTCCCCGCCGCCCAGGCGTCGTATTCGGTGATCGCATCGGACCCGACCGCCATTTCAATTGAGGCCTCGATGTGGCGCTTCGACTCGGTGACGGCGCTGAAGTCGAGCGACCCGTCTGCGTACCTGATCGGTGCGAGGCCACTGTTGATCGTGACCGAGGCGTTGCGCACGAGGGAGGACTTCTGCGTCGTGCCCAGGTTCGCCCAGGTCCCATCGATCCAAACCTCAAGCTCCGCACCCTTGATGAGGCGGGCGGAGGGGTCGTCGAGCGAGCCCGTGAAGGAGGCCTTGGAGGGGAAGCGGGCGAAGAGCTCAGCGGAAAGCTCGACCGGGCCGTCCGTGGGGGGAGGCGAGGGAGAGGGAGGAAACGGAGCAGAAGGCCGACTCCCACTCCTGCGTGTCATCCCCGTACTCGAACGTGTACGCATCTTGATTGTTGCGTGACGTGAGGAGGGGGTAAACGTCCACAGGTAGGCGCTGCCGAGGGGGTTGGTAGGAGTCACCCCACCCCTAATCGCCATTGCCAGGAAATGGATGATGTCGTCGTAGGTGGCGTCGCCGTTGTAGGAGAGGGAGGCCCCCTGTGCCACCGTATCCCGCCGGAAATATTCGGATAGGGACGCATCCTCATCCTGCGGCGAGTGGTGGGTGATCTCCGGGTTCATCGTCAGCGAACCAACCAACCTCTTCGTCGCAGCGACGGCGGTTCCGTTCGTCGATTCCTGCCCGATCTGTATCCGCCTAAATGCTGTTAGCGCCATACCTTCTATCCTTTACTGCCCCGGCTCGATTACAACCGGAGGCGTGGATTCATGCTCTCTTATGATAGCATCGGTCAAGAAAACTGTCAATCTCCGGCCAATATTTCCCGCCGTTCGCCTTATCCTCTCCAGGCCCTCATTCACCGTCAGCTCCGTGTAGAGGTTGGGTTGGATCCCCCGCTCGAAAATCGTCCGCTGCAGGGCGAAAACCGCCCTGTCCAGGTCCCTGTCAAAGAGGCCCCACTTGATCTGCACCCAGTCACGGAGGGCCGAAGAGGGCGGACGGGAGCCGGGGGGCTGTCCGGTCGCAACATCTTGGCGGTAGGGCCTCCCCCGTTCATTCTCGGCGCTCTGCCCGATCCCCAACCACCACTCCTCTTCTCGCCCGGTGGTGGTCACTTGGCGCACGACCCGGTGGTAAGTGGAATCTCTCAGGTCCCCACGTGCGACCGGGGTGTTTCGTGCGTACTCGACGGCAAGGTCGGCACCAAGCACGTCCAACTCCTCCCGAACGAAGGCCCCGACTTGGGGCTCGCCGGTGGCGAAGGAGCGGGCGATGGCACGCCCGGCGTTCCCGGTGACGGTGACGGCGAAGGGCGCTGCGTCGAGTGCGATCTCACCCGGCCCAGGAAGCCCCGACGCCTCTCTTATTATTCCGTCGCCGCTTACGATTCTGTCGTCTCCCGGTTAATCAGGCGAGTTAGGTGAACTGAGTGAGTCGGGTGAACTAGGTGAGTTAGGTGAGCTCCTCGTTCGTCACCACGTGCCCCTCCCTCACCGCCATCCTAATTATCTGAGTCCAGTACGTTTGGTCGCCATCCGGATACTTTATCGGCATGGTCAACGCATCAATGAACGCATTAATAATATCGGCGTGCCCGCCGTTCAGCGTCGGGTACTTGTCCAGGTGGTCGACTAGACCCTGTAAGTTCCCCTGAAACTCGTCGTACGTCTCTTGTTCGGTGGAGCGGATTCGTTGGGTGAACTCGACGAGGAAGGTGGTAGAGGTCTCAACGAAGCGGTTGGAGCGAGTGACTTGCCTGGAGTTAACCGCCCCGGTGAAGACGGTGACATAGAACTCATTGCCGAGGGAAGAGACGGTGCGGGAGGTGCCACGCCCAACATTCGCATCCGTAAAGCCATCCGCCAGCTTTATCACGTCTACGAGTGCGTCTTCTATTTGGCGTACGGTGGCGATTTCGGTGAACTCCTTTTAAAACTCCACAAGACTCCTACGCCTCGGTGAGGGAGCGTGAGCCGGGCTCGTCGAAACTCCCACGCTCGAAGAGGGGCTTCTTTACGTTTCCGTCGTCGTCGAGGCGTGCTCCGGACCGAACTGGGAAGGTAGCCGAGTCGGTGGCGGTGGCTTCTAACCTCTGTTCACGAATGCGCTTTATTCCGGCCCGATACGAAATCCAGAAGGAGTTCGCACGAGAACGCCCGCCCTGGTCGTTGTCCTCGGGAAACGGGTTGACGAAGGAGCCGCCCCGATAGACGAAAGAGAGCATGCGGGCGCAAGCACCGATGTCGTTGAGGTCGGCGAGGTAGGCGTGCGGGAAGGGGTCATCGCCCGAATCGACCGGCACGACGTAACCGGCTGTCTGGAGCTCGGCGTTCATCTCTTCCGCAATCCGGTCGAGGGCGTTCACGACCTGATGGGAGGAAGGGTGCGTCGATTCGGTAAAAATCCGGCCTTCGTCGCTAATATCGCCAATGTACTGAGCGACACCGGCGACCGACCCGTACGTGTTTGCGGCGGGGGAGGGTTCAGCCATGGCTAGTCTAAGTCCTCCGTCACTTGGATGTGGAGATGGCCTGGGTTAGGGAACTTCTGCACGGTCGAGTCGGCGAAGGTGACCTCGAACTCGCCGAAGAAGTCCCCCGCCGTGTCGAGGTCGGCGGCGGCGAAGGCGTACTCGACGAGGCCCTGAGCGGCGGTGACGATCGTGGCGGCTGCATCAACCTTGTTCGTAAGGGAGTTCTTCGGCCTCATGTGGAACCGAACCGTAGCGCCGCTCACGTCCACGTTCGAATTAGCGTAATCCTGGAGGTTCTTCGTTATCTTCACCCCGGAGTCGCCTCTTTTTGCGTAGAAGTCGGGCACTTTACCTCTTACCCCCTAGTCCGGATCAACCGTGAACGTGCGACCATCATCCGAGCCTACCACGAAGGTGCGCCCGTCGTCAACGCCGGTGACGTAGGTGGGACCCCTAACCCCCACGCCGAGGGAGCCCGAAGTGAAAGTTCCCGCACCCGTAGGCGTGATCGTGCCGGAGAAGATTTTGCCAATTCTCTTAACAATCGCACCGACCGGGGTAAGGGAACCGGCGAGGACTTTGCCAACGGTCTTGACGAGAGAACCAGAGGGTGTGACGGAGCCAGAGAAGGACTTCCCTGTCACTTTGACAAGAGAGCCGGTGGGGGAGGCAGAACCCGCAAAGCTCTTAGTAATGCTCTTAATAAGGGAGCCAGAAGGAGAAAGAGAGCCGGAGAGGCTCTTGGAGATCGACTTAGTAAGAACCCCAGAAGGGGCGAGGGAACCGGCGAAGGAACGGAGGACGACTTTAAGCGTGGCGAGCGTCGCCGAAGGGGCGATTGAGCCAGAGAAGGTCTTCCCCACCAACTTAGTGAGGGCTCCAACCGGAGAAGTGGAGCCAGTGAAGGACTTGTTAACAGTCTTGATGAGGGAGCCGGAAGGAGAAAGAGAACCGGCGAAGTTCCTCAGGATCGTCTTGATTGCGTTGAGGGTTCCAGCTGGAGAAATCGTGCCGGTGAAGGTCTTCCCCACCAGCTTGACCAAAGAACCGGCGGGAGAGACGGAGCCGGAAAGGGGTTTACCGATGAGTTTGACGAGGACGCCAGAGGGGGTAGACGAACCGGTGAAGCTTTTACCGATGAGCTTAGTGAGGGAACCGGAAGGTGAAGATGAACCTGCGAAGGAGCGTTCAACCGTCGTGCCACCCGAACCGAGGGGGTGGATCGTGACAGCCCGTTCGACGGGACGAACAACGGCGTGCGGGTCCCGCATCGTCAGGAAGCTTATAGCGGCGTAGGAGAGGGGGTGGTTCCAAATGTAGAGGCCGGAGATGTGCCCCGCCGAGTCGTGAGAGCCCCCGTTCCAGTTTGTGCCTAGAATGTCCGCCGTAGTCCCATCGGTCACGCCAAGCTTGAAATCGGAGAGGTCGGTGAGGGTCGGCGAGTCGGCGGCGTCGGTTCCAAGTCGCCCGTTCTCCCATATTTGGCACCTTCCACTCGTTCCCACCCTCAGCACCATCGTGCGGAGGTTCTGCTCGGTCAGGTTGGCGGTCACGACGTTCGCCAGGCCGATGTCCCCGGTGTTTTCGCTATTACTTCTGACCTGGTAGCGGGTCTCATTCCACCGGTCGTAGAGGTAGAGGGCGACGCTCGGGTTATTGCCGCCGTTGTGGGCAAAGTGGATGGCGGAGTCACCGGAGGCGTGGCCGTAGGGGTTTCCTCCCCTAAGCAGGATTGTATAGCCCTGGGGCAGGCCATACCCGCCCGTGT
>FUIF01021968.1_pt1 | contig 14440 bp, 14 predicted proteins | sample 1003461 | NCBI WGS metagenome assembly FUIF01 (sample SAMEA80401918, study PRJEB19352) | marine metagenome | reverse complement strand
TTTTTTAAGTTCTTCAGCAGTTTGAGCTAATAGGAAATCTTGAGAATTCTCAAGAGCAGCCATACCAGATGTGATAGGATTTGAGCTATATATAGCATCAGTGACAAACTCACCAATCTCACGACCTAGTGTGTTTTTAGCAGTAGACACAATTGTAGATGCGAATCTAGAGGGCATACCCTGGATTTGCAGACCCACATTAATAGCGTTGTTTACAAAGTTCTCACCAGCTGATAGAGACGGTGATTCCGAAACAACTGAAGGTTCTGGATCTTCTTTTTTTTACGTATGTACTGTAAATGTTGTCTAGCTGTTCAACGGTTGCTCCATTGGCTCTTGCCTCGTCAAGTAATTGTTGAAGTTCTTTGTCCATTATTTTAGACCTTTAGATTGTAACCAGTTTTGATATTGTTCATCAGTCATAACTGGTCCTTTTGGTTCTTGCGAAGATACAGAATTTTTAGACCCCATATCGTATATGCTTGATATGATGGAAGATAGAGTTTTCTCGTAATTAGCGTCAGCAGCATATCTATTGCCGTCATTGTTTACGAATTCTTCAAGAAGTTTATTCCAATCTCCATCGCTTGGGCGGTACTTTCTAGCCATTAAATCTGCGTAAGATTCTAGACCATTTACCCAGTCACCCATATCTTTAGAATACTTCTTCTGCTCTGTAGAGTCTTTAGCCATAGTATCACCAGCAGTGACATTACCTACATTATAAATGTTTTTAGTTCTAGCTCCTCTACCCTTAGTCCCGAAGTTAGACTCTAGTCTGCCCTGAGCTAATATAAACTCAACAGGAACTCCATATTTAGCAGATACATCCATTACATCCTGTGCGGTTACAGGTGATTTGTTATCAGAATACTTATCAATGAACCCTTGTATGGTTGACTGATCCATAGAGAAGTTTTTATTCATAGACACTGGTGCTTGATTTAAAGCACCATCCATATCTATTCTTCTTTCTTGTTCCAATATATTTTCGGGAGTTATCTCGATAGGCTTTGTTTCTACTTGAGGCTCTGTGGTTTCCTCACCCGTGCCTACATTTGATTCCTCGCTATCACTCATAAACGCAGCGTATGGATCTTGAGATATGTAATCTGAGTAAACGCCATTAACTCTTTCGCCTACAGCTTGTTTGTAAACATTAATAGCATTTTGTAATTCCTCTGGTTCCTGGATTTTCAACATAGCCTCAGAAACCTGCTTTCTCGATATGGGTTCCGTGCCTTGTATATGACCGTTTGAAATTTCATAGTAAACAGCAACGTCCTCTAAGAAATCTTTATCTGATTTTATTTTAAAATCAATTTGCTTATTGTACTTATCAATAGCATCATTCACATTAGTAGACCTCGTCAACACACCTATATTTTGAGAATCGGTAATAAATGATGTAGGGACTACGTATTTACCTGTCTTTGCTTCTCTAGGAATTAAAAATGAGTTGTCTTGATTTACTTTATCAGAGAACATAGTGTGCTGTTCGAAACTAACATACCCTTCACCGCTTTGTAATAAAATAGTTCCATTTTGTACTTTAAACGGAACTTTTTTATTCATTGAAGCATCAAAGTTAGCGTCTACCCATTCTGAGTTTACTGCGTATCCTTCACCTTCTTTAGCGTAGAAACCTTTGTATTCACCCACCATTGTTTCAGAAGTATTTACCCCAACGCTCACTATTTGATTTAGTTTTCTACTCCAGTTTTCGTAATCCGCTTTTGCCTTAGAACTTCCGGTTTGTTCATATTCAATACCTGCTTTTCTAAACTCATTAAAAGCAGCGTCAGCAGGCTCTCCGTATCCTGCCTTTAGTTTAAAGGCGTTTTTAGAATACAATCTTTCTGCTCCAGTTGAATCTACTTCTCTGGATCTCATCTGCTGTTGACGTTGATCTTTAACCTCTTGTCTCTCTCTAAGTTGTCTTTCAACCTTACCTAGCTCTGGGACTTTAAATACTACGTTTCCTAATGGTTCAGCCATTACTTCTTCTTTTTAGCGTTTTTCTCGAATCTCTTAAACAGCTTTTTAGCATAACTGCTTTCTTTAGCAATAGACGCTGCTTGTTTTGGATTCAGTATGTATTCCCCACCTGTAGCCTCACCGACTTTCACACCGCCTTGAACTAAATCAATAGGGTTTGTATTGTGATTAAAAGAACCTTCTGTCATCATACCTCCTTGCTCAAACATCATTTTAGCTGCTGTGCCTAATATATTTGACGGAGAAAACATATTTTGCACTCCCCTTCCAAGGTCTATGAGGTTTTCTTTTCTTTGATCGTACTCTTGTACTCTTGTTGATTCACTAGGTGGCGGAGTTGACGGATATTTAACGCTCATTACATTCGGATTGGTAGACCTACCGAGCAGCTCATCATACCTACCTGGATCAGCAGACATACCCATTGCTTGTCTCTTAGCGGCAGGGAAGTTTTGCATACCAAACCCTTTTTTAGGCTCTGTCGTTAAAGCGGGAACCGGTGTTTCTCTGAATATCTTTGAGTAATTATTAGCGAAATCCATTTCTGGCGAAGAAGGTAATGGTGTAAAAGGACTCATACTTCCCTTTTGAGTAACAGCAGGTGTTTTGATTTCAACCTCTTTATCTGTTCCTACCGGAACTTCTTGATCTGTTTTATCATCGTCTTCTGGATCTTTCTTTTTCTTTTTACCAGACAAAGCTTCTGTAAGACCGCTACCGATAGAGCCGACTCCTGCACCAATATTACCGAGGGCAGCGTTGTAAGCTTGAGTAGCTCTGTCCATATCAGCTTGACTTCTGGCTTCTTTTCTACCAACAGATCTTTCCTCTGCTAAAGCCAGTTGCTGACCTGCTTGAAGTCTGATGTTTCTTTCCTGAGCCAGCATTTGATTTCTTTGTGATTGTGCCTGTCCAGTAACTGCGCCAAGACCTCCCACTAAAGCTCTGCCTCCAGCACCCTGCAATGCTTGTACTGAAGTTGCGATATTTCTATCAATACTTTCAGATTCCATTCTAGCTATTTCAGCATCATAAGAATTTCTGTAATTCTCGTAAAACTGAGCAGGTGTCTCTAATGAAGGTGCGGCTGCTCTAGCTGCTTCAAATTCAGCTCTAGCTCTAGGTAGTTGCGACATACCATAGATGGCTTGAACACCTCCCAGTGCAGCCTCTACATAGCCCCCAACCGCATAATTTTTTGTGTTATCCTTTTTTGCCTTCATATTGCAAATTTACTGTTTTTAGTTCACTCTATCGTTGTGCAGCATTGACCTGTCGTAGCTCACAGATAAAGCGTGAACTTCAAAGGGCGATGTATCGCTGCTCTCCATTTTAATTTTAAGAAATACATCTCTCATTGGGTCTCCATCAACAGAAGCAGAATGCTCTACTAATACGTGATCCCCAGCGTTTACCGTTGGTGCAGATGTACACTCAATAGTCTTTCTATCTACAAGAGAGGCTACATCTACACTCAATGATGTTATCGTGTTTCCAGAAGCTGTTTTTAGCGTGTCGCCCACGACAAAAGGAAGTCTATTTACAGGTGTTGTAAACTTTATATTGTTACCCGCTACCGAATCTACAATACCAATAAATATCTTGTGAGATGTTGACACAAGTGTGTCTCTAGGAATCATAGCATATCTGTTACCCTCTCTTACATCATACTCAGAAATAGTAGTTCTTTGATCAGATGTATTCATAACAGATGTCCAGTTACCATTGCCCTCTACACCTATGGCTTCAAAAACCTTAATCATAGAAGGATTGTAATTAGAAACCGATTCAAACATTGAAGTATATTGTGTACCGTAGAAGTTGTTTCTAGTGTCGTTTGTGTTATGCTCCCATACAATGTTGCTTCCGTTTTCAAAGAAGCTATACATAGTATTGTTTATGTGAACAAAGTTAGAAGGTACGAAACTATACTTACTTCCCCAAACTCCTTCCTTGTGTTTGTAAGCTATTGTAGTGCTTCCAGAGGTAGAAGATGAGCTTCCTATTGTTATTACTGTTCCTGTACAGGTTGTAGAAGGAATTGTAAGAACACCAGTAGATAAGTTAAGCTGTGCAATTATTGTAAATGAATACGAGGAGTCGGTAAGTACGATGTCTATTGTGGATGTACTTCCTAAGAAAGCTATATCTATTAGCACACCGTTTGATTGTAAAATGTTGTCTAGAAACACAACTCCATTCCCTACATCATCCCAGTCCCCACAGAATTCGTCCCAGTTAGAACCGAATAAGTTCCATAGTATTGTTTGTGAAGTGTATGTTGGATTTAATACGATATTACCTGCTGAATCAGTAGGTAAATCGAAGTCTGTGTCGCCTACAGAAACTGTAGATGCGTTAGTTCCCTCTATAGATACAATGTATTCATCATTATCTGGATCAAACCCACCGATAACCATAGGGTTGGTGGAGTTCTCTAGCAGAGACTTAAACTTGTTTTCAAAGAAACTAGTCATACCTTTTTCACTAATAGGCGTTATCCCATCAGCTGATATCCTAATAACCTTTCCAGCCTTAGCGTCAGTGTAATATAAAACACCAAATCGTTCCACCACAGACTCTGGGTTGCCAGAACTACCGTAATCCCCAGCGTAATACGAAGCGGTTCCTAATACATTTTTGGATACTGATACGCCTTTTTGACCAGAAGAATACTCTATTAAGTTTCTACCTACAGGGAGCTGAGAAGCTTTGCTATCCTGTAACACGGTTAACGCATCCCCTCTAGGTACAAGAGCATCAATCTGACCGTATGAAATATCTAAGTCTGACCAGTTTGCTAAACTTAAATTGAACGAACTCAATCCAAGAATGTCTGAGTCAGCCACAAATGCATCTGAATACGTCACAGAAGACAATCTACGCATTGTTTTAGCGTCTGGTATATAAGAGTATGGCTTACCTGTAGATCGGCTCTTAGAGCTAAAGAAATCACAAACAGAATAATCCTCTGTAAAGTCCACTACAGAAGGTGTAGAACCCGCTCCTTTATAAGAGATATTGTCTATTTGTTTATTAGAAACATAAAGAACTCTAGGTCTTAAATAGACATCTCCTTCTACAAGCTGAATAACAGAATCAGGATTTGATACGGTTACAGATGAACTTCCTGAAGGTGGAGCGGTCCCAGAATTATTGTTAGCGTATGCATAATAAACACCGCCTTCCTGATATACATTTAATACAGTTAAGTCGATATTAGTTCCTGTCAGAACATCACCTTTAAAAACAACACTACTAGTGTTTAACTCAATAACACCTGTTGTGGTAGTTATATTTATAGTAGGTGTAGTTGTAGTTCTTTCGTCATCGTGAATACCAGAGGTTACATCGTAAACCTTACCCATATCATAGTAAACAGCCTCTGTAGTCTGTTTTAAAGGTCTAAACACCTCAACTATACACTTTTGAAACCATTTACTGTTATTGTTCAACACTGAAGAATAACTAAACGGGAATAATCCGTTATCCTCTACAATAATAAAGTCTCCAGAAGTAATGCTTATAGCATCTTCGTTTACCTTGTCGAGTATTGGGTTTGAGGTAACATCTTTGGTTAGTCTCTCAAATCCTATTACTTTAAACTCATCTGTGTATCTCTGATCACCTTCATACGATATAACTCTGAGCTTGTCTCCTTTTTCGTATTTGTACTCTAGGTCAGCGCCAAAGGTCTTATTATATCCATTTTCTCCAAAAATAGAGTTTACGGATATGTAAATCTTATTTTTATTGTCTAAGCTGGTTGAACGCTCTATATTATTAATAGGCACAAAAGCTCCATTCACACCGTACATAAACTTGAGTTCCTCACTGCCTACACCTGTATATACTGGTAGCCATTTTTTAGCCCAGCTTGGAGCGTTATGCTTAAGTCGCATAACCATAGAGGAGTGACCGTACAAGTCGTTCTCGCTACCTCTGTTGTTTAGCTTTTTCCACAAAACCACTACCGAGTTCCTGTACTCCTGATGCTCTACCTCTGTCATCTAAATATGCGATACCCATTCTATGAGAGGCTCCGGACTTAAATGATCTGTAACCGTCAAGGCTTTCAAAAATCCCTACAGCTCCAGATACAATATTTACATCATTAAAATATGGTGTAGCTCGTCTTGTTCCTGAGAATACATCTAGTTTAAACCTGTTTGTAGATATAATGTTTGTAGGCTTTACTGCGTCTTTGAAGAAATCAAACGGCTCCAATTCAACATACTGCATTTCCAATTTTAAATCATTTTGGGTAGCGGTAGTTAAGAATTTCATTTTAGCTGTACCCTGGAAAGACCCCTTTTCGCTAACTGCGTTGAGTGACGGGTGTTGTAAAATACTCAACCTTCGTACACCGGTAGTTGGATTTAAAAACAAATCAAATGTCTTGCTCGTAAGCCTGTTTTCTATTAGCGTTCTGATTCCAGCAACGCTGGTAGCAGTAGTAACATTTATGGTCTCTCTTACATACAGACCTTCAGTACGCATAGTTATAGCCGGCTTCCAGTTAGATCCATAAGTCCAGAAAGTATATGATTGAAGGTATGATGATAAAAAGGCTCCAAAGAATGTTTCTCCTTTTATACGCTCTACATTGACGGTTTTTGTTTCTACACTGCTAGTGTCATCTCTTCTTTCGTACTCAATTTCTAAAGTACCGTCTTCAAGGTCAATGTTCTCTTCACCATATGTGTCCCCGCCAAGATGTACGTCATCCATTTCTACTACAAAATTTAGTAGAATTTTAGACCCGGAATCTATTGTAGATGGTAAACTTGAGTAATCAAACTGTAATACAGGGTTAGCTAACTCTTCATCTGATGTAGCTTCTTTTACAGTTATGTCAATTGAGTATATATCTTCTTTTTTGTGGTAATTAGCTACGAGTTCAGTGTCCGTATCTACGTTTTCATAACCCTCCGTGTAATTACCGTACATCAACCTACCTCCTACAAAAGCTTGCGCTCTAGCTAGCTGAGGTACATTGTCGTAAGTTTTATTTAATTCTGTATCAGATAACGCTTTACCGATTGTGTCGTTTCTAAAATTAATAGTTCTAGAATTCGTATTAGCGTCATTATTCTCAATCTTAGCCACCTCATAAAAAGTACCTTTATCTCCTTCTCTAGCGTAAAGTAGAATGTGCTTCACATCAGAAACTGTATTTTTTACAAATACGTTTATCTGATTAAAGAAGTTTTTAGCACCATCATCAATAAACCCATACTTAAGTTGATTTGATGCAAATGCAAGAGTACTATATGGGGATAAAGCTGTATGTTCACCATCACGATGAACATATTTGTAGGCAAACTGAAAGCTTTTCTCATTGATCAAGTTATACTTGTAAGATGAATTATTTACCAGATTATATGAAGGAGGTGATAGAGGCGGTTTGTTTTGCTGCTGTAAGTGAAAGTAATTTCTCTGCGTCAGTGCCTACATAAAAAGAAGCCGGGTAATCAAATGTCTCCAGCCTGTTTACGTTAACTTTCATTGGCGGGTTAACATTGTCTGTGAAATACAGTAACGTCTCCTCATCCTCATTTATTACCACATCACACTTTACATAAGACTCTTTCTGAAAATTTAAGACTGAATCAAAGTGTAATCTTCTAAATTTATTTGTAGTAAGATCTATCTTGTAAATGCCGTGATTGTTATTTGAATTCCATAGCAAAAAGATAACTTCTTTGTTCTTCTCGTTTGCAACAGAACCTATAACTCTATTTTCTCCAGCAGGTATGATATCTGCACTACCCTTACCGGTTATAGCAGTTGTGCCTTTGACGTTTTTAACTACACCGTAAGTACCCTCGTCATCGTTACTAATTCTAACGTTGAGGTTATCTGTCATCTCAACAGACTTTATAAGCTTCTGGTCAGTATCTGAAGTTAAATACTGAGGTATGAGTTTGTCAATAGCCATATATTAACCTTTAGGGCTTTGCTTAAAGTTCTTTCTGATTGTCTTAAGTGCCTCCTCTTTAGTAAAGGATTTGAGTCTAGCATTAGCCAATCTCTTTTCATTGTAATACTCTTGTTTAGCTCTCATCTTCTCAGCCATAGGCACATTAGATTTACGCTCAACAAGCCTGTAGTATATGTATGATCTTAGTGCGTTTTCTGCATATACGTGTACGCTAGGATTATTGCTTCTTGCTTCATCAGCAATGTATTCAATAACTACCTCAGAATATCCAGCTGTACTAAAAAGCTCTATTCTATTCTGCTCGTAATTAATACGAAATTCACCAGAATACTTACCGCCTCCTATACCGTAGGCACGACCAATATTCCCCTCATATAAGAAGTTCCTAAATGTGTAGCTTTCGTAATCAGAAAGAGAAGCTCTTGCAGCTGCCCCTCCTTTTGCGTCTACACGGTCAAAAACACCATCATTGTCCGAGTCTACAGGATTATTACCAGCATCTAAAACATATTTCATAGACATATTTTGATTCTTGTTCTCTCCGAAAACATAAATCAAGCCATCTCCACCAACAATCCCTATTTTAGTATAATCAACAAAATCATCAGGAAGCTCAACGGTATCGTTTGCAGTATCTACAGTAAGCTTGAGAGATTTTATTCTCTTCATCATATCAAAGCCCATCTCACGTATGCCTCTTAAAGCATAGTTTCTAGCAACAACACCATTTACATTATTAACATAGTCATCGCCATCAGCGGTGAGCATAAAGTCGTTTATTATTTGTTCTACTGAAACTGTATCTCTAGCCATCTCTTACTGCTTTTGTTGTTGTGCTTCACCACTTGTATAGGCAAATACATCTTGATCTCTAAGGTTTATGCCTACCATCTTTCCTATTTCAACTACGAGTTGAGGCACGTAGTGATCCGGTAGTTCAAAGTCAACTGAAGTGGTAGGATCAAATACCTCATTAGATCCACCTAAATTTATTGCGTTGTATCTAGGTGATGAAGGTGTTCGAGCGTTAGTGCTTACGTTTCTACCTTCTGGATATTTATAGTACTTTACTTTAATTCTTTTTACAGATGTAGGGAAAACTTCGATGTCGTTAGATACTATCGCTACAGGATGTGTAGCTGAAGGAGCTGATAAGTCTGACTGAAGAATGTATTCAATTTTAGACTCATCGTACATTACATCAATAGGAGTTGCTGTAGATGTACCAAATACATAAGCCCCAGCTGTTCTCATTGAAATGATTCTTGACAAATCTTCAGGCTTTGCAAATACTCCATTAGCCTGAGCTACAGTATCTTCTTTTGAGAAAAAAGCTAAATCTTCTTCTAGACGTTTGATGTAGGATTGATGCGTTTTTGCATCAACATTTCTAGCACGAAAAGTTTGCGCCTTAGTCATCTCATTGAATAAGTCGTTAAATATCTTGTTCTGTGCAATTGTAGTAAACGTGTTAAACACCTTTGGAGTGATAAAACCACGTTCATCTTTATTTGCCAGATTTTTTAATGCTGAATAAACTTCGTTTACAGATGCCATAATAATTCTGTTCTATGCACAAAGATACAAAAAAGAAGGGGCTGCATTTCTGCAACCCCCTCTTACATAGTAACTTATAAGTTACGTTATATTTTAGCTAATTGATTTTCAATTTCATCAAGCACCATTGCTCCTTTTTCGGAGAGGCAGTATCTTGTTGCAATATCTACGGTTTCTTGTCCCGCTGGCGTAGCCACAATCAATCTGTTACTATCGTACCATTTTAAACCATCATTGTCAGATCGTAATATCTGAAAGTCTATAGCGCTTATAATTGTGCTTTTGACCTTGACTACAGGGTTGTCAAACATTTCAATAAAACGTTTGGGATTAGACTTAGCTTGCATTAGAAGCTCACGCTTAATCTCCATATTTCTTTGATTTGTATCAATACCTAAGTACATAGCTACAGGTAGTAACTCATCAATAGATTTGTCACGAACCATACCTACAGCATCAAGTATAATAAACTCTTTATCAAGCTCTACTGTAGCCTTTTTCTCTGTGTCTACAAGATTAAATACCTTTCCTCCGTTAGCGACATTGTCTGGGTGAAGATCTAAATACTTTTGCAGATTCGGTTTAGTGTAGGGAACTAAAATGTTTTTTTGAATAAAAGCAATTTGCTCACGAATAATATTCTCACCTTGCTCATCTGCCCATACAGACATTTCGTTTGGAGAATAACGTAGTTGACGCACTCTTTGAGTTTCTTCGTCAAATACAGTGATGTTGTTTTGCTTTAGCTTATACCAGATACCACCGCCTTTAGTAATGGTGTATACTTTATCTTTTTTAGAATCATCTACTAGCTGTCTTTTAACTTTAGTAGGAGAAGAAGATACGGTTGATACTGGTGCTGCTTTAGGTGCAGTCTTTGGAGCGCTAGAGCTGGGTCTTCCAGCTGTTTTCTTAGCAGTTGTTGCCATTTTATTATGTATTAAATAGAATTAAAAATAAAAAGGAAAGGGGCGAACCCCTCCCTAATATAAGCTGTGCTTATGCTTTGATCAACATATGACGGTTAGCAGCACGAGTGATTAAGTTACACTCAGAACGGTAGTGGAATTCTACGTTATCCTTAGTTGCGTTAGACGCACCAAGAACAGATCCGATCATCCAGTGTTCCATTTCACGAGAGTAGCCGTTAGCAGCTTTGTAGTTCATCTCCAAAGCAGGAGCTTTCTCACCAGTCTTAGCATCAGCAACCTGAGTCATTGGTACAGCAGCACCGTAGAAGTCTGAATCAGCCAACAATGTTGGGTCATTCAATAATTTCCAGTCGTGCTTGTGGAAAGTGTAACCACCACGAGCGAACGAACGGAACCCAAGAGTCAATGCAGTATCTGCACTGTTGCTAAAGCTACCGAATGCAGCAGCACCGACAGTTGTTGCAGAAGTACCAGAAGCTAATTGACCAGCAGCTAGCATATCATCGATAGCTAAATCTTGCGCACGGTTTACGTAAAGAGCGTACTCAGAAGCAGCACCTTCTTTATCAAATACCTTAACGATGTCATCAACCTCACCGATTGTGTTGATAAGACCAGACTGTACGATACCACGATCTTCGATAGCAGCGAAGTAACCTTCAGAACCATCGATGTCAGAAATACCAGAAGCAGTTACTTTCTCACCTAATAACATCATCATTTCACGCTTATCCATAAAGCGCTGACGAGTATCGCCTTCTGATTTCAAGTACCAGCGGTAGTCACCGTTACCCAAGTTAATCCAACCGATGTTGGTAGCTTGAGAACCAGTTACGCTGTATACCTCTTTCATAATCATAAAAGGATTCGTGCGCTTAGTGATACCGCTTTCGATAAATTCACCTGGTTGATCAGAACCTTGTGAGTACAAGTTACCAATAACCGGTACAGAAGCAGAAGCGTTCAATGAAGCAGCAGAGAAACCGTCAGAGCTTAATGCAGTAAGAGTGATAGCAGCAGTTGAAATACCAGTTACCAAGGCACGCTCAGAACCGTTAACCAATACTACGTCTTGTAGACGAACAATTACAGCAGCAGCAGAAGCAGCAGTCAATACTACAGTTGCATCACCAACAGTGATAGCAGCCATAGAACCAGCTTGCTTCTTGTGAAGACGCTCTTCTTCCCAGTATTGTACTTCATCATTTGTAGCAACTGCTTTAGTAGCACCTACTAACTGAAGGAATCCTGTGATACCTTGATTACCGTAAGTCTTGATAAGAGCATCACGGTTATCTGGTTTGTTTACTAAGTCATACAACGAAATATATTTCGCTGCGTCTAATTTTTGCAACTCAAAGTTGTTGCCCGCAGGGTTGCTTCCAGCAGCCCCGTACGTTACATTACCTAATGTAGCCATTTTGTTTTATTTTTTAAATCTTGAACGTAAGTCCGTTATCATTTAATCCGAGAGCTTGACGTACTTGATCTTCTATACTTGGCACATTACCTTCGCTATTCGTGTTTTGACTCGGTTGTGATGCTTGCACATTCGCAGCCTTGTTTACCAATCCACGCTGTCCTTCTCCAATGCCTTGCTGATAAGCTGTCTTAACAATCGTTTCGATGTTATCTAAAACAGCTTGATGCATATTCCATTTTTCAAAGTCCCAGTTTCCAGTGTTGTCCACGTAAGAAGTAAAAAAGTCTTCAATATTCTCGTTTTTAGACTTGAGCTGAGATCTATAACTATCTTCTAGTCCAAATGTAAACGCCTTGTCTTTTGCAACCTCAAACTCAATACCCTCCAGGGCATCAACTTCGGCAGACATATTGTTTAACCATTCTTCATTTACGATACCTTCTACTTCTTCTTGCTGCTGCTCTTGACGTGCAGGAGCTGCATACTGAGAACGTAGAGACTCAATCTCTTGTCTGGCTTTGTCTGCATCCATTTTAAGCTGAATCTGCGATAAACGAACCTCACTATCATCGTACAAATCTGCGTCCAGTTTGTATTTGTTTTCGATGAGTAGATTTAAATCGCTATCAGACAGATCACCATACTGACTCTTAAGTTGATTCTTAACCGCACTAACATCGTCCATTTCGGAAGGATTCATAGCTTGGTAAGCGAACCAGTCTTGTGGGTCACGACCTGTTTGTCTAACGAATTCGTTGATTGCAGCTACACGCTCATCAATTTCTACAGACGTATCTTGAGTTCCTCCAATTTGATCAAAGCTACTTACTTCCCTGCCAAGCCTTTCGCTCAAGTATTGAAGCATTGTAGATTCGAGTTCCTCTTCGGAAATCTCTTCTTCTTGTAAAGAACTTTCAGGCTGTTCTTCCACAACCTCTTGCTGTTCTTGAGCCGGTTCAACCTCTGGTTGCGGCTCATCTTGCACAGTTTCTACCGAATCCTCTTCAGGTTGTTCTGTAGACTGTTCTGTTTCTGGTGCTACAACGGGAGCTTCGTCTGAAATAGACATACCCATATCACCCACCAGTGATTCTAAATCCTTGTTTAAATCATTCATTGTTAAATAAATTGTAATTACGTTACAAAATTAAATAAAAAGGGATACAGTTTCCTGTACCCCTTTGCTAGTCAGTTCCTTAGACTACTTCCTGTAACGTTTTACTTTAGATGCAATCTTTTTAGGTTGTTTAACAAACTGTTTACCCTTCTTGTTTCCTTCTGCTTTAGCTCTATTAGTTGCTGCTTTTTCTCCAGAGCTTAGTGCTTTCCACGCTGCATCTGGCAAATAACGTTTCTTACCTTCTGATTTACTTCCATCAGAGGTTCTCCACTTTTGTTTAGTCCAACTTCTTAGAGACTCTTGTGATTTCTTGATTGCCATTAGTCTTTATATCCGCCCCCAGCGGTCTTATAAGCCTTTGCTAACATCTGTGCCTTTCTAGCAGACCATTGCCCAGGGTTTCCCCCTTTGCTGCCTGCCTTTATTCTATTGAATATACGCTTACGCATTCCAGGCTTTGTGTAGTTTCCCGCTTCGTTTACTTTAGACTTTTTAGCTTTCATATTACAAGTTTTTAACTGCCACAGGCTTCACAATCTTCTGGGTTTTCCATTGAACAGACTGGCTGTTCTGCTGTTTCTAATTCGTTGACGAAATCTGCGAAACTGTCGCTCATAATTTGTTGTGTAAGGTTAGACAAAAGTGAACAGCTAAATTACAATTTTTATCTATACTCATTGAAGTACTTTATAACCTCACTCTCTAGTTTTGAGTCCATTACATAAGTTCCATCATACTCTACACTAGTGAAGGTATCCTCGTCTTCTTCTGTTATTTCTAGCTTGTATTTTACGTTCTCGTAAACAACATCAAAGCACTCACTTCGCTTAATCATCTTAATGTCTTCATTAGAATGAAAAACAGTTTCCACGTCTTTATGACTTATGTCTGGTAGATTTATTATTCTACATACATACTTAGCGTAGTTAGTTCCTTGAGTGTCTACGATATAGTTATCCTTTAAGGTAGTCATTATATAGAACTGCTGTTTTTTATCTAAGCCACCGTAATCAAATCTACCTGTAAACTTAACTAGCGGTAGGGTCAGAATAACTCTACGAACTGCTGGGTCTAGTTTATTAAAGTCTATCTCTGTGGTTATGCTTGATGATTTTATAGGATCGGAATCAAAAGGCAGTCCCATAAGTCTGTAGTATGTTACTAGACCTATCTTCTCTTTTATATGTTTAGTCTTTGTCCGTTGCATACTTTACACCCATAATTGTACCGACTATACTAAAAGCGTTAGTAAGCAGTATACCAAACATATTAGACCACGTACTTCCTATTATCTGCGTGTCTGTGCCAGAGGTCATAGCCCAAGCATACATAACTGTGGTCAACACGCCTACTCCTATAATTACACACAAAGCAACTTTTACGATAGTGCTTATCAGCTCAAACTGTGTTCGCTTCTGCATAACCTCTAAATCCTCTAGCGCCTCATCACGAAGCTTCTTGCTTTC
>FUIF01015542.1_pt1 | contig 14440 bp, 13 predicted proteins | sample 1003461 | NCBI WGS metagenome assembly FUIF01 (sample SAMEA80401918, study PRJEB19352) | marine metagenome | reverse complement strand
GTCGGCGACCGCGTAGAGAACGCGGCGACCAATGCGCACGTGTGCGATTTCGTTTCCGACTCGCATCGACCACAGCTTTCGCGGCGAGATCGCCAGCATTCGGGCTGCTTGTTTTTCATCGACGAGAAGCGCATCGCTTGGCGTGTTATTGCTCGGCATGGTCGCCCTCCTTCGGAATTTGATTGCGAGGAATGCGGACAACTACACCACATTCGGCAAGTTCATCTTTTGCCATCGCCGCAACGTGAAAGTCGTTCGCTTGCCACGCGTGAATCAAGACGCTGAAGAGCGCGACGATACGGACAGCCCGATCGTCTTCGGATAAGGTCACAGTCATACGCTAACCGTACTTCGTGGGTGGAAAAAATAACCAACGAAAGTCAAGCCGCGTTGCGTGACAGTTGCGTTTCAAAATGAGAAAACCCCGTGTTTTACGGGGTGAAATGCAGGTCAGCGTTGCGTTGCGAGTTGCGTTGCAACTCTTATTCGCTCGGTAGTTTTTCGGCATAGCATTCCCTGCAATACCGTTTACCCCCTAGCTCGGCGGTTTCTTCGTTTTCTTTGCATGCAGCGCATTCGGCTTTCTTCCTCCCAGGTAGATGCGACCAATCAACAGAATCCCCGTTGGCCGAATCGAATGCTTCAAGGTCACGCAACCCATCGGAATCGATCGTGATGCATCCGTCGGAAATTGAGCTATTGCCGCGCGCCATTCGCGCGGCCGAATTGTATACTTTGCTACGGGATAGTGTTGACTTGTGTTTTCCCACCTCGTCAGCGATTTTCTTGTCTGTCCAGCCCGGGTTTTTTTGGACCAACAGCATCGCTTTAGCTAGCCACTCCACCTGGCTTGCCTTCGTGTTGACACGATGGGTTTCTTTATCCGCATCGGGAGGGTCAGGGGATCGCCGCGCCCTTTGATTCAGCCAATCGCGTCGCGCCGCCGCCTCCATTTCAATCCAGTTCTTGGGGAGCCATCGGCGGACAAAAGAAAGTCCTTAATCAGTGCGTACCCTTGAACGCCAAGTTTCTCCGCGAGATCTTCGTCTTTGAAATACTCTTTGAAATGTTTCGCAAGGACTTTGCTCTTTAGCGAACGGTCGAACTGTTCCGCGCCTGATAACGCTTTAATCTGAATGTGGCTCGTGAGTTCCGAGATAAGTTGTTCGCGCAACGAATCAAATTCCACATCCTCAAAGCACGCACACACGTAATCTTTTACGAGCGCTTCATCAACATCTTTGCATTCGACAACCACCGTTTCCGCGAGAAACTTGACGCGCCACGCCAATCGGACAATCGCCATCGCCGTACTCTTTGCGGTGATGGGCCCAACTGTGACGGCATTCGGGGGAGTCACGAGCTGTTCTATAACGTCATCGAACCCTCCCACTTCTTTCAGAGCCGATTCCAAATCTAAAAGCGCGCTCATGTCCCCGTTCTTCGCGACCGAATTCACGGCATCGAGTAATTGGCAACAAAGAACAGCAGTTGTACGACTGGCGTTCTCAATGTCGATCACGTGTGGCTACCTCCAAGTTTGGGCCGTCCAGTCGCCGCTACCGACGAGGTAGTGACCCGCGGCGGGCTGGACGTGGGGCGGGATCAATCACCTACCCGATGTTTGTCATCTTACATTTTAGCGCGCTCATTACTTTTGACTTCCCCATCATGTTCGCGAAGACACTTTCGTTGCGCCTCCCTAGAACGCGGCGTGCGTCCCCGGTCACCTTTATCGCGCAGTTTTTGATCGGGGTAGGCACCGCCACCGCCCTGACGATAAAAGAGCATCATCCCCTATCTGACAAAGTCGTTTCCGGCGCGAGCGCCGTACGTGCGTTGAGATGTCAATTTCGTCTCTAGGCGAAACGCAAGCAGGTCTGTCACGTTGCGCCCCCCAACGGCATTAACTCGTGCCACATTTTGGTACTAGATGCAGCCGTGGCCGGGGCATGGCCAGCCACACCGTCCAGCGTGGGGGGCTGTTCATCCGCGAAACACAAGCAGGTTTGGCATTTTTCGAGTACCTCAAAGGTGTTAATTTTGGTGCGCCAAATTTTGGCCAAAGTGTCAGGCCGTGGCCCGGCCCTGGCCCGGCCAACCATCCTATGGCGGGGGTGATTTTTCGCCTTCTTCCGGTTCGCCGATTTTTTTAAGCGACGGCGCGGCGGTTTCGCCGACAAATTCGCCATCCAAGGGAGGCTGTTCCTCACCGATGTCGTTCATGTCTTCGAGTCGCAACGCGTGGGCCAGATCGGTCCCCTTGCGCCAATCTTTGGCAGCGCGGCGAATCGGGGTTTTCCTGAGCATTTCGACGCCCGTCCTTTCGTTTTTCCAGGGTCCGGTTCCAGGATCGGCGATATTTAATTCGTCGCGATCCATTACCCGAATACCGCGACCGCCTGCAGTTGTATGGTAAAGGCAATACGCGCCGACAACCTGACTTTTGACGCGGTTTCTAGCGATACCTATGTTGTGTTGTATTTGTGGACCATCGGAATCAGTCCAGTACCGGAAATCACGTTCCTCGTCGCGCAGAATTACCTCCGCGTGCAACGACTTCAGGAATCCATTTCGGAAAGAAAGTTCGAGATATCCGGGATATCCGACTTCGAGCGAAATTCTCCATTTGCCGTACACCTTTCGCGGGATGAAAAAGCAATGACCGAGCGACGCGCCGGGAACAAGCCCAATAATCGCCGCGTTCATCATTGCAATCAGCGCCGACTCAGGTTCGACCGTTTTGTCGATCCGGTTGCACTCAATGACGCATGCAGCAACGAACTGTTGAAAGTTGTTTTCGATATCGGGGCTAATTGCCGAGCGGATTCGCTTATGTTCTCGCGCGATTATCTCAGCTGCTTTGTTTTTTTGCGTTGGTAGCTGTATTTCGCTCATGTGTTCCCTTTGTTGGTGTGAAACTGAAAAATTATACAAAATCGTGCATTTGCAAGACTTCGCCCCATTTTCGGAGGTTGTAGTCCGTATGGCCTCCGACGTGGATATCCGTTTCAATCGTCGGCCATGAATCGCGCTCGCGGCATCGTTGGTAGTCGCGCATCCATTGCGTGTACTTGTGCCGCCCAATGTCCATCGTGGCGTCGCTGGCGATTATCACATTCACTGCGTGTGGAATGTCATCCTCGACAATCAACCAAATGGCGCGTCGTTCGATTCCGTCTATTGATTGTGCAGCGTCGCAGTACCATGCCATTTGCGCGTCGTAGGAAAAATCTTCAATCGAACGCCCGAACTTTTCGTCGTTCGCTTTCCCGCGTTGCACTTTTTTCAGGTCGATTATGGCGTTTCCCAGGTCTCCGGCGCCGCGAAGTCCCGTAACCATCTTGTCTAGTCGGAATTTGATCGTTTCGCCCATCAATTCAGTGACGCCTGAAATCTCAAACCCGTGACCGAATTCAATGAGCCTCGCGACCGGGTGTTCGTCAATCGCCTCCGCGACCCCCTCGATACGCGCCGCCTTGTCGCCGCTGATAACCGAATCCGGCTCCTCGAAGCCGTCCGTGCAATGTTGACCACATCGCCAGCTTTCGCCGTCGGTGTATTTACTGTTGTTCCCGCACGCTTGCCCGGCGCGGTTCCCACTTTGCACAATCGCTGAACATCTTTCGGAAACATAGAAAGAAGCCTCGAAAATTTCCGGCTCTAAAATCTTGGCGTGGATAGCGCGGCCAAAATCCAAATCCTGGCTTTTCATTTCGATCATTCCATCCAATGCCGCCTTCAGGTGTCTCGGCGACTCACGCGCCCACATCAAGGTGTGGAAATTTAACGCGTCCCAGTTCACGTATTCGTTGAATTGTACGTTTTCGTGGAACCCGTTTTCGGGTAGTTCGCTAGGCATCATTCCCCCTTTGAGTCGAATATAATTTCCGCCAGTTCGTCGTATTTCGACGCCCACGACCGGCTTTCGGCGAACGCACGCGCCTCCTCGCTGGCTTCGGAAATATCCGAACCGTAAACGCTTTCCATCGCGCGAAGCACGGAACCCGGCGTTGGGTTTCTAACTGATATTCGTGCTGCGATGTCTTCTATTGAGACGTTCGCCGAAATTTTTCCAATCGGGTTATATTCGTTCCACGGATCGCCCTCTGTGCAAATCGACGGAATTCCGCAAGCCGCCGCCTCCAGGACTTGGAGCCCGATTCCGTCCCACCTTGACGGGTAAACCAAAACGTCGCCTTTTTTGTACAACCCCTCGCGGTTCTTTTGCGGAGCCATCTGGATACAATTCGCGGGCGTTTCGTATCCCGATTTTTGCTGGCTAACATGCGCCCTCATGTCAGGTGTTTTGCTTGTCGCGAGTTCCATAGCGTGGAAAAACTCATTTGCGCCTTTCCGTCCGCGCATCCCTCCGCGACCGCCGATAAACAAAAACTCCTCTGCCTTCTCGCGCTTGCGGAACTTAAATAAATCCGTATCGACCGGCCACGGGAAATAGTGGCACGGGTAGCCACGGGTTTTCAACGCGTTGTAGCATTGAATCGTTGGGCAAATGAACAGATCGACCGAAGAAGTCCACTGAGTTCGCGACGGCATGGGAACCCATTCCCGCATGGCAATACAAACAACTTTCATTCCGATCCTTTTGACTCTCGGAAGGACTTCTGTTGTTAACGGCTGCTCAGTGAACAGAAAAACGCCCATGTTCTTGGAGGCGCTGTTAAGTTTCATCAGCTTCATCGACGTGCAAGCGAATGTGTCCACGTCGGGATGCAACGGGAGGGAATTGTACGAATGGTGCTTGACGGTCAACCATCGTTCGATTGGGAGCCACGTCGCCATATCGCGGTTAAGGTATCCGATGCCCGAAGCCGTATTGTACCCATACAGCAATATCCGCCGGTTGGCGGTTTTGTTCATGTCGAGGGTGCGCCCGACAACTTGCAACATGTCGCGCGCATCATAGCTTTCCCCGGGGAACGTTTTTGATGTTCGGTGTCCGGGATTCTGGAGGCTCGTCTCGTCGCCAATGTGCTGCGTAAGACTTGGCGAGTGAACCATTTCCTTGTATCCGTGACGAGTGAGGCAATCCCAAACCGCGCCGTCGATATTCTTTTTAGACTTCGCCTCGTTCCCCCTGACGCGTATATACGAGCGAGTGCTGTCGGCGATGACTTCAGCCGCCTCACACGGAAGTGCTAGCGCAAGGGCGCCGTAGCCCCGTTTGGCTGCGGGATGAAACCCCTTCTCGGCTTCGTTTTTGTCCCAGGTGTAAAGGTTGAGATACATCTTGCCGGAAAGTGATATTTCGTCGATGTATTGGCGAATCCCGCGACAAAAAAGTACATCATCCTGTACGATCATGTACCACTTGCTGTTCGGCTGTCTTTGCATCAACTCAATGAGCGCAAGAAGCCAGTTCGCCCATGCCCCGACCGGCGTATCACGCATGGTGAACGGGTAGCCTTTCGGCGGCTCCATTACCCCGTCGATAAACAAGCGGGGCTGAGGGAATCCAGAATGCTGCATCGAGCGCAACGTTTTTCCGAGATATTGGTTTCGTGGCGCATACGTCGTGACGCCGACCGCCCAGTTGTCGCTATATCGCTCGGGCTTGATTCCCTGGCTTCCGTTCCACAACCAACGATAATCAGGGCGCGTTTGGCACAGTTCAATTTTTCGATTTGGAACGCCGTCTTTGACCATTCCGCCGCTAAACGCGCACTTTCCGCCGTTCAAACATTCCGGGAAATTGCAATCCGGAGTCTGAATCAAATTTGGTTCCGTCATTTTGTCCCTTCAAAAGTGTACCCACCAAGATTCACAACCTCTGTCTCGATCATTTCCACAAGTTCGATTTCTCGATCACTGTAGTATTTGCGGTAATCGCGCTGCCGAATGCTCGCGCCGTCTCGTTTCAGTTTCGCCCCCTTGATTCCGAAACTTGAACAAACGAGCAGAAAATGCGCCTCAATGCTTTCGTACCGCCCAACGATTTTGTAATTCCAGTCGAGGTAGTCCGACTGGCAAATAGGGTAGCTACCGGGGGCGCGCCGCTTGTCGCGCTTATCCGCCGTGAAATGCAAAAACTCAGAAAATGTTTTTTCGGTGTCGCCTGACTCGTACCACGAAACAAACCGGTCCCATGGGTTGCGCACAAAAGTGAAGAAGTCGCACTGGTTGAGTAATGGAACCGACTCGCAAACCTTTCTCGGGTGCATGTGCGGCGTGTAGATATTAGCGCCCTTGTGAATCTTGTCGGCGGGGTTGTTCACTAAACCCACATACGCGCATTCGCCGACTCGCCTGATTGCGTTCGCTATCGCGGTTCCACCGGTTCGCGCAATATGGACGAACGCGGCGTTTTTGTTTACTAGCAATTTGACAACTCCTCATTCCATCCAAGCATAACCCACCATTATACCATGGCGGAATTCATCACCACCTATTCCGTGACGGTGATTGTCAAAGAATCGCTGGCGGTACAGCTTCCGCACGTGTCCGTGCCTAACGTAAAATCAAACACAAGTGAAAGCGGGTCACAGGAAGCCATCTGGCCACTGAGCGCGCCGTTGGACGCCCCGGCGCCTTCTTCGCATGAATCGCCAATGTACATCACCCAATCTTGCGGGGTTACCCCGCAACATTCCAGGTTAATTGAGAGTGTATCGCCTCCCACATCGGTAGTACCCGCCCAAGTTGAATTCGCCGGGTTCCACGTGAGCGTACCGGTGTCGCCGTCGAGGTCATTGCAATCCGAATCGATAGAAAAACTAATTTCCGATGGAATATTCGTTCCAGAACAACACGTACTTTCCTGGCCAGTTCCACCGCCTCCGACGCCGCCGCCCGTTCCGGTTCCACAGTCGCACAAGTCGATGACTTGCCCGCATCCTTGCCCGCGCGTTGGATCAGACGCGTCGAAGGTCTGAATGCAGATTTCCTCTGGGAAAATCATGTGGAACTGATGGGATTGCGTTTTCAAGCACAGGCGTTTTGTGCTTGTAAAGTTACCGGTCCCCGTTCCGGTTCCCGTTCCCGTCCCGCACTCTTTTATGTGTCCGGTTCGTTTCGTGGCATACACCGGTCGCGTATCATCGGAAACGGTGTCAATTCCACAAAGCTTCGCGGGTCCGTAGTATTCGCCCTCATCCGCCTCAATCGCGCCGCTGGAATCGTCAAAGTCGTCAATGAACAAAATCCAACAGTCATCAAGAACGGTCATCCCTTGCGCATACCGAACAACGCGCCCCGGGTGGTATCCGCTGTCGTTCGCGCTCACGCGGTTTCCAGTTCCGCCGTTTCCTGAGTGAACTTGAACTAATTCAACATCGCGAGGATATGCGCCCGGAGTCGTTGGTGTTTTTGGGTCTTTCGGTTTCTCGATTTGATAGCGCAAGACCTCTGTTGTGGGTCCGTCGCCGGTATCCGACCAAATTACTTCCTTGACTTGCGATCCAGGCGAAATAGTCGTGATGATTCCCGCGAAAACCTTTCCCATTTGGTCGTCGCTGTTTTCCAATCGGTCGGCGTAGTTTTGCGCCACCTCCGCCGCCACATCGTCTAAGGTTGCGCTGTTGGTGATCGTGCCGCTTTCGTCACGTAGCGCCTCCAAGTCGTTGAATATCGTTTTGACGGTTCCCGTGACGACATCAGAAACGCCGCTCGAAACGTCTTTTGTGTGGTATCGGTCGATTTGCCAGTTCGATCCTCGTGGAGATGTTTTTTCGGCGCCGGTGTGAATCTCGCGAATCGGAAAAAACACCCGAAATGTCTCAGGGATGTACGAATACGTATTCACTACCGGTTCGTATTCATCCGCAAGTCGCAAGTCCTGAAACAGCCTGTTGAATTCAGACAACAAACCGGCTTGCGTGGTTCCAAGCCTCACAGCCGTGAAAACGCCCGCAGCCGAAAGCGCAATCGTACATTCGATGCGCTCAAGAAGTTTTTCAATCGCCTCCCACGGGCTTTCACCGATAAACGTCATGTTTTCGGGGAAATTCCATTCCGGAGTGTATGGCAACGTCGGCGCCGTGCCAGGAGACGCGCCCGAAGGCAAGAGCGCCCACAAGTCGTCGAAAGCCGTCTGCCATGTCCAGACTGAACCGGAATTCAGGCTTTCCGTGTGATACATTTCAACGCCGGTTCCCGCCTCTGACGCGGGCGCTGGCATGCGAATGTTATAATATTTCTCAATTCCGCCCATCTTGAACAGCTTTCGCTTGTCGCAAAACTCGACCAAGTAGGGCGTGTTTTTGTCACCGGAACGGCGGGGAAAGAGGGATGTCGCCGTGTTGTAAACGGTGTCAAAGGTGAATGTTGTCTTCGATCCTGAATCTACCCACTTGAACTCAATAAAACCGCCTTTTGAGAGGTCGTCAACATCCTCTTTTGTCATAAGGACGTATCCGACGCCAGGGTCGTACCCCAGCGGGAGGCGGAAAGATGTCGCGCGGTCGCCCGCAATTTCTAGCGCGTCTTCATCCAGACCAAGGGGGGATAAACAGGTTTTTCCACCGTAAGAATGAAAGAGTTGCGGCATTGTTCAGGCGCATGTTAGACGCCGAACAACTCCCCTTGGCGGTCGGGTTCAGGCTCGGCATGATCGAATAAAGGATGGCGTTCCAATTCCGATTCTATCCTATTTACCGCAGTTTTGAACCATCTTTCTGAACGCTCGACGCCTATAAACTTTCGCCCGAGCCGATGCGCGGCGATTCCCGTGGTTCCCGAACCCATGAATGGGTCGAGGATTGTCGCGCCGTCATCGGGTAGGTGTCCAATCGCCCACAGCATTACGTCGATTGGTTTTTGAGTTGGATGAACGCGTTTTCCGTCGTTCCCGTCGCAAAGGAACCCGTTCCATCGGTGTTGGATCATGCGAACGGCTTTTTTCAGATTCGTCCATGCGAGTTCGCAATCAGCGAAGTCGTTCGAGCCGTTCATTTTGTCCCAAACCAAGAAGCACGGAGTCGGCGGTAGATCGTAATAGTTTCCGCCGAAAATGATTTGGTGGTCCGTGTTCCGCGCTAAGTATTCGATTTCCTCTTGGCATGTCTGATCGTCCCAGTCTTCGGAGCCGTAATCTTGCGCGACCGCCAGATTGCCGCGCGATTTGTTTTTCCCTTTCGCCTCACCGATTCCATAGGGCGGGTCGGTGACGGTTGCAATCGGTCCCGTCTCAATGTCGTGGATATCGAGAAAAAACCTCATGCAGTCAGTGTTGAATAGCTGAATGTTTCCGTCGCGGCTTTCCCATGTCGGTTTCAAATCGCCAACCTCCCAGACATTAAACCGGTCGCCCGTGGAACAAAGTTTCCGTCGGATGGAAAATCACCTTCCGCGTACATCGGGCGCAATGGCGGCTGACCGGTGCGCATCCAACGACGCGCCTCCTCGATTCCCGCCTGCGCAGCCTGTCGCAAAGTCATCATGCGCTTGACGCAACGACAGTTGTACGACCAAGGAGGCGTTCGATAAAGCCAGCACGGATCATCAGCGCGGTAAATCGAACGGTTCGCCTCAAACGGCCCCCGGCTTTCCATTTCTAGGTGATCTTCGCGAACTCGCGTGTCATGCGTCGCGTAGTATTGCGCGTAAGGAAATACAGACGAAACAACGGGATGCTGCATCGCCTGCTCTTTCCCTACGGAATACCCCCCAAGGACATTTGTTCTAAACACGCTTTCCACATGTTGCGGTGATAGGTGGGACACACCTATTTGATCCCGCAGAGTCTTTTCAAATTCGCGTTTAGTCGATCCTGTCGAAACTGAATCAACCACCGCGTCGCGAATCCGGTCAATCACCTCGACTGAATTGATGTGCGCGACCGTAAATGCGTGACTCTTTGCTTGTTCACTGAGTGTATCAAAAACGTCTCGCCGAACGGCTCGCGATTGAATGAGGTTTTCCGCCGCATCCTCAACCACCGGAAATCTAATCGACGGGGCCGGTGTGATAATCGAACCCGTGCGCCCCGCGACCGGGCCGGTGAATGGTCCCGTGATTGCGTGGAACCCCGTAAACAGGTCCACAATATCCGGGTCGCGCAAAGCCTCTATCGGGTCGCGGATTCCAGCGGCGATTAAATCGGCGTCGGTGACGAATTCAGCCAGTTCATTGAATCCGACAACCCACGCGGCAATCTCAACATCCGCCAGCGCCTGTGCAAGTATTGGATATGTCGCCTCCAGAACCTCTCGGGCGATTTGAACGACTTCGCCGATTGACGTTTGTCCGAAAGCGCCCGTCACCTCGAAAATAAGGCGGTCGCGCACCTCCTCCGCAATCTGTTCTGCGGCGATTAAACCGACGCCCAAAACGTCTTCGATACCGTTAGGCATTTCTCACCTACTGCGGCTGGTTTCCACGTCGTCGCTTTTGCGCTCGCTTGGCGGCGCGTTCGGCGCGTTGGCGTGCAAGTTCCTCTGATTTCCTTTTCTCATCTAGGGCGTCGCTTGCCGACTTGTCGCGTTTCGAGCGCCCGGCGCCGACTTTCAAATCGTCAGCGACGTTTCCGACTGCGGTTTGCGTAATCGTGTTCACGTCTTTGCCCGCCTGTTTCACGCCAGTATTCACGGCGTCGGCTTGCTCTTTTGTGAGCGCGTTCGGGTCTTCGCCTTCGACGTGGAATTCACCCAACTTGTTTTTGACAACCGCAAGTGAATCCTGTTGCATTTTCACCTTGCGCCCGTCGTCGAGAGTAACTAAAAGCGTGTTCCCTGAAACGCCGTCAATGACGCCTGGAACGCCGTGGATTGTACTGATTTCAGAACCCACCCAGTCGCCCGGTGATTCTTTCGGGGTTGGCATGTACCCGCCAGGCGATGACGGGGAGGTTTGCTGTTCTGCGGGCTGTTCCGCTGTTTGTTCAGGCGCACCCCCTTCCTGCAACGCCTCATTGCCCGTCATGCCGCCTTCAGGGGAGGGCGGTTGTTGAGTTGCGGGGTCGGCGGAAGGCTCAGGAACGGGCGCAGGGGCGGTCTGGGGCGGTTCTGGGGGCTGTTGCCCCTGTAGTTGACCCTGTGGTTGCCCTGGCGGTTGCGATGGCGAGGCGGGAGGTTGTGCGGGCGCGGCTTGGGGTGCTTGTGGGGTCGCAGGTGCGGCGGCTGCAGGGGGCGCTTGCGCAGCGGATTCAGCCGGTTGCTGTGGTGGAATCGGCATTTCCCAGTCGCCTTGTCCGGGCGCGGGGATTGCGTTCGGATTTTGCGTCACTCCACCCGTGCCCTCAATCGGCGCGGTGAGTTGCGGTTGCGAGGGAGGTTGCGACGGCTGTTCCGGTTCGTCCATGACGACTTCAGAACCGGCAAGCCCGGAATTTGTCGGCTGTTCCGGCATGGGCGGGAATTCCGGGATAGTATCGTCGGCGTCATCTTTCTTTTTCTCACCTCCGGAGCCTGGCGGGCTATCGCCATACGCAAGTCGGCGCGTTCGGACGTGGCGCCAGCGCTGTTCTCCGTTCGCTGATTTTCCGGCATCCACCCACTCGGAGCTTTCGTTTCCAAGTCTGAAAATGACGCCTAGTTCAGATGGTAAATATCCGGTTTTCATTGCTCGCCTCAAAATTAACGATTGTCCGGGCTGTAAAATTCGCCGATTTCATTGCGAACTTCGTCAAGTGATTTCCACCCTTCGACTTCGCCGCTTTCCCAGTTGATACTTGGCACTTTCACGTTTGAATCAACTACGATTCGACCGCGACGTTTTGCGGCAATAATTTCATCGGGGTGCGCCATGCGTCCGTCTGGAAGCTTGACGTACCGGCGCATTTTCCGACCCGTCAAGTCGCTTGTGATAAATAATTCCGGTACGTGACCATAAGGGCGTCGCATTCCGGCGTCAACGTAAACATCTCCGTGCGTTCCGACAAGTTTCGCGGCTTCGCCGTCCGTAATAAACAACTTGCCTTCTTCAATGGAACGTTTCGCCGCCTCGCGCCGCCTTGCGAAATTGTAGTACGCCTTTCGGCTTTTAACTTCTTCGGTCGTGGCGTCGTATCTTTTTTTCCACGCCGCTGCGTCGTCGGGGCGGTGCTTTTTTGCGTTATTGTATTGCATGCGAAACGCCTCTCGTCGGCGAAACAATTCCTCCGACGAAAGACCCATGACAAGCTTTGTGATTCCGCCTTTTTCGGCGCGTTCGTCGCGTTCCTCTTGCCACTTTACGAGATTTTTTTCGGCGTGTTCTTTCATTTCATTCGCCGTTCGCCGGGAGCCTTCCGTGCCCTCTAGCTTTCCCGTTCCAGACGTTCCACCGCCGGGTTTTTCTTTTTGATATCGGATTTCCCCCGTGGCGCTGTTCTTCCATCCAGAGCCGCCGCGAGCGCCTTCGTGTTTGACCCACGAATCGCCGCCAGACATTTTTACCGCGTCGCCGTTTTTGGATTTACTGGCTTCCCACTGCTTGCGGCGAGTTTTGGCGGTCTTTCGACGTTCGGCTAAAAACTCTTTCACCGCTGACGCAACGCCTTCGCTCATCGGCTCATCGTCGCCTAAAATGTCATCGTGGAAAAAACGATCCGTGATTGAACCGTCTTGCAATTCGGTGAAACCCTCTCGGGATTTGGCTTTTTCTTTCGGGATTCCTAAAGTCATGGATTTCCTCCGGTTAATGTGATTTTACAAAACTCTCTATTGGTTATTCGCTGGAAAGCCTTGAATATTGGAATCAAGAACCTACAACCCCATCCGTGTTATTTTGTCAATAGAATCCATACTGAACCACGACGGATTGATCGACATGACAAGCGTTTCCGGTTCAATTCCTTTCCGGGCAGCATACTCCATGTATCTGTCTTTTTCGCTTCGCTTTACGACCATGTACTGACGATAGCCGCTAGCGCTGTAAGCCATCGCCGTATATTCGGGTAACGCAACGGCTATTGTTTTTGTCAACTTGTCGTAAAGGCTTTGGCGCGATTTTCCGGCTGCTGAAAATGATGCAGCCGTCGGATTCTCCTTTTGCAAGTGCGACAGTAATGCGGTTGTAACTTTCCCGAAGACTTCTTTTGCGCTTCCTGCTCCTGTAACTGCGAAACTTCCACTAGAGTCCGAAAACTGAATATCGTGAACAGGTGCGCCCATCATTGTCTGTTTGTATACATCAATGCTGTACTCACTCCCCTTGTTCGTTTCAAACGGTAGAAACCAACCGCCATCTTCCGTTTTTTGCCACACCCCTTTTTCAAAGTCGCTGTAATCAGCACTGGTGTGATATCGCTCTGGGTTATTACTGTGAAAATCATTCAGGTAATCATACCGGGCGTCCTCATAATCGAAATCGTTTTTATGTTCTTCGGTTTTTCTTTTCTGAGTTCTTCCCATTTTTCATCGAACGCATCAGCGATCTTTTCTTCGATTTCATCCCTTTCCATCGACATGTAGTAACTGATGTCAATGGCGTCTTTTGGCAACTCCACGGCTTCGATGCTTTCCACCGCTGCGTCAAACGCATCAAGACCGTACTCCCTATTGTAGCGATACCATTCATCCAGCGATTCTTGCAGTAATCCGTGGTGTTCTTCGCCGTATTTTTCAATAAGACTTTCAAGTATTTCCTTAACTTCCTCTTTTGGGAAAAGTTCCGATTCAACACCTCGACGTACATACTGCATTGAATAGTCATCTTCATCGAAGTACATCATCTGTTCGTTCGCATAATCATTTCGATAATCCTCAATAATTTCCTCCATGTCACCCAGTTCTTCACGAGTCATTCGGGATTCAATCTCATCAATATCCGGCATTTCGTCTGTTTCGCCTCCTGATGGCCTGGGATGCTCAATATCGTTGAATCTGATTTTCTCCGCTGCCAAAAGAAGGCGTTCTCGCACGCGATCTTTTCGAGATGTTTTTTGAGACGAAACATCTTTCGATGAACGAGATTGACTTCCCCCCCCCTCTTTGCGTGAGACTATGCTGGGTTGCGACTCTTGATATCGAACTTCACCAGTCTGGTTGTTAATCCACCCGATGCCGCCGCGATCCCCTTGATACCTTTGCCACAGGCTGTTTTCGCCTGACATTCGTACACGCGTTTCAATCAGCGGGCGATTGTGTTGATATCGAACCTCGCGAGTTCGCTTGTTGAGCCATCCCGACGCACCGCCTGTGGTGTTTACTCGCACCCAAGGATTGAGTCTTTGCGCGGGTGAAATCGACATGTTTTGACGCCCCTTTCCACCGCTAACGTAATCCCAGAATCTTGCGACTTGGTGTTCGTTGCTCATGTCGATGTCGCCGTACCAATCGGAGCCGATCATTAGCGCCGCGCCAAGTCCGCGAATTCGCGCCTCTTTGTCGCGTGCGCGTTTGTATGGCTTGCTCGCCTTGGGCAAGTCGGCGATTATCCACGCGCCCTCCGGGCCCGCGTATTCAATTTCTTCAAGCAATTCATCAATTCCGTATTCCCGCAAATCCTCCGCCTCTGAATCCGACATGCCGTGTGGCGTGTGTCCATTGGCGATATCGCGCAG
>FUIF01001441.1_pt1 | contig 14488 bp, 26 predicted proteins | sample 1003461 | NCBI WGS metagenome assembly FUIF01 (sample SAMEA80401918, study PRJEB19352) | marine metagenome | reverse complement strand
AAAAATCTGTAATAAAAATGAAACACCATACGAATTTAACACGGTTCCTACAGAAGTTATGGACACTTACTATAATGGCGTGTGTGGCAGTATTTAGCTGCATAGCTACCATGATATGGGCGGTAGATTTACCACCTGATGATTATACATTGCTACAAAACAGATGGTTAAATTGGCCACAGCAAGAGTATTATTCAAGACAAAATATAGAACTATTAATTGAAGGCCCAGGCCTAGAAACATTAAACGATTATGAGCAAAACAAGGAAACATATATTGCATCAATACAAGGTAAACTTATTCGGTTTACGAGATAAAGTGAAGCAGCTTAGAAAGCGAAGAGCGACAAAAGCAAAAAAATAATATTAGTAATAAGCAAATGTCACAAGAAAGAAATTTGAAGTGGCTGCATGATAGGAGAGTTATATATGCTAGAAATCCTATAACAGATGTGCCAACCGAAAGTACTGATCTATACGATTACTACGCGGAAGGTACGTATCAATGTTATAGTTTGTTTAGAAGTAAAGCAAAGATTACTACATATAAATCTCTTAAATGGCACATGCTGGTTTTAAGATATTTAAATGATAATTTACTAGACGTAGAATTTGCATCTATATGTCATTTCTTAGCTGATAAAGATAATGGCTTTGTAACTTTCTTTATTAAAAGTAAAGTGTTGCATAACATGATAAAAGAAGTATTAGGCGTTGGCGATACACCACCAAGAAATCGTATACGTAAAGTTATATTTAAACCTAAAGCTTGGCCATTAACATTGTCAGAAAAACTAAGTATTGTTGGCAAATTAATAGGTCGAGGCAAACGTATAGTTGAAGATGATATATATCAATGCATGCTAGATTTGAATGACAGTAAACAAAAAATAACTATTGCTAAGTTAGCAACCATGTTAAAATGTACAACCAGAACTATCCATAGAAATATGGGTAATCAATTAAAACTTGAAAAAGAATTATTAAATAACGAACTATGAGAAAATATAACATAGCAAATTATGTTAGATATAAAACGGAAGTTGAAACAGCTTTAAAAAGAGTTAATAAACCAATTGATGGTGATTATACTTATTTAACTAATGAAGAAATAATTATTAACTTTTTACCGCTTGTAGAAACATTAGCTAGAAAACAATCTACGTCAGACCAAGCATCAGGCGTATTAAGTATAAATGATTTATTGCAAGAAGGTGCTGCAGGTTTAACAGCAGCAGTCGGTAAATTAGACAGAACTGTTTTAGCTGAATCTGATGACCAAGAAAAAACTATTAAATCATTTCTATCAAAAAGAATTAAGGGCGCGATACGAAGAGCCGTAGATATTAATCGTGGAGACGTACGTATTCCTGAACATAAGCTAAATGAAATAAGACGTAATCCAAAAGATGAGAAGATGGTTGCTATGTTTTTTAATAGTGTATTTTCTAGTATAGATGATAAACCACCTGGTGATGATGAAAATATGGCTTATCAAGTTGTAGATAAATCAGAACCATATAATATAGGTTTACTTAATGCTTATTTATTACAATTAATGAAAAAGCATTTAACAATACAACAATATGAAGTCCTTAGGTTAAGCTTTGGACTGGACTGTGATAAGCACTCAGCAAATGAAATTGCAACCAAGTTAGAAATCAATGTTAACACTGCACATGTACGTATTTCGCAGATAAAACGCGATGCTATACAATGTCTTATTGATAACGTTGATTCTTCGCAAGTGCTTGATTACCTGTAAGTTACGGTAGCAATTACCGTTTAAGTTTAATTTAAAATATGTAATTATATTATTATGACCATAAACCAAAAGTTAGCAACCCTTCAAACAAAATTTAAATCGAAGAAGAGTAGATTTAATTCATTCGGCAAATATTACTTTCGCTCTGCCGAAGACATTCTCGAAAGCATAAAACCCTATCTATTAGAGTTAGGAGTTGCAGTAACAATTAATGAAAAATTAATTGAAACTAATCCTATGCCTATAATTAAGTCAACCGCAAAGTTGATTGATAAAGATGGCATGGTATTAAAAGCCGTTGCGATAGTTGGTGTGGATCTGAACCAAAAAGGTATGCAGACACCACAACAATTTGGTAGTGCTTCGAGTTATGCTAAAAAGTATGCGTTAGGAAATTTATTATTAATTGATGATACTCAAGACAGTGATGCAACAAATAATCACGGTAAAGTAACCAGCAAGACAACTACAAAACAAAAACTTGCGGACGTTCAAAAAGCTGTTGATTATATAAAAGCAGGCGGTAAAATTGATACTGTAAAATCAAAGTATGAATTAACACCAGCACAAGAAAAAGTATTATTACAAGCGTAACACGAATCAATTCGGATAATGAAAAAAGAAAAGGTTATTGAAAAGCTTAGAAACGATGAAGATTATTACGGAGAGTTTGGTAAACAATACTTAAGTAATAGTGACATTAAAACTTTGCTTACTAACCCTTTGGCACTTGGCGAACAATCTAAACCAAGTCCAGCATTTTTAGTAGGTGGATATTTCCACACAGCTATTTTAGAACCTAACAAGTTAAAGAAATATAAGGTTATTGAAAGTAGCACTAGAAATACTAAAGCTTATAAAGAAATGTCTGGCGGCGAATTATGTTTATTACAACATGAAGTCGACAAATAGAATTGATGACCGATAAGGTATTAGAAAATGATATATGCCGCGGACTCATACGCGGTATTGATGTTGAGTATGAGAAGCCAGGTATTGCAGAGCTTGAAGGTGCAATGTGGAAAGGTAAAGCTGATATAGTTAATCACGATGAAAAACTTGTGATTGATTTGAAGACTACCTCAGACATTAATTCTTTCAAGCGTTCTGCTTACCGTTGGAATTATGATAGTCAAGCATACATTTATAGTACATTATTTGGTTATGAATTTTGTTTTATTGTTATTGATAAAAACACTCATCAAATAGCAATAGTTGATTGTTCACCTGATTTTTACGAGTCAGGTAAAGACAAGGTCAAGAGAGCAGTAGAAGCTTACGATTTATTCTACAAAACAGATGGATTTGACCCATCAAATTATTTTATTAACTTAACACTTTAATTAAATTATGGCTAGAACTAAAACAAGAACCTGTTCAGTAACAGGACTAAAGACAAGCGTCAACAATTTTTACTCGAATCAAACACATGTAAAAGCTGTTGATAATTTAAGAAGAGCAACTGGAGCAAATAAAACTCAGTTGACTAGAATGTTTAATCAATTAGCAACATATTAAGATATGGCAGGAATTATTAAAACAAGTATTAACCTAGCAAAGATACCTAAAGATAAAATCATCGACGGTGCTAAAGGTAAGTATTTACCTATAACAATTACCGTTAATGATGAAGTCGATCAGTTTGGTAATCATGGACCTGTGGTTGTATCACAATCAAAGGAAGAAAGAGATATGAAAACTGAAAAGGTTTATCTAGGTAATGCACAAGTCGTGTGGACGAATGGCACGTTCCCTGAACCAAATAGACAGGAACAACCAGCTGCCGCTACACCACCGCCAGCACAACCAGTAGACGATTTACCATTTTAAAATTGTAAAGAATGCAAGTAAACAACACGGAGATTAATGGATTTTTAATCGACCAGTTTAATCAGCACGACTTGAAAGTGGGTGCAACGCAGGGGATTTGTCCCCTGTGTTCGCATACACGTAAACCTGAAAATAGGAAACAAAAGTGTGCTAGTTACGATTGGGAGCGTGGACTTGGTACTTGTCATAACTGTGACTCAACATTTCAATTACATAGCTATCAACGCAAAGGCGGCGGCGATAAGGAATATGTTAAACCAGATTATTCTACTAAAACGCATAAACCCGTTAGTGATAAAGTAATTGAATGGTTTAAACAGCGAGGCATATCTAAAGATACATTAGAAGAAATGAATGTGTCTGAAGGTCCAGAGTTCATGCCACAAACTGGCAAGGTTGAAAATACAATTAAATTCAACTACATGATAGGCGATGAGCTTATCAACATTAAATATAGAGACGGACGAAAGCATTTTAAATTATTTAAAGGTGCTGAGAAAGTCTTTTATAATATCAATAGCATTGTAGGTTATGATACATGTGTTATTGTTGAAGGCGAGATGGATGCATTAGCATATCACGAAGCTGGAATACCTAATGTAATATCCGTACCAAACGGGGCTACATTAAATCATAACAACTTAGATTATTTAGACAACTGTATAGATTATTTTGAAGATAAAGAAAAAATAATACTAGCAGTTGATCAAGATGAAGCAGGTATAGCATTACAAAATGAATTGATTAGAAGGTTAGGAGCAGAGGTTTGTTACTTAACCAATTTTGTAGATTGTAAAGATGCTAATGATTATTTACTTAAATATGGTAAAGAAGACTTAGCTAAAACAATAAAAGAATGCAGACCTGTACCACTTGAGAATGTTACAACATTTAAAGATATAGAACATGAGGTTACAGACTTTGTACAACACGGTTTCAAAAAAGGTTTCCAAATTGGTCTCAAAAACTTTGACGAAATATTCAGTACATACACTGGTCAGTTTATCACTGTTACTGGTATACCTAGTAGCGGTAAGTCTGATTTTGTTGACCAAATGGTTGTAGGATATAATCAAAACTATGGTTGGAAAACAGCATTTGCATCTCCTGAGAATGCTCCAACATATTTACATGCGCATAAACTAATGCGTAAAGTATGGCAAGATATGCCGAGAAAAGCAGATATTGGCACAGCTAAATGGAAACAGGTAGCAGAACACGTTAACGATAATTTTTTCTTCATCGATATGGAACGTTATACTCTTGAAACAGTATTACGTAAAGGTGCAGAGTTAGTTAAACGTAAAGGTATTAAATGTTTAGTCATAGACCCATTTAATAAAATTAGAGATGTAGATGCCAAGACTGAAGATGTAAATAGATATACAATGGAATATCTTACTAAGATTGAAATATTTGCAAAGAAGTATGATGTGCTAGTATTTATAGTTGCACACCCTACTAAAATGTATAAAGGCTCAGACGGTAAGATTGAAGAACCAACTATGTATAATATAAAAGGTGGAGGTGAATGGTATGATGCAAGTTATCATGGCTTATTAGTTCATAGAGATTATGAAAATAAAACTGTTAAAGCAAAAGTTTTAAAAGTTAAGTTTCAGAATCTTGGTGAGAATGGCGCTGAAGCACATTTTACATGGGAGCCTCGTTCCGGTTGTTTTATACCGCATTATGAAATTGTAACTGAAGATGAACCAATGCCCTGGGAATAAATGAAAAGTTTATACAAAAGAAGAAAGAAGAACTATTTACCGCAATATATGCCAACTCCTGAAGAAAGAGAATGGAAATTGTTTTGTACAAGAAATGATATAAGAATATCACCTTGGGCAACACCTATTAATGGTGAATGGAAAATATGTATAAACATAGGTCCATATAAACGTGGAGAAAAATGTAACTTTGCTCCGCATATATATGATAAACATACATTATGGCCAGAGTATTATAAATTTTGTAAATATTATTATGATAAATATAGAAAATGAATATAGAGCTTTACTAGCAAATATATTACAGTCAGCACCAATTAAAGATGATAGAACAGGTGTTGGTACTAAATCATTATTTGGCAGGCAGCTTGAACACGATATGTCATTAGGCTTTCCAATGTTACTTGGTAAGAAAATGTATTTTAATCATGTTATTACTGAGCTATTATGGATATTGCAAGGTAGAACAGACTTAGGATATTTGCATCAAAACAATGTGCATTACTGGGATGATGATTATGAAAGGTCTGGTCGTAAAGATGGCAAGTTAGGTCCTGTTTATGGCGCACAATGGCGTGACTTTAATGGTTATGACCAGCTTATGAACTTAATACAAAATATTAGTATTGACCCTTCATCAAGAAGACATATTATAAGTGCATGGCGACCGGATAAATTAAAGAATATGGTGTTGCCACCATGTCATTATGCAATGCAAGTAAATATAAATAATGGTAAATGGATTTGATGTGGATTCAAAGGTCTGCAGATGTATTCTTAGGTTTACCTTATGATATTGCAATGTATGCTACATTATTAGAATTGTTATGTCACAATACAGAATATAAACCTGGTAAACTTATTGCACAGCTTGGTGATTGTCATTTATATTTAAACCACTTAGATGCTGCAAAAGAATATATTTATAGAACTGTTGACCATTTAGCATTACCTAAATTAAAAATAACAGGTGATGGTATTATATATAAAGGAGGGCACAGAAGTAATCCTGGATTAGAAATACCAAAGAAAAAACAATTTGAATTAATTAATTATAAACCTTTGCCTCCTATCAAGCAAAACTAAATGTTGGAAATAATGACAGAAACTTTTTATTTATACCACATTCCGGGTAAAAAAATCGGCGTAACACGTGATCTTAATAAAAGGGTTACGCAAACGCAGGGTTATCAACCTGGAGAATATGAGGTTCTAGAATCGTCTACAGATATTGATTATATATCTAAGAGGGAAATAGAACTTCAAAAGTCTTATGGCTATAAAAAAGATATTAAATTATATAAAAATTTATTTAAAATGAAAATTAACGTAACCGAACAAACCACCACATTCCCTTGTCCGCTTAATAAGCTAAAGGTAGATTACACGATGAGCTAGGTATGGTATGGAAAACTGAACACGGTAGATTCATGCTAGACAATGATACAATTAGATGGATTGTAGATAATGCTCACACTTCTATGTATAATGATAATAGATGTTATGTGTATAATAAAGCTTTGTCTGAATGGTTTAATAAACAAAATAGTTTAGAATCATTAAATGACTACATAGAAGGCAAAGAACAAAAACAAGTGCCAACAACTATATTTGATAATATAAGAGACTGGGCAAAAGTCAGAGGCATATATGAAAATGGCGATGCTAAAACACAATACGTAAAACTTCAAGAAGAATCTGGAGAACTTGCAAAAGCGTTATTAAAAGACGATCAAGCAGAAGTTGTAGATGCAATCGGTGATATGATTGTAGTGCTAACTAATTTAGCTGAACAACGAAACGTAAAAGTTGAAACATGTATAGCATCAGCTTATAATCAAATAGCTAATAGAACTGGTACAATGGTTAATGGAACATTTGTTAAAGATGAGTAATATTAGAGATAAAGTAATTGAACGAGTTATTAATAAGATTAAAGCACGTTCAGATGTAGGCTATGCAAAATATGGCGTTACATTACACGATGATGAACAAACACTTGAAACATGGCTAACACATATACAAGAAGAGCTTATGGATGCTGTAAACTATATTGAAAAAGCTAAGCTTGTATTATGCGATGAAATTGAAGAGTGTATGTTAAAAAGAATTGAAGTCAATGAAGAAGAGGAACTATAGACGAAAGAAAAGGGGACCTGTAGTTTCAAAAAAAGTAACTTACGACGGTATCACTTTCGCATCTGGCCTTGAAAAATATATGTACTGTGCTTTGAAAAAAGCTGGTATTAAAGCTAGTTACGAAAGGTGAAACGTTTGTGTTGCTAAATGGTTTTCATTTTGATAATGAATGTTGGGAACGACAATCAAATAGCAAAGGGTTATTTAAAAACAGAGGTGAGAAAAGAATCTTGCCCATAAAGTATACACCAGATTTTATTGGTAAAAACTTTATAATTGAAACTAAAGGTAGACCTAACGAATCTTTTCCAATGCGTTGGAAATTATTTAAGAAACTTGTTATGCAACAGTTTCCAAGCTACACTTTATTTAAACCACAAAATCAAAAAGAATGCGACAAGGTAATAGAAATACTAAAGAATCAGCCAAGCATTTAGCCAGACGTAAATATAAAGAACGTAAAATTGATACGTTCATTAAATGGTCTGTTGAACAACGTGGTTATTTAAAATGGAAAGACTTAGAATTTATACATAATAAATATAACGTTAAATGTTATGGCTAAGAAAATAAATATATATCAATATATAAGAAAAGCAAAAAAGAAAAGACCTGGAATTCATGCCAAGTCTAAATCAAGTAATTTAAAATCAAGTAAAAATTATGTCAAACAATACAGAGGACAGGGAAGATAGTTGGTCAATGGCTCTTGGAATATATCCTGGAATATTATTCGGAGTAAGAACCTATGAAGGCCCTGTCTGGTCTCAAATGGTATTTTATATACCTTTCATAGACCTAGCAATAGAATGGAAAAATTAAATATGAAAGCACCTATATTTACGGAAAGAATACCTTATAAACCTTTTGAATATCCTGAATATTATACTGAAGGTTGGTTAAAGCAAGCTCAAGCATTTTGGTTACATACTGAAATACCTATGAGCGGTGATGTTAAAGATTGGAATGAAAAATTAAATGATAAAGAGAAGAACTTGGTCGGAAACATATTACTCGGTTTCGCCCAAACAGAATGTGCAGTATCGGATTACTGGACGCAAAAAGTCGTATCTTGGTTTCCTAAACATGAGATACAACAGATGGCAATGATGTTTGGTAGTCAAGAGACTATTCATGCAGTTGCTTATAGCTATTTAAACGAAACTCTTGGTTTAGAAGACTATGAGGCGTTTTTACACGAGCCAGCTACGGCTAAAAGATTTGAAAACTTAGTTGCTTATGATGGTAATGACCCTGTGGGTATTGGTAAAAGTCTTGCAGTATTTTCTGCGTTTGCTGAAGGAGTATCTTTATACTCTGCTTTTGCAGTATTGTATTCGTTCCAAATGCGAAACATGCTTAAAGGTATTGGCCAACAAATGAAATGGTCTGTAAGAGATGAATCACTACATAGTAAAATGGGATGTCAACTGTTCAGGCATATGTGTTCACAAATTCCTGGTTTAAAAGAAGAATGTGAGCCACATATATTTGAAGCTGCACTAGAAATGCATAATGCTGAAATGACTTACATTGGTAAGATATTTGAAGCAGGCGATATAGAAAACTTAACACAATATGATCTTACACACTTTATTAAAAAACGCGTTGGTGACAAACTTGCAGAGTTGGGTTACCCAAGTAAAAAGTATAAACAATGGGACTTCACGTTTTACGATGAAGCAGCGGTTGATCGCATGGCTTGGTTTGATCATCTTACCGGGGGCCATACTCATACTGACTTTTTCGCTATTAGGCCAACTGATTACTCAAAAGCCAACGAAGGCGAAGACTTTGAAGACATATGGTAATGAACAGAAAAAGAAGATGGAAGTATAGATTAATAAAATTATTAAGATATACGAACAGATTAACAAGTTATCAAAAGTTTGCATCTCGTGTAGGATATATGGGCGCAGGCTTTTTGATAGCCGCACAATGGACAGTAGAACCTATATTTTATATATTAGGGTTCTGCTGTGTTATAGTGCAAGTGTCATCAAGAAAACAATGGAATTTAGTAGTGTTAAATCTTAATGGTTTAACAGCATGGATAACTCATTTAATAAGAGGTTTATAATGTGGAATAACGATTGGAAAAAAAATATAGATTACCCCAGCTGGGAGATACAGATGTGTATAAAAAAACAATATCAGGAGGTTATCTTGTGGGTGATGAATCGCCTAAGGATGCTTATATGCGTGTAGCTACAACTGTAGCGAAGCGTTTAAATCGCCCAGAACTAGCTGAAACTTTTTTTGAATATATATGGAAGGGTTGGTTATGTTTAGCGTCTCCTGTGTTGTCTAATACAGGTACAGATCGAGGTTTGCCTATATCATGCTTTGGAATTGACGTAGCGGATAGTATTCATGATATTGGGATGAAGAATCTAGAAATGATGCTGCTCGCAAAGCACGGAGGCGGTGTAGGTATCGGTATAAATATGATTAGACCGGCTGGAAGTAATATAACAGGTAATGGAACATCTGATGGAACTGTGCCGTTTTGTAAAATCTACGACAGCACTATACTTGCCACGAATCAAGGATCTGTCCGAAGAGGAGCTGCAAGCGTTAATATTAATATTGAGCACCCCGACTTTGAAGAGTGGTTGGAAATACGTGAGCCTAAAGGAGACATTAATCGTCAATCGCTCAACTTACACCAGTGCGCTGTGGTCGGCGATAAGTTTATGCGAAGACTTGATGCTGGAGATAAAGAAGCGAGGAGGTTATGGGGTAAGCTACTTCAAAAACGTAAAGCAACTGGAGAGCCTTATATCTTATTTAAAGGAAATACAAACAAAAATAATCCAGACGCTTACAGAAAGCATGGATTAAAAGTACATATGACAAATATATGTAGTGAGATTACATTGCATACTGATGAATCTCATTCGTTTGTTTGTTGTTTATCATCATTAAATTTAGCAAAATATGAAGAATGGAAAAACACAAACCTTATATATGATAGTATTTGGTTTCTTGATGGAGTCCTCGAAGAATTTATACAAAAAAGTAAAGGCAAAGTTGGGTTTCATAACTCAGTTAGGTCTGCCGAAAAAGGTAGAGCGCTTGGCCTTGGGGTTCTTGGATGGCATACATATCTTCAGGATAAAGGTTTACCATTTGAAGGATTATTGTCACAATATGAAACACGAAGAATATTTAGTCAAATCAAAATTGAATCTGAAAGAGCGAGTATGGCGTTGGCTGAAACGTTCGGCGAGCCGCTTTGGTGTCGCGGTTCAGGATTTAGGAATACTCATCTTAGAGCTATCGCACCTACTGTTTCTAATAGTAAGCTTAGCGGTAATGTCAGTCCTGGTATCGAGCCTTGGGCTGCTAATGTATTTACTGAACAAAGCGCAAAGGTACATTTATTAGGAAAAATCCGACGCTCAAAAAACTCTTAAGAAAACATAAAATTGATAATGAAAAAATATGGAACAAAATATTGAAAGATGGAGGTTCTGTACAAGGATTAAAAGAATTAGATAAAATAATGGTTGGTAAATATAATGATATACCAGCTAAAGATGTATTTAAAACTTTTAAAGAAATAAATCAATTAGAATTAGTTAATCAAGCAGGTATACGTCAACAATATATTGATCAATCTGTTTCATTAAACTTAGCTTTTCCTGCTATTGCAACTCCTAAATGGATTAATAAAGTACATTTAGAAGCATGGAAAAAAGGTATTAAAACATTATATTATATGAGAACCGAGTCTGTACTTAGAGGCGATATTGCTGAGTCAGCTATGGATGAAAACTGTTTAGCTTGCGATGGATAAAATAACACTTGAAAATATATTAGAACCTGTAGGTATAAATAACTTTTTTAAAACATATTGGGGTAAAAAACATTTAGTTATTAGAAGAAATAAATTTAAAGATTTATTTACATGGAATGATTTTAGTCATTGTTTAAATCAATATCCTTATTTAAAAGGATTACAAATAATAGATTACAAAAAAGAAGGTGATGGTCGATGGTGTTTAGATAAAGTCAGAAGTGGTAAAATGAAAGAAATATTTTTATCTAAAGAAGAAATATATAAACAATGGAAAAATAAAAATAGAACTTTTGTAATGCCATTTGCTGAATATCAAAATAAAAAATTAGTTGATATTTGTTTTGAATTTGAAAGATATTTTGGTAATGGACAAGCTAATATATATGCTTCACCTGGAGCTAATTCAAAATCATTCCCAGCCCATGCTGATAGCACCGAAAACTTTTTATTTCATACTGAAGGCAAAACTAAATGGACTATATATAAAGAGTTTACACCTAATAAACCTAAAACTATTGCTGATGAATTTATATTAGATGCTGGTGATTTATTATATATACCATCTTATCAATATCATAAAGTTGATACTATAGGGCCAAGAATATTAATTAGTGTTCATTTTAAAAATAAAAAGAATCAGCAATTAGATAAGTTTAAAATAACTAATATAAAAGATAACAATAGAAGTAAATGGTATGACTGGACTCCAGAATTACCAAAAGCAAAACCAAAACCAAAACAACGCTTAATGAATAAACGTAATTGGTCTAAACCATATTTTAATAAATTATGAAAGCAGGAAAAGTTTGGGGTAACACCGAAATGATACACAAAAATGGTGTATTAGAATTTCACAGAATAGAATTTAATAAAGGATATAAATGTTCAGAACACGAACATAAATACAAGTGGAACGGATTTTTTGTAGAGTCCGGCGAAATGCTTGTAAGAGTATGGCAAGACGATCAAAACCTTGTCGATGAAACAATATTAAAAGCTGGTGACTTTACTATGGTTAAACCTGGTAAGTTTCATCAGTTTGAAGGATTAAAAGATGGTGTAGCTTTTGAATTATATTGGGCTGAGTTTAATCACGATGATATAAACAGAAGAACATCAGGTAAAAAAGTATAACAATGAATTTAAGAATATTTGTAGGTCACGATTCTAGATATATGCAAGCAACTAAAACTTGTATGCAATCTATATATGACCATTTTCCACATGCCGATATATCATATCTTGATAAAGCAAAATTAAAAGAATTAAACTTTTACGGAAGAGAGGATGTACCAGGTGAATCAACTGAGTTTTCATTTACTAGATTTTATACACCTATGCTTATGCACTATGAAGGTATATCAATATTTTGTGATAATGATTTTTTATGGAAGTCTGATATTAGAGAAGTTATTGATTATTTAGGGGGCAACGCTATGGCTGTTGTTAAACATCCTGAGTATGAAATACAGGAAAACAAAATGGATGGTACTAAAAATAAAAGCTATCCTAAGAAAAACTGGTCTAGCTTAATGGTATTTGATAATGCAAGAATGAAAAATGTATTAACAAAACAATATTTAGATAACGCTTCACCAGCACAATTACACGAATTTCATTTTATAAATGAAAATAGAATAGGCTCTATACCTATTGAATATAATTGTTTAGTTGGGCATTATGATTGTGATAAAGCTAAAGCATTACACTTTACAAACGGAGGACCGTGGTTTGATGAATATAAAGATGGGCCTCATGCAGAAGAATGGTGGAAAGTATACAACAGTTTGTAAAAGATAAACGTATTATATTTGTTGGTAACTCTGTTGAGATTATGGACCATAAACTCGCAGATGTTATCGACGGCTATGATATTGTAGTTAGATTTGGTAGAGCTATTGATGCGAAACCAATACATGAAGAATCTATAGGACTAGATGTGATATATGGATTACAGGACAGTTTCGTGCACCAACATATAATAATGTTAAGGAAGAATTTAAAACAGGTAAATTTAAAAATACTAAAGTATTAATTAATAGATGCCGCGGTAATTTAAAATTAAAAAACTGGGTATTAGAAGATAGATTACCAGTAGATTTTCCTGAATATACACAAATGTATCTGACGAAGAATTAGTTAGAATAATGAATGAGTTTGGTAAAGATTTATTAGGCGTAAACGATTATAGACCTAGTGCGGGATTTATAAGTATTATATGGTTTATAGATAAAATAAAACCTATAAAAGTATTGATCTTATAGGTTTTGATTTTTTTCATAAACAAACTACAATAAGACCAAAAGATAAACGTGGTAAAGTTGGTAATTGTAATCCTCATAGCTGGCACTTGCCGGTATATGTTTTAAATAGACCTGCTCATGATAGAGATATGGAAGAACATTATATGAGTTCTTTAAAACGCAGGGGAATAATCAACTGGCGATTGCTCAGTGATTTAAAAAGAGAAAAGCTAGAATATAAAGGTTGGATGAATGGTATCAAACTAATTAATCTGCGCCAAAGTATTCTAAAGCTTCTAAGATTGTTCCTAAATAACCATGTATTTAGTTTTACCACCTTCACGATATGCTTTCAAGCATCTATTTCTGTTAGCCTCTTCATTTACATATGATATATGTACCCAGTCAGGATTTTCATCCGTTCCAAATTCCCATATCATTTGATCAAAGTTTAAATTAGCTTTTACATATTTATACATATCTGCATTAGACATATAACCATATGTATCATCTATATCAATTGCTTGCCCGTGGCAATGTTGTGATTTACTCGACCCGCCGATCGCTTTATTAAGTTCTGGCCCGCGGTAAAATGAGTTTATTTTTATAGGACCATTAACGTGTTTACGTAATGGTTCAAAAATCTTTTCTGCTAATAATTCCATATTAGCTAAATGTTTTTCTGTAGGTTTGTTTTCTAAACCTAATCTCGTCGCTGTATTGCTATACACACCTTCCTTATAGCTGACGTGTTCACTGATCTTTTTCATTTATTAACAAAGGCCACAATAGCCATTACAAATTGGACACATAATTTAAAATTTACTTGCTTGATTAACTTCGTTTATCGCTTCTTGTATTTCTTTTAAGTTTGTTGGCATTTCTAAATCTAAACCTGCTTTCCAAACTACTTCTTTTATACCATCTTTAAATAGTATAATAGTGGGTGCCATACGTACCCTATATTTTTTTTT
>FUIF01020498.1_pt1 | contig 14499 bp, 18 predicted proteins | sample 1003461 | NCBI WGS metagenome assembly FUIF01 (sample SAMEA80401918, study PRJEB19352) | marine metagenome | reverse complement strand
TCTTCCATGAACTCTGCCATTGCTTCGAAGCGTTGAGCTATTTCACTTTGGTCGTAGCAACCGTGTCCGTCTCTGAGGTGGTGATTTACATCCCACGCTAAGTCTTCCGCATGTTGTGGCATTTCAACCCAGAAAGTTTTGAGTTCGTCTTTCGTATTCGACGGTGAACCCATACTTCTTTTCATCTTGTCAATATAGCTTCGATGTTGGTTTGCGGGTTGTTTTGGCTTTCGGGCTTGATCTGGAATTATGATTTTGCCTTCTGCTTTCAACTCGTAGACTTCTTCGACGCGACACCTGCGTTTAACGCTTTTGTCTTTGATGCTCACGATATCTTTAGTTCGTCCGCAAACATATCGACGGCCTTCGACTAACTGAAAGTGGTTACCAGCAACAACAAGGAAGACTCGGCCCGTAGTTCTCATATCTTTGCTTTCCCGCAACCAAGCGGCGAGGGTGCAATTACGAGTAGTGTGTTTCCAAAAGCTTCTGATACCACACTTTTCAAGCGCTCTTCTAACGTGAGTTGTATATGATCCCCGAACCGCTCGTTGTCCGCTAATGGATCGGATGAGCCTTGCGGCTTCTCCTGTGTTCATCCCAGTAACGCAACTTATTACGGCTGGTCCGCAATAACGGTTTCTATCTGTCACCAACGTGGTGACAGGTTTAATTTCAAACGTGTCATGTTTTACTCGTAGTATGTAGAACCACCTTTTCAGTACCCGGGCACTGACTGGTTAGCTCGTTGTCAAACAGCATGGGGCTTGCCCGCCCCCGATGTTTCACATGAAACACCGGCTGGTAAGTTCATCCTACCAACAAACTACCCTACCACGGATATGCGATAATGACAAGTGCGACACGTTGCCGCACCTAAATGCTCTTTTAGAAAGGCGGCTCATCCCCATCGTGTTTTGGTTTCCATGGCTCGTGGGCCGTGGGCTTTGAGGAGGATAAGGGGTTTTCGGGCTTTGGTTCGAGGACGCCGATACGTTTAAGCTCGGCGTCCAAGTGCAGTGGTAGGTTCACCAATCGGGTCCAAAGACTTTGGCGAACACTTCGTTGAGCATGATTTCGATTTCTAAGTCGGTCATACTAAGATGCCTACGATTGCGGCTGTTACTCCGCCTATGACGGCCCAAAGGACGTATTTATGTCGGACGTGCCAAGGTTCGGGGGCCACGGCTTCCCACATTTTATTTTCGAATTGTGTGTCGTGAGTTGTAGTAAAGTCCGCAGCTTCTGCCATCCCGAGTTCTTTGTGGGACGGTTTACTGAACGTTTTGTTTGAGGCGGCGTACTTTTCCACTTCTGATTCTTTAAAGTGGCGAATGCCTTTAATTGTTGTGCCTTTTGGAAATGGCATAGGGCTGCGTTTTGTTACGACTTTTTTAATATGATATTCCAATTTCTGTGCCTTTATGCCGTATTTCAAGCATATATCTTTTTTGGTGAGTGTTTTTGACATCGTTATCTCCATAGTTAGGTGGGATCATTATATGGGATATTATGCGCTAGTGTCAAGCTTCAGTGTATTTTGACAGAACCGCGATGGTTTTGGGTCTTTGCGTTCCTGTCGATTATGTTGACGGTTGCGTTTTGAATACAGGAAGACAGGACTTGCATGGCTGTTTCATTATCTGGTGCGAAAGCCATGAGCGCAGTGAGTGTTTGCGTGAGCATTCCCCCAATTGCTGCGCCCATGTTCATGTCGCTTGCGGTCATTTCTTGTATTAGTTCGTGAGCGCATTCCATAGACCACATGAAGTCTTCTTTTACTTCTTCTTCGACTTCATTTAGCGTGGATGGGGTCATTTATTCTGTCCGAGGGAGATGGTATCTTTCGACAAACTCAAGGATTACGCGTTTAGAAAAGCCTGTCATGCCCGCTATTTCCTCGTTTGTTATGTTTTGTAGCTTCATATTATTTATTATCTTAACTTTGTCCGGCATGTTTTTAAAGGTTGTTTTTGGTCGGCCCCCTTTGTTAGCATTTTCGGGTATACGGTCTCGCAACAATTTTCGAGAAGAATACTCAGACCGCAACCTTGGGTTTTTGGCAAAATCAATTTTTATTTGTTGAACCCACGCTTTGCGATACAAATCTTGGTATGTAGGACAATCAGGCGTTAGCTTCACTTTTTTGCCTCCCATGTATTCACCTCCGCGTACCAATTGAGAGTGCGGCCACTTTCTTTTATATCAACATTTATCCAATCGCTGTCTTTTTCAGATAGCCACGCGATTAGTTCTTCGCGTTTTATGCTAAGATTGCACTTAATAAAATCAGGCGCTTTCTCTTTTGGTTTCTTGGCCATCAAGCCGTTTACAAAGTCTGGCATTTTTCCCTCCTAAAAAAGATGCCCCTAGCCTCGGGCAAGAGACTAGGGGCGGTTTTACTACGGAGTGCAGATTTTTTTTGAACAAACATCACCTGCACAAGTAATGTGACACATTTGTATGGGATAATCAATAGTTAATCGCATACTTTTTCTGGATATTCCGCGGTCTTCGGATCGTCTATAATCGTCAATTTGCATCTGATACACGTCCTTACAAGGTTTTCTTCAGTCTTTTCAATTACTTGCAAAGGGGTCATACATTTTGGGCATTCGTTTCTCATAAGCCTTCGGTGTATTGGATTATCAACTGCTATCGACAACGGAATCAACTGCCTCGTTAGATTTCTTAAGAAGAGCGCGTTCGAATTTATACCAATCGAAAACCACCCGGAGTTGTCCCCCGATTGTTCTGCCTTCTGATTTGGACAGTTCTTTTATTTCTTCATAAACCTCGCGTGGTACGAGGACACTTTTCCAACGTGTGGTATCCATTGTTTTCTCCATACCTCGTTTCATCTACGATATTATAGGAGAATATGCAAGAATGCAAGCATACAGCATTTCGCGTTTTTCTTTATCTGGGTGAGGCTCTTTGCATATACGCTTCCACCATGTAAGGCTTCGTCGATAGTCAGGCAGTTCCAAATCGTTTTCAATCTCTTCGATTAACGTCAATAGCTGCTTGATTGTTGGCGGTTCATAAATATCTGGCGAACTAATATGCGCCTTTAATCTATCCATAATTTCACTCATCACTCTGTCTCCTTTATCTCAACGCTTTGGACACGTCGGTTCAGTGCAAACGCAACGTATGACAAATCCCGTTCCAATTCATACAGCGCGTCGCGCTTCTTTTTGGAGGGGTGGGGCTCTTTATACATACGCTTCCACCAAGTCTTACCTAACTGGTAGTTAGGCAGCTTCACCGTAGCCAGAGCAAACGCCTCTTGGAAAATAGCTTGCACGTCTTCGCGCCCAAAGAACGCTTCCGCCTCGGCATGAGCCTCAGCAATTGGTTTCAATTCCCCCATCAGGCTACCTCCTCTTCGGGCTCCCAGCAATTGTCCTTGCCAAAAATGTACGCGCCCTTAAACATTCCACCCTCGTCCACGTAAGAGGCCGAAATATCAAACCCCAACCCAGTCAAACGATCCCATACAGGAACGGGTGGAGACCACGCAGTCCAGCATTTGAAAGCAAAGGTGCCCTTCGTCTCATCGTCAGACCTCTTAAACGGCTCAGTAATCTCAACCTCGCAGACATCCCATTTTGTGCCCCAGTGAGTAATGCGCCAGTCCATAGGTCCGTCCGGATATTGGTCAATCCGCGAGAAAGAGGCCAAAGGTTGCGGCACAACAGCGTCACAGAACCTCGGGTACGCGAGCTCCACGTTGAAAAATAGTTCGTGCGCCATGGCCCGTGGGCCGTGAACATTCACCTCTTGATAGCAATGATTAGGCATTCTTTGTCTCCCTTTAAATAAGTAGAAAGTACATGTCGCATAATATCGCATACTTGTCAAATAAAAAAGCCCCCAACCGTTGCAGTGCGAGACCTAGCCGGGTTAGGGGCAGTTATTCGGGCCAAAGGCATAGCCCTGTCAACAAGAGGTGTTACATGGACTCACCCCAAGAAGGTCCCAGTTCAATGTCACACTTGTTAGGGACCTCCAGAGGGAGAACATTCTCCATTATGTTAGCTATTTTTTTTGCTTCGTCAACGCTTTTTACGGACATAGCTATTTCGTCGTGGATTTGTACTAAGGGTAAGTTTCCACTTTTATGTAGGGCTACCATTGCTTTCTTTGTCATATCCGCGGCGGACGCTTGGATAAGCCTGTTCAGAGCTTTGTAGGTGAACGCCCGTTTCAGTCGGGTAGTTGGTCCATAAGCGTCCACTGCTTCTTTGTAAGGCAGTGCCTTGTTCATGGCGAACGTGTCAGGTTCCCATTTGTCAAATCGGCACTTACGGCCCCCCAATGAGCGCAGAGCGCCTGCCGAAGATTTCTCGTTTAGCCTGTTCATGACGCCAGTCATCAGGCCTTTTACGAACGGGACACGAGTATGGTACTGCTTGACCAGTTTTTTGGCTTCTTCTACAGGAATATCCAAGCTCTCAGCCATCTTGTTTACACCCATGCCGTACATCAGGCCCAAGTTAATTGTCTTAGCCTGCTTGCGGGGGATGTTTGTCATCTCGGCAACCATGGTGTGGAAGTCTGTTTCGGGGTCCGTGTTGTATGCTTCGACGAACTCGGCCGCCCCTTCGAGAGGAATGCCGCGTGTTTTGCCATAAACATGTGCGTAATGAACCAAGATGCGTGGTTCTTGCTGCGAGTAATCGATGGCCGCCCACTGGTCGCCTTCTTCTGGAAGGAACAGACTGCGGATCATAGGACCTAATTCTGGATCGCGGGCCGGGATTTGTTGGAGGTTGGGGTTCGACATGGATATGCGCCCCGATACTGTACCCCCATCGTCTGATCTGATCTGGTTTATGTGCGAATGTATGCGTCCATCTGCACGGCAATGCTTCATGATTGTGTTGATAAAGGTGCCTGACGTTTTGTTCAGGTTCCGCGCTTCAACAATCAGCTTGGAAACGGGATGCGAATGTTCTTTTAAAAACAGCTTTGTGAAAGACGGAGCGCCCTTCTCTGTTTTTGGATAAGTTATGTCCAGCTTGTCAAAAGCTTTTGAGAGGGATTGAGCGGCCCATATCTCTACGTCGCTACCCGTGATGCGTTTTATTTCTTTCATCACTTCTTTTTCGCGCTTGAGTAACATGTCTTTTGTGCGTTCGACACGGTTCACGTCAATGCGGACGCCCCGCATGGTCATGTCAACAAGGCACGGTAGGAGGTCGAGTTCTGTATTAGCTATGTCCCAAAGGTCCTCTTTACTCAACAGAGTAGAAAAGTAATTCCAAAGCTCTAGCGTAAGAACGGCATCCACTTCGGCATACGGGCCGACATACATGGCGGGCATCTTCCACATCTCGGCTTTTGGGTCCACGCCAAATTCCCGGGCAGCTTCAACCAGCGCCTTTTCTGATTTGGTTTTGCCTAAATGCTCGTAAGCTAGAGCGTTAAGGCTGTAACTAAACCTGTTCTCATCAAGCAAGGAGGCTACAAGCATTGTATCGATTATGCGTCCGTTGACCGTAAAGCCCATTTGTTTGATCCAGCCCAAGTCGTACTGAGCGTTGTGCATGATCTTATCGGCAGGACATTCAAACACTTTGCGCAGCCATTTGTTGACTTGTTTTTCGTCCAGATTACCGCCGCCAAAGTGCCGTATTGGAATGTAGCCTGACCACCCGTCAACTGCTACGGCATATCCTACGACTTCCCCGTCCCCGGTGGGCCAACCGGGTCCGTTCTTTTTTAGGTTAGGATCACGGGTTTCGACATCGATTGCAATCTTTGATGCGCCCGTAATATCTGGAAGCTCAAGGGGCGGAACCCATTCACTTTTTGGAGCGAACATCGCCATTTGTAGGTTTGCCATTATTTTCTTCCTCAATTATTTTATTTACGGGGCGGGCATCACGCTCGACAAACTCCGCTCCCAAACCGGTATATCCAGCTTTATCTATCCACGAGTCCTCGTGGTCTATCGTCTCTATCAAACGACTTGTTTTAACCCAGTCCATCATCAAAGTGACGTGGGCCGGGGTCAGGTAACCGTGGCTTTTTAGGGCCCCGTTTATAATAACGTTCCAACCATCAGCGATACGCCCGTGATTTTCGTAGGCATCACCGTAGTCTTTTGCTCTTGGCCCGTTAATTAATTGCTTGGCGGCATCCAACACGTCATCACGTTTCATCAGTGCTTCACCGTGTTTGAGCTTCCTGTGTGGACAAATGTGTTTAACTCTTCGTCCCATGTGAAGTTTTCACAAGGAATGTCCTCATCCTTAACGGCGGGATCGTCCCATAACTTTCTTGTCCGTACTTCGTCAAGATCGGTCACGCCCATCTTTTTGTATTCCTTGCGCTTGGCTTCTTCGTGCGCTTTCCATTCATCCCATGTCATCTTTTTCATAGGTCATAGCTCCTTGTCGCGTCTTCGGGTTCAACAATATACAAATTCTGCCGGGTCCGCGTAACGCCGACATAAAAAACTCGGTGCATATCATCAGGGTTAATTTGCATATCATTATCGGCAGCCGCACTTAGGTCGGTGAACAACACAACGTTATCTGCCTCGCCTCCCTTTGACCCGTGGATCGTGGACGCTGTAATACGGGGTATGCCGTTAAACTTCTCGCCCCGACGTAGTAGGGCCGTAACATATGCCCGGTCAGTCTCGGGCATCTTATCCATAGCTTCGGACCAAATCATGCTGTCATTGGCAAGTAGGCCGTGGTTACTGATTAACTCTTCTATGGTCACCATGTCTTGGTCATCTAAGTCTCGAAGCTTTTTATATCCTCGCGTTATGCGGTTTCCGGTAGACATGTAGCTGTATATCTTGCGGGCTACCTCTCCAGAGATTTCTTTGCCCTTCCGCATTTGCTCCCAACCATTAACCGCATCAGATATCTTTTCGCTAATGGACCGATGGCCGCGATAAGTAAATAAATAACCGTTTGATTTCAGATCACTAGCGACTGGTTGTAGTTGATACCCTGCTTGAGAAAGAATTAGCCAAGAGTCTTGCGACATATCTAACGAACTTATATGATTGATCCGCGCCACATTGCCTCGGTCTTTTTTCGGCTCGTAACGTTTCGGAAACCTCCGCGTGATGCGGCGCACGACATTCTCCGCTAAACTATGAACAGTTTTTGGAACGCGGTATGACTGCGAAAGGGTTTCGGAGCCGCCGGGTAGGTTTATAAAGTGATCTACGTCTGCGCCCGCCCAACGGTAAATAGCTTGGTCATCGTCTCCCGCGCAGTACATGCGCTTAGAATTTCCATCTAATATGTGGGCAATGTCCCATTGTAAGGGAGACAGGTCCTGCGCTTCATCTAAGAAGCATAGGTCAAACTGCGGGCAATAATTGTTCTCACCTGATACGAACTGTTCTAGCATGTCTGTAAAATCGTAAACCCCGATTTTCTCTTTGTATTCTTTCAAGCATTTATCGACATAGTTGACGGTATTCCAATCGGCTTCAAGGCTGCTGATGTTATACTGATCCCGCAGCTTTACTTTGCGTAACCTTGCGAGGTTGATTAGCCCCAAAATAGGATCGTTACCAGAAACCATAGACGGCACGTCATCGTCAAAGCTGGTGTTCTTTGCTCCTCCTAAAGATATGCCCATCTTTTTACTAAGCTCTTTGTAATTATCTTCCTGCATCACCTGTTCTGGCCGTATGTCTGTCATCGTCAAAGCCAGCGAGTGTAGGGTGCGGAAGTGAACCAAGTCTTTCTTGGGGTCCAGACCGAAACGTTCTGCCGCCCGCTCTTTGGCTTCGTTTGCCGCCTTGCGAGTAAATGCTAGAAAAGCAATGCGGTGGGGAGATGTTCCGTTCTCCAAAGCCTCGTCAACCATGTTGAGAAGTGTGGTTGTTTTACCTGTTCCGGGCGGTCCAAATATTCTAAACATCTTCTGCTTTAGCCTTTTTGTAGATTTGTTGAACACGTTGTTTCGAAATGCCAAACCACTTTGCGACGGCAGTCATAGTTACGTGTTGTTCGTCGATCAGACGAACTATCTCAGCGTTGCGGACGGCTTTAAGTACGTTAGGCATTAGAACGGAGCCTCGTGCTGTGATCCAAACTCAGGGGGATCAATATCAATATCTACATTGTCGAACGAAGGTATCTGCCATACGCGCACGGCACGTCCCTTTATCTTCATGACAAGGCTGCTTCCGTTTATGTCGCGTAAGCGTTGAGCTATCCGGTGAGATTTATATTCAAAGAATTTATTCTTCTTCAAGAAGTTCTCAAAGTCTTTAAGCCGGAAGTACGTGGTATTTACCTCCTCATCTGTCCAAGGCTTGCGAAGTAAGATTTCTTCCTTGTCCTGTGCAACCTGTAGGTGGGCGCAAAACTCTTCCAAATAATCGTAGAACTGTCCACTGATGCTGGCATCCTGCGCGACTTCAATAATTGCGCTTTCGTTGTCCTTCATCTCGCTCAACAGAGTGCTGATGCGGCTTTCCCATTGCTGCTTGGCAACGGAACGAGGCATGAAGTTGAGTTGTTCCATGCAGGCTTTTTGAAAGGTCGGCTGATTCATAAGAGCGTCTGTGTCCATTTCCAGAGGCTCACCATTAACGTCCATAAACCACACGGGCGGGGTAGAGTTATACTTGCGGAGGTTTGCGATTGTGGCCCCAGCTACGGCGGCCCCTATGCCGAACTTACGTGTCCGACATAGGTCTTTGTTACAGTGCGAATTAATCGGCGCATCAGAGCATTTGTATGCGTAATCCTTTCGTTCTACCTGTTTAGCAACAACGTTTACCTCCGACAGTGGTAACGGCGGAGCAATGTACTCCATGTTGAAGCGGAGTATTTCCGACTCCCAGCTATCTGGATATGCCTTTCGTAAGTATACGCCAATGTTGAACAGACCATTATTACGTCCTCCTTCGCTAATACCTGATTTGCACAGTATCTGTAGACAGGGCGGACCGTCCTTTAGTAGGTCGGTTTCGCCGCCCCCTACTACTTGAAGCTTAACGATTTGTTCCGGAGTTTGTACATGTTTCTCGTATAGTTCTATAAATTCATCTAAGGTGGCAGACGTGCCGTCATCCAAGAACGCGTAGCGCAATCCGTTTTCATGATCGTAGTATGGTAGGTTTAAGAAGTTGCCTACGTCTCCCCGATCAAGGTGCAGCTTTATTTGCTTTGGAAATATCTCGCTCTCGCCATATCCAAGGGCCGCGGCTATTGATTGCAGGGCCTTCTGCATGTCCTTGGCTTCCGTCCAACCGCTGGAGAACAAGAAGCAGTGCGCTCCGCCCGACTTAGATCGGCAAACCACCATAGGTATTTTTAACCTGCGTATTTTATCGACAAGTATTTTATGATCCAAAGGGTACTGATCGATATCAATGCAGCCCCACTTGCAACAGTTGTCTTCATTGATGGGGATGATACCTAGCCCGGCTCCTGCCCCTGAGAGGTGATTGTCCCAAAGTTTTTCGTCGCGTGGTTCTCTAAGAATGCCCGCTTTGCCTTTGGCCTTACCGTTTGCCCCTGTATTTTCTATTTTGAAGTAGCCGTATGCTTCCTTCAAACCATCGAAGATGGCCATAAACTTTTCTGCTGACATTATTGCCCCCACTCGAAAGAAAACGGCGGGGCATAATTACCCCGCCGCGAACACTACTTAAAACGGTATTTCTTTATCGTTTTGTGCAGGCTCTTCTCCATCCGAGTGTTTCACAACAACGTCACCCGCTGTGATGCTTGCCGCAAAGTCTTTTGCGCGAGTGTACATATGTGCCTCCGACACAGGCCCCTCGACAGACATTTCCCAACCATGCCACGAACCCTTGGAGTTTTCTTCCCCAATTGTTTTAAGATCGTAGATGTAAGCGAAACGAGGTGGTGTGAAGGGTCCTTTCGAACCCATCATTGAACGTGACGCCATGATGCTGTTCCATTTACGCGACTTTTTAAGCTGCGTAGATTTCATTGCGATCAAGGCTGTTTCCATTGAGCCGTCTTCCGCGAGCAAGATAACAAAGTGCTGGTGCGTTTCTTCGATGTATTCACCGGAGCCATCCATCACATAATCTTTATTGTCATCTTTGGACCGCTCAACCTTTGGCCGCTCTTCGTGAGGTTCGTAGATCGCGGTCGGGGCACCGCTTCCCACGCCCCGTGGGGCCCACTGAATGAAGCGACGTTGATACGCGCACGGAATGACCCGAATACCCGTCTTGCCCTTGTAAAGGGCTCCTGTGACCGTGTTATAGATATCCCCTTTACGGGCATCTTCGTTCACGTCCAAGACAGGATCGTTGCCAGACAGAACCTTCAGAAACGGGAGGGCTAAGTCTTCTTGCCCCAAATCCTGTAAGCCGTCTCCAGCGTCCTGTTCAAACATTGCAGGGTTAAACTCCGCAACGCTTGTTTCTTCTTTTGTAGCCACTTGTTTTGACTGTGCCATATTATTTTCCTCTCTTTATGACTGCACGTTGACCGACATAAGCTCCAAATAATTCCATTGGAAACTCTTCTCCTGCCTCGCACCGCTCTTTAACAAACGCACGAAGCGTCTGCGGGTGAATTTCGGTTTTCTGCGTAGGCACAAAACCTTCTTGTTCAGCAAATGCTGAAAAAGCGTTGGCTTTATCGTCCTCGCCACGGCCAAACTGGCACAAGACAGTATTCTTAATAATGTCATCATACCCGTTATCGCGTAGCCAGTCGTAGGCTTGCGGACGATTGTTTACCAGTATGGAGGCTCCATACGTTTGTTTGACCTCAACGGTAGAACCGTCCTCCAAGGCAAACGAAGATATACCGACTTCTGCAAGCATTGCGGGCATGTCTTCATCCGTCATTTTAAGAAGCTTTTTCTTCGCACTCTTCAGATCGCTCTCAAGAGATGAAATATATTCTTCTTCATCGCGGATATGTCGAGCCAACTCAGCCACCGTTTTGAGGCCTTGTTGATCTATCTTTTCGACGGATGAGGCGATAGTGTCCTCAAAGTCTTCTTCCATCATTTTTAGTACGTCGTTACTCATTCCGAGTCTCCTTCGTGGTTAAAGGCACCTGTCGGGCCTTGACAAATACGGATAATATCGTATACTTCGCTCTTGTCAAGCAGTATTTAGGGAATTTAAAATGCGTGGATTTGAATACAAAACTAACCCTTATGACCACCAAAGAACCGCCTTAGAAGCTTCGTGGGCCGAGGAGTATTATGCTCTGTTCATGGAGATGGGAACAGGAAAAACAAAAGTAGCCATAGATACCATGGCAATTCTTTTTGAGGCTGGCAAGATAAATGCAGCGTTAGTTGTGGCCCCTAAAGGAGTTTATGACAACTGGGTTAAAAATGAAATACCTGCGCATTTACCGGATCGAATCCAGCGCGATATAATGAGATGGTCTCCGGCTAGAACAAAAAACTTAGAAAAAAGATTGACCGATTTTATCGTCAGTGATTTTAACGGAATTAAAGTGTTTGTTATGAACGTAGAAGCGTTTTCCACGAGCCGTGGGACGGAGGCCGCTCTCGCGTTTCTATATCAAAACCCGGAAAACATCGTAATTGTAGACGAAAGTACCACAATCAAGAACCGCAAGGCGGCCCGGACAAAGAACATTGTAAAGCTACAAGAGTATTCTAAGTACCGACGCATCCTGACAGGTTCTCCCATTACTAAAAGCCCTATGGATTTATTTAGTCAGTGCGACTTCCTGCGTAACAAGGCTCTGGGTTTCAACAGCTACTTCGCGTTCCAATCGCGGTATGCAAACATCCAACAACGCACAATGGGGCACCGCAGTTTTCAGCAAATCGTGGGCTACCGACGATTAGACGAACTTTCTGAAAAGTTAGACCTGTTTAGCAATAGAGTTTTGAAGCAAGATTGTTTGGACCTTCCTGAGAAGGTTTATGTGCGGCGAGAGATAGAACTTACGCCAGAGCAAAAGAAACTGTACACCCAAATGAAGAAGCTGGCTTTAGCTAAATTAGAGAGCGGGGAGCTTGCCACTACAGCGAGCGTTCTTACGCAGATAATGCGTCTTCAACAAATATGTTGCGGGTTTTTGCAGCCGGATGAAGGCGAGATAGAACCTGTGAAGAGTAACAGACTGAGAGAACTGTTAGACCTTACAGACGAGGTGCATGGCAAAGCCATAATCTGGGCCACTTACACGCATGACATATTGCGTATTGAAGAGGCCATAAAGGAGCGTTTTGGAGAAGACTCGGTTGCCACGTATTACGGAGGTACACCGCAGGACGAACGACAAGATATTGTTACACGCTTCCAAGATAAGTCTGATCCGCTGCGCTTCTTTGTCGGTCAGCCGCGGACCGGGGGCTACGGGATTACGCTAACTGCCGCTAACACCGTAATTTACTTTTCCAATAGTTATGACTTAGAAATTAGACTGCAATCGGAGGACCGAGCGCATAGAATAGGACAAGGCAACAAGGTCACCTATATTGACATGGTTTCGCCAGATACAATTGACGAGAAGATACTACAGGCTTTGCGGAGTAAGATCGATATTGCAGGTCAGGTGTTGGGAGAGGACGCTAAAGACTGGTTAAGGTAAGGGTTTTCCTCGCCCGTTGCAAACGGGCCGGGAAGCTCTTGTTCATAATCATACGCCGCATACTGCTTAAAGACATTTTCGTTGGAAGCCTCTGGTCGCAGTCGTGGTTTTATTTTTGGCACGAGAACCTGCTCTACAACTTCAGGCTCTTGAGGCGTCATAAGGTATTCACTTATTGTTTGTGCGGCAGGGGCAAACCCCGGTTGGTCAATACCCTCGGGGCGGAACCGTGGTTTTCCTACAGGGGCGGAGTTTTCTGTCAGTTGAAAGAAGTCTCCCATTGCGGGTAATATTTCATCTCTAGGCGCACCGTGAATAATTGAGACGTAATCACGGGTTTCCTCAAAAGGAGGTATTCCGTTGTATTTGCGCACATTATTGGGGCCCGCGTTATATGCAGCAAGGGCCAAGGGCACCGTACCAAAGTCCTGTAGCTGTTGCTTGAGATACCTAATCCCGCCAATCACGTTTTGTTTTGGATCGTTAGGGTCTACACCCAAGTCTTTTGCCGTTCCGGGCATAAGCTGCATTAATCCTATTGCGCCTTTTTCACTAACGGGTCCCTGACGGCCTTTATTCTCTTGATATAGGACACGCAGAACTAACTCTGGATCAACGTTTTGTTCAAGAGCTAGGTCTATGGGGTCAAACCCATAATCATTCATTATTTTTTGTCTTACGGCGGTAAGCTGTTCAGAGGTAGCCGGTTTGGTTACGGCACCTCCTTCTTTAAAAAGTCTTTCGCCAACACCATAGGGCAACGGCTGTTGTCCCATAGTCTCAGGGTCCGTAAATTGAGACATGCTGTCAAGGTGCATCTGTCCACCACCAAAACCAAAGCTTTCTTCGGCCCCGAAATGAGCCCTCTCGGCTTCGTCAACCAACTGCACAAAATGCTCCACGTCCCTTTGCGCAGCTTCCTGCACGGTTTGCGCAGCTTTCTGTCCATAAGTACCCATTAAATAGTCTTGATAGTTTTGTAGGGGAGAACCCCGCAAGTCAGCCATTTCACGGCCAAGCTGGTTTTGTTGCTGGAACAAACCCCCAACGCCTTGCATGGGCGGTGAAATTGAGGGCTCTTCCATAACAGGACCTTGAACCGCGCTCATTTGCGGCATCGATTGTTCAAGGGGGGCTTTTGGAAAAGGTTGAAGTCTATCTGAGGTTATTGAGTTAGCATAGGGGTTGGATATCATACCACCCTCCGCATAGTTTTGAACTACTGTACTATCGCCATGGCCCATAGCCGTAGAACTAAAACCTGCTCCCCCGGATAAACTAATATCCCCAGCTTGAAACCCGGACGATCCCGCGCCGTCTTTTATTAATTGCTCCCCTGCACCACCACCGTAATATCCTCGGGGGTCGTATAAGACCGACTCGGCGTATCGAAAAATTGACATTATTGTACTCCTAAACTTCCAATACCACTTTTCATCAACTGGGTTGCCGAATCATTTGGAAACAAAGCGGCGTACCTAGTCCTATCCACCGGGCCGGAGGTTTGTACAGGTGCCTGTTGAGGAGGCGCAACGACCTGCCGGACAGGACTAGGCTGAGTAACCATACCGGTTTGTCGGGTGGGAGATCCCACCGGTACGGTATTCAAAGACCCTTGTTGGTCTGGGGGCGGTAAGGGGGCTGTTTCTTGTTCTGGAGCGACATACTCTTCTGAGAAGGATTTTTCGCCTGCAATAATGCCATAAGGTAAGCGCCGACCAACCTGTTTGGACATCGGAGATAGGATTTTTGAGGCGTAGCTCATAGCATTGTCTTGAGCTTCTTTTCCCAGCTTTTCATTCATCATTGACGCCAACAAATTAGGGTTCGAGAACATTTCTGTCATGATTTTTGTGCGTTGAGATTCAGGCCCTCTTAGAAGAAGCCTCTGAACCAACTCAGAACCAGTTTGCTCCGCAATCAAGCCGCCGCCCAT
>FUIF01023860.1_pt1 | contig 14500 bp, 32 predicted proteins | sample 1003461 | NCBI WGS metagenome assembly FUIF01 (sample SAMEA80401918, study PRJEB19352) | marine metagenome | reverse complement strand
GTCGTCATCGTCATCGTCATTCGGGTTCCCTCCCGTTCGTGGTCTTCTTCCCGCGGCCCTTCTTCGCCGCCCGGTACACCTCCGCCGCCTCGTCGCCCGTCAGCGACTTCCGCTCGTCCAGGGGCTGCGGCGAGGGGCGAGGACGCAAGGCCACTCGTCGGCGAGGATCTTCTCGGCGAGGGGCGTGGGCGTCGGACTCGAGGGTGGACCACTCTGCCTCGGACGTGTCGGCCACCTCGCGTACCATGCCCATGATGAGGCGGTCGGTCCCCAGCCACTCCTCCTCGGCCGACCCGAAGGCGAGTTGCTCGGCGAGTCGCCGGCGAGCGTCCCGGCCGCCTCCCCCACGACCTCCGCCCCGCCACCACCCCCGGCAAGCCGAACGCCGCCTCGAACACCAGCATCGCCAGCAACAGCTCCCAGGCCTTGGCACTGATCTGCCCACCGACGATCTTGGCGTTGAGGAAATACTCGACCTTGTGGATCACGATCAGATAGCCCAGCGCCGCCGCCGCCACCCAGATCGGATGGAGCCAGAAACAAGCGCAAGCCGCCAAGCGAAAAAAAGTAAGCGCCCCGTGATGTGAAAACTAGGGCGGAATAAGCAAGGCAAAGCAAGCGCAAGGCAAGCCGCAAAGACTAAGGCAAGGCAATGGCCTAAAGATTGCACAAAAAAGGATTTGACAAGCGCCTTTAATTTTGTAAAGCTAGTCGCAACATAACCCGCCAAGCGTGTAAACGCTGGCAATGAAAGAGAGGCTTGCTATGGCAAGGCTAGGTAAAAGAGAGCGTGCCGAAAAGCGTGCGAGAATTGCCCGAATTATTAGGGCAGAACATTCGATGGGTCATAATGTATCAGCACATACCCATATCTATGAAGGCCGCAACGGGTCTAGGGCTACGCCAAGTTTTGGCAATAGTAAATTTGAAAATCCAATGAACACTTGCCAGCGTGCCTATAGGGATTTTGAATCTGGCCTCACTAAGCAAAAAAGTTTTGGATAAGGCAAAAAAAGATTTGACAAGCTAAAACCTGCCGTGGTAGGTTAAGGCAAGCTAGGAAATGCCCTAGCGAAAAACAGCAAGTTTGGTGGCCGCAATGGGTGGCAGTAAATCCAAACCATAGAAAGGATACGCCATGAGTGTGGATAACATTCTGGCAGTGTATCGGCAAGCTACGCCCGATGAAAAGCGTGATGGTGTTGTCTGGTATGCTGAAGCATTGGCCTCTTGTATGAATATATCTAATGATACAAGTGTGCCTTTGCATATTGTAGTAGGCGTTTGTGCCGCTCTATCTCCAAACAATAAATGGGATAGAAATGTTCAAAATGCCCGTGATTTAATTGTCGCCTTTATCAATGGTGACTATATAGACAGCGTGAAGGTGTCAACCTATCATGCGATGAAGCGCAAAGCGTGGGGAATTTTGGAAGCCATGCCCGACCATGACGGGGTAATTGCGCTTCTCAATGGTCAAAAAATTGTGTCATTCTATCGCAACATTGTGGGCGATGATACCTGCACAATAGATGGTCATGCCCGCAATATATACTATGGCGAGCGTGTCGGCCTGACTAATGACAAGTCGAATGTCGGCAAGCGTGATATGCCGAAATCCAGTCGGCCTATGTCAAGGCTGGTAAAAAAGTGCGGCTCAATGGGCGTTCTCTCAAAGCCTTTGAAATGCAAGCTATTACATGGGTTGCATGGCGGCGCATACATAATATCAAATAGAAAGTGTAACAAAAATGCAACAGTTTATCGGATTATGGCAGATGCTGTCAGGCGTGGCCTGTGGCATTATTGCAACAGTAATGATTATTCACAATGTCAATAATGATATTGTGTATCATATGTTAGCCGCTTGGCTGACTATATCTGGTATAGCCTTATCATGTGTCGGGCTATATCTAGTTTCTAAATAGACACAAAAAGAAAGTGAGTATACAATGCGTATTAAATCTTTAAATGATAACACACAAGGCTTCCGCTTCAATATCGCTGGGGTGCAAGGTCTGTATCGCAAGCGCCAAGTTATCCGCCGCTATGGTGTGAAGCGTGGCGACAGCATGACTGCCCTGCACTTAGGCAAGCGCAGCCTGTATATTGAGGGCGGTATGTATCGCCGTGCCTTGCACAATCTGGCTGGCTAATCAGCTATTGACAATCACCTAGCCATGTGATAAAACTGGCTACATAAATTGAAAGTGAGTATATAATGTCTAATATCTATTATGTAAAAAATGTATCTGAAGAATACGGCGGCACGCCTGCCTATGCTGTGGTGCATACGCATGAGGGCGTGGTGTCTGTCTGGGATAGCCCCACCTTTGCCGATGCAATAGCTGAAGATTTAGAAATGGAGGCCGCTTATGGCATATGCTAATCACAATTCAATTACAATCAAACTTGATAAGGTGTATTCAATATCACTTGTTCAGGGTAAGGCCGTTACGCCCTATGCAGATGACTATGCCGAAGTGGCACTTATCCGAACCGATGATGTGTATAATGCCTTTGTGCCGCCTAACGCATGGTGTCCGATGTGGGTCGGTGAAGATTATTATGATGATGTGATTGTCGGTTGCGATGCGCATGATGTATTAGAGCTACTGAATCATGCTAAAGAGTATGTTTTTGTAAAGGATAAACAAAATGTATCAGCATAACGAAGACGATATGTATGATGTATTCCATGCGCTGGTAGAATTGACAGGCCATGACAGCTTCGCTGAAAAAGATTTGGAAGTGTATTATGGCGATGACTATGAGCAGCATGTAACCGATGCAATGGTCACAAAAGTATCAGACGAAACAGGTCTGGCGGTGTGGTATGTCCGTAACATACTGATAGACGATATACCCGAAGTGCGTGCAATGCACGGCAAGTGGTGTCACAAAACCCCCTATGGCATGCAGGAGTTTGCCGATGTCTAAAAACTGGATGGATGAAATCCATTGGAAAAACAACGAACACAAGCAGCTAGTGCGTCACCTGTTCTGGGCAGATGCCTTTGCGGAGTATTCCGAAGTCTTCGCAGATGACAGAGATGCCGATGGCGATTTCTATCGTGAAGTAGGCCGCAAGGCGTGGCGTTTGGCGATGGACATCTGTGAGCGTGAAGGATACCCAACAAACTTTCTAACCCCTGACTTGGAGAATAACGATGACCCAGAATACTGAAAAGCAAATGGTGATGGTATCATGCGAGACGCTGTGTGACCTACACCTAGCCGCCTATGACCACGACTACAAGAAATACCCAACCCTTGGTCGAGAAATTATGCTGGCTCAAGACGAAGCACGGCAGGCTCTATATGCTTGCGGCTGGTGGCAGAGTGGTGACGAAGACTAATGCTTACAATCCTTGCCACCATATTGGGCATCTTGTTTCTTGTGTTTCTCGCTATGACTATGTGGGAAGCAATCATGCAGGGCTTGATGCTCTTGATGTTAAACCCCGCCACGCTATTGACACTAATAGTTGTGTCAGTTATACTGGCAATTATATTTTGAAGGAGAAGGCAAATGCCTAATCATTGCAACAACACACTGACAATTAAATCAGACAACGCAGGGTTACTTCGTAACCTTATGAACGACCTAACCAATGCCGAAGGAAATATGTATAGCTTCCTCGAAAAGCTAGTGCCATTCACTGATGACATTGCCAACAAGTGGGACTATGACTGGTGCGTTAGAAACTGGGGAACGAAGTGGGACATCTACGATGTAAACTATGCGTCCCTCGATGGCGACACGCTGGAGTTGTCCTTCATGTCTGCATGGTCGCCGCCAAGTGAGGCACTAGTGACAGGCATGCTCAAGCATGGCTACACCTTTGACCTGTATTACGAGGAAGGCGGTGCGTGCTTTATCGGACACACCGAAGGTGATGGCGAGTCTCACTTTGACCAGTGCTGGGAAACATGGACTGATGCAGACCCGACCACATACATTCCTGACGATGTGCTTGATGCCTTCCCGTGGGTCGAACAAGACTGGCACGAATGGAAGCAGGAGCAAGCAGAGGAAGAACAGGGGTTGCAAGGTGCGTAATTACAAAGTAATAATGACAATCGAGCAATGGGTCGAAGCCCAAGACGAAGACGAGGCTGCGGAACTTGCAAAGGAAAACTTTGAGTATAGTGACTTACACTATGCCGAATTAGACGTAGAGGAACAGGAAAATGCCTAAGAAAACATATCGAGTAGCCGTGTGCTATGAAGAAGGCTTCGTAATGGAAGTCGAGGCAGACAGTGAGGCGCAAGCAGAACAGATAGCCTACGACAAGGTAGATTACTGGGGCAATAGTGCCGCAGATAAATGTGTCCACAGGGATTTCTGGGTGGACACAGTAGAGGAGCAGGTAAATGCCTAAGAAATACACAGCACTAGCCGAAATGAGCGTGGCTTATGAGGTTGAGTTTGACGAAGACGAAATCCCCGCAGGCATGGACGAGTGGGAGTATGCCCACCACCTTGCCGAACAAGGTGCTTACATAGAGTGTGAGAACGGCGGGGACTTCAAGATATATGACGTAGTTTCTGACACAGTAAAACTTAAAGGATTTGACAAATGATGCAAGCAATATTGATTGACCCATACACCCAGACCATTGAGGTGGTCGAGTATTCGGGTGACTACAAAGACATCTCTGCCATGCTAGGGTGTGACTTATTTACAACAGTCTACGCAGAAATGCCAGATACTATATATGTGGATGACGAGGGATTGTATGTCGAAGACCAAAGGTTCTTCAAGCTGAAAGGCTATCCGCAGCCTCTGGCTGGTCGTGGCCTTGTGCTTGGCAGCACCGATGATGGTGACTCTACTGATTGTGTGTCCAGCCTACAGGATATACTAGATATAGTAGAGTTCTGCCCAGAAGGCACAAGTGTAAAGCCAATGATGACTGTGCATCCGCTTGAAGATGTTGACACCCTGTCGGACAACGAATTGTTGGAGCATCTTGGTGTGTTGAAGGAAGAATTGCAGGTGTCGAAAGCAATGATAGAAAAAGCTATGCTTCGCATGTTGCATGGCGGAAAGGGGTATGAAAACTAATGCTTGACATACCACTATCAATATCATATATTGAAATCGGAATCCTGATTGGCGTGTGGCTTAACACAACAATCAACGTGTATAATTTTATGAAAGGATAGCCTGTGGCTAGATATGAAGTTTCGTTTGTGATTGACACAGACATTGAAGATGTGGGGCAGCAGCCGTGGTGGCCTATCATCGGTGAAGAACCTATGCCTGTTGAGTGGCTGGAGTATGTAATGGTTCGTGACCTTACACCAGATGAACAGGTATTGGATGTGGAGTTCATGCCTGATACAATTAATGTGATTGACATGTGCTACAAGGAAGAACCTAAACCTACACTGGAGTTAGTGGTGAACAATGATGACAAAAATACTGAACATCCCGAAGTTCCTGAAAAGGAATAAAACAAAAGCCCGAAACAAAGCGGCTATTGCCCTGATGGAAGGGCAGAACAAACCCCAAGTAATCCCTGCCAAGAAAGGCAAGGGCAGCTATAAACGAAAAGGAAAACATAGTGCCGAATAAACACACTAAAATGTTCCGCCCGTGGTATGAGGACAATGTTCTTAGCCCGTGGCGGAAGGTAAAAACTGGTGACAAATCATACACTTACGAGAAGGTGAAGCACATCAAGGCTCACAAAGATGAGCGGCTTGGTCGTGAGTGGGAGCATGAAAGGATTTGGAATGATTGAAACATTCTTCGCTAATGCACTGATGTGTATGGCAATCAACATCTATCACGAAGCACGAAACGAGTCTGTCATTGGGCAGATTGCAGTCGGGCAGGTGGTGATGAATCGTGTTGACGATGCACGCTTTCCAAACACAGTGTGTGAAGTTATTACACATGGCAAGCACTACACAACCAAAGATGGCGCACGCTATCCAGTCAAAGACCGATGCCACTTTAGCTGGTATTGTGATGGGCTGGCTGATGTGCCGTTCAACAACAAAGCCTTTGAAGAGTCGCAAGAGATTGCAGCTATGGTGCTGGAGGGGTGGACAGGCACGTTCCTTGAGGGTGCTACACACTACCACGCCGACTACGTGTTCCCCACATGGGCGGCACATCACACGAAGATTGTTAAGATTGACAGTCATATTTTTTACAGGTGGGATTAAGATGACAAGTAACCTATGGGAAAAAGACCGCAAGCAACTCTTTAGAGAGTTGTATCACCAGTATATTGAGGAAGGATACAGCCAGAAGGAAGCCAAGAAGCTGGCACGGGACGAGTCCACTGAAATGTATTCAGACAGCGTAGAGTTTGCATTGGACGCAGCCGACATGGAGTTTGACCAGTGAAGCCGACACCAATACGAAAGCTAAAGAAGATGCCTGACTTTCATGGGCGGCTCTTCCACGAAGAAGACAAAGCATTCAAATGGATTGACCGCATGCAAAGAAAGATGAGAGCAGGTTACCTCTATGGACACCAGCCGTGGAAAGCAGAGGACAACACCTACCTAACCCTGGCCTACCTACACAGAGGAGAAGGTTAATGAACGACAAACAATTAAAGCGTCATCGTGACTTGGTTCGCCGCCTCAAGCAAGAGAAACGGCAGACACCAGAGTGGCACGAAAAAAAACGACTTGACACTTGAAAGAGCATGGAGTAGGTTTCACCCAATGGAACTGACACGAAAGGACAATGACGAATGAAACGACAGACCAAGAAACAGAAGCTGCGTAGTATCCGCCGCCGTGCAATCACTGCGCAGAACAATAGTTCTCGAAAGATAACGCTAACTGAAGCAATGAAAGAGGTTCAAAATGTTTCGAATGATGTATAAATCAACAGGCTTTTCCCCCGCCTTCATGGAAGAGGTGAGGGACAAAGAAGAGTTCTTTCGCCACCGTGATTTACTTGCCACAGGCATGGGGTTGACAACAGAGTTGGTGAATGACAAGTTGTTCTTGTTTGACAAGGGCAAAGAGTTTGGTGTCTACTATGTAGAGAAAGGCAAATAGATGAACACAGAACAGAAAGCAAACGTGGTCAGCCGTGGTGAATGCGGCAAGTGTGGCTCGTCCGATGGCAATGTGCTATACGACAACGGGTCAAGCTACTGCTTTGTATGCGAGACATACACGGCAGCAGCAGGCTCTGACAATCTTGTCAGCGTCACAGAACGAAAGGTTCACACGATGAATACGCCATTGAGTCAGGGACAGTTCACTGCTATTGCAGACCGTGGTATCACTATTGATACTGCCAAAGCTTATGGCATTACTGTCACAGGTGACAAACAGATATACCCATATCACGATGTGAATGGTCAGCATGTTGCGAACAAGGTTCGACATGTATCTAACAAAGACTTCCATGCCGAAGGCCGACTGCCACAGGCAGGGCTGTTTGGTCAGCATTTGTTTCGTGATGGTGGCAAGTATATCACAATCACCGAAGGCGAGTTGGATGCTGCCTCTGCGTATCAGATGATGGGCAGCAAGTGGCCTGTCGTTTCTGTTCGTAACGGCGCACAGTCTGCGGTCAAGGATGTCAAGGCACAGTTCGAGTGGCTCAACAAGTTTGACAACATCGTTGTGTGCTTCGATAATGACGAGCATGGCAATGCAGCAGCCGCAAAGGTTGCCTCAATCTTCGAGCCTAACAAGTGCCGCATCGTCAAGCTGAAGGCAAAGGATGCCAATGAGTATCTCAAGCACGGCAAGACCGAAGAGTTTATCAAGCGGTGGTGGGACGCAGCACCCTACACCCCAGCAGGTATCGTCAATCTTAAAAGCTTCGATGGCCTGTATGAAGATGATGACAAGCAGTCTGTAGACTACCCATACAAGGGCATGAATGAGTTGCTGTATGGTATGCGAACAGGTGAGCTTATCACGTTCACAGCAGGCACTGGTGCAGGTAAGTCCAGCATCATGCGTGAGCTTGAGCATCACCTACTCAACAACACCGACAGCAACATCGGCATCATCAGCCTTGAGGAGAACGTCAAGCAGACTATCTTCCACCTGATGTCAGTCGAGGCAAGCAAACGTCTGTATATCAAGGAGGTGCGTGAGCAAGTGCCACAGGAGCAGCTTACACAGTACGAGCAAGCAACTGTAGGCACGGGGCGTGTGTTTGCCTTCGACCACTTCGGTTCGATACAGACAGACGAAATCCTGGCACGTGTGCGTTACATGGTCAAGGCACTTGACTGCCGCTACATCATCATCGACCACCTGTCGATACTTGTATCGGGCTTGGAGGGTGAGGACGAGCGGCGCAACATCGACAAGATGATGACCCAGCTACGCTCACTGGTCGAGGAGACACAGTGCTGTATGCTGCTGGTATCACACTTGCGCCGTGCATCAGGTGACAAGGGGCAGGAGCAGGGAGCGCAGATTAGTCTGTCCATGCTACGTGGCTCACACAGCATCGCACAAATCAGTGACGCAGTGATTGCAATGGAGCGTGACCAACAGGCATCCGACCCTGTGTCAGCCAACACCACCACCATTCGTGTTCTAAAGAACCGATATGCAGGTGAGACAGGCATCGCTACCTACCTGCTGTATGACCGTGAGTCTGGTCGTATGCAGGAGATTGACGACCCTAACGCAGAAGACTTTGACACGGTGGACGAGGCCACCTATCTGTGATACAGGCCGACCTCTTTCCAGAGCAGCTGGAGCAGGCATACAGAGCAGAGGATTGCTTTGATATGTCTGCCCCACCGCTTCGCATTAAAGAGTGCGACAAGTTCTGGGTAAATCAAAATAAAAAGCGGATTGATTTTCTTCTTGACCTTCCGAAAGATTTGTATTATATTTTTCGGGACGTTGAGGGAAAGCCTGCTATCTTCAACAAGAAGCGGGGCAAATACTTGTCCCCCTCATACAGCAGAGACATCTATCCAGCAATTAGCGTTAAGGGTAAGTTGTTTTATATACATACACTGGTTGGCATATTCTTTCTTGAGAATAACCTACCGCAAGTAAAGTGTATTGTAGACCACGTAAACCACGACCCGTGGGATTACAGAGTTGATAACCTTGAGTGGGTGTCAAGTTCTGAAAACATAAAGCGGGGCAGGCGTGAAGACAAACCCTTACATGGGTTCAACAGACAGACAGGGGAAACATTATGACACTCAAACCAATACAAGGCGCAGTGAACATCCCGTTCAGCCGCCAAAGATACGAACACGCTGACCGTCCAGCCAAAGACGTTATCATTGACTATCTGGTATCTAGTGGTCACGAGATTCTTGATACCAAAGAAGATTTTTCTGTTGACATCAAGTCAAAGAAGGGTTATAATCGCTACTTCAGCGAGGTTGAGATAAAGTATGGATGGAAAGGAGATTGGAATCCTGATTGGAAAGAGATACGCTTACCATATCGTAAGCACAAACTTATCAATAAGGTTCAATCACTGGATATTGACAATGCCTTCTTCAACTTCTACATCATACGCCCCGACATGAAGGCGGCATGGCGCATCAAAGACAACGTAGTTGCAGAGTCGGAAGTGCGAGAAGCAAAGGGGCGGAACATTATGAAGGGAGAACACTTCTTCCACATACCATACGAGAAAGCGGAGTTGATTGAACTATGAAACGACTAGCAGTAGACATTGAAACAGATGGCCTTGATGCCAAAGAAATCTACTGCGTAGTAGCACGAGACTTAGATGAAAAGAGAACCTATACATTTACACCTAAGACCCTTGAGAACTGCAAGCAACTCCTGGAGTCGGCTGACATTCTGGTGTTTCACAATGGTGTGTCTTTTGACGCTCCCGTTCTGAAGCGGCTGCTTAATATCAATATACCCCTAGACAAGATACGTGATACACTTATCCTGTCACAGATGACGAACCCTGTGCGTGAAGGCGGTCACTCGCTTGACGCATGGGGCAAGTCTCTGGGGTATAAAAAGATTGAGTTCAATGATTGGTCTGGCTATTCAGATACAATGTTGAAGTATTGTATTCGTGATGTAGAGATTACAGAACGTGTATACAACGCCTTGATACCAGAACTTAAACGCTTCTCACCACGCAGCATCCGCCTTGAACATCAGGTGCGTGCTATTGTAGACCAGCAAGAGCGTAACGGCTTCGCACTCAATGTGCCTGCCGCCATGCAATTGATGGCTCGACTGTCAGATGAAGCCTCTAAGATTAAGGAACAACTACAACATAAGTTCCCACCTATTGTCGAGGTTCGTGTGTCTGAAAAGACTGGCAAGCGTCTGAAGAACAAGGTGACTGTGTTCAACCCCGCCTCACGCAAGCAGATTGCAGAGCGTCTTTCGGAGTTGGGTTGGAAGCCTCATGCCTACACAGAAAAAGGTCAGGCCATTGTATCAGAGGATGTGCTGTCAAAGGTTGACATACCCGAAGCACGAATGGTCGCACGCTTTCTTCTCTTAGAGAAACGTGTCTCACAAATTAAATCTTGGATAGAAGCAGTCGGTGCTGATGGGCGTGTACATGGAAAGGTGTGGACGCTAGGTACAATCACTGGTCGTATGACACACACCTCGCCTAACATGGCACAGTGTCCTGCTGTTTACTCACCATATGGAAAGGAATGCAGAGATGTCTGGACTACTCGAACCGTCACTGATAGCGTTGGTAATAGTGTACTTCTGGGTTGTGATGCGTCATCGCTAGAGTTGCGAATGCTGGCACACTACATGAACGACAAGGACTTCACACGTGAGGTTGTTGATGGTGATGTGCATACCGCCAACCAGAAAGCAGCAGGATTACCAACACGAGACAACGCCAAGACATTCATCTACGCCTTTCTGTATGGTGCAGGGGCAGCTAAGATTGGTAAGATTGTAGATGGCACAGCCAAAGATGGTAAGAAATTAATTGATAAGTTTTTATCCAACATGCCTGCACTCAAGGCACTACGTAGCAAGGTAGACAAGCTTGCATCACGTGGCTATGTGCTAGGCATTGATGGGCGTGTGTTGCAGATACGCTCTGCACATGCAGCACTCAACTCCCTGCTACAGGGGGCAGGTGCAATCGTCTGTAAGGAATGGCTCAAGCACATTATCATACAGGCAACAAAGCGCAAGCTCGACTTCAAACTCGTTGCGAGTATTCACGATGAGTATCAGTTCGAGGTTCGCAAAGACCACGCCGAAGAACTTGGCGAGGTTACAAAGCTGGCAATGAAACTAACAGAGCAATCGCTCAAGGTTCGTTGTCCTCTCGACAGTGAATACAAGGTCGGGAAAACGTGGGCAGAAACCCACTAGAAAAAAAAGTGTTGACATTTGATTCTAGATGTGGCACTATATAGTGGTCGTTGGCAATATCGCCACGACATGACAACCAAAACGAAAGGTAGAACGAAATGACCGTAGTAAAAGGTAAAGCCTATTGGGCATCAGTACAACAACCGAATACAACTTACGAACCTGAATGGGGTATCGACATCCTTGTGGATGACAACAACCGTGCAGCGTTTGAGTCAGATGGTGTTACCATCAAGAACAAAGATGACGAGCGTGGTGATTTTGTCCACATTCGCCAGAAGGTAGCACGCCGTGATGGTTCACAGAACGAAGCACCGTCAGTGGTGGACACGCAGAAGCAACCCTTCACGGGACTCATCGGCAACGGTAGCACTGTGAATGTAATGTACACACCATTTGCGTGGGAAATGAATGGCAAGTCAGGTGTCTCGCCATTGCTCAAGAAAGTTCAAGTCGTTGACTTGGTTGAGTATAAAGCAGGAGAAGACTTCGATGTCGAAGATGGCTTTACTGCTGCACAAGCACCATCAACTAATGAAGCAATGAATGACGAAGTTCCTTTCTAGGTAGTTGATAAGCACGGGGGCGGCATCTAGATTTGGCCGCCGAAGATAGCTGCGAGGGTGGGAACGCTATCACTTACATAGGAGATTACAATGGATTTAGATTTACCAGTACAGGTGGTGTTGTTTTACTTCGCAATCGCAGGCTTCTTTGTCGGGTGGGCTTTCCCACGGGGCAAGTATCTAAAAGCCTTTCAATTGCGGCTACTTAAAACAATACACAACTTCTTCGCAGACGAGGAAGAGTACATTGCACACAAAGCAGAGCGCCTTCGTAAGAGGGTGAGACGTAAGAGCTAGGACACGTAGCTCAACTGGATAGAGCAGCAGACTTCTAATCTGCAGGTTGCAGGTTCAAGTCCTGCCGTGTTCACCAATGAAAGGAACGACATGAAAGTAATTGAGAAAGATGTTAACTACGTTACTATTAACTTTGCAGAGAACGGTTATATCGTGGAGTATTCTGGTCAGACAGACGCAGGAGACTACCACACCACCAAGCGGCTGTGTTCCTCATTTGAGGAGATGGTTGAGCAACTTCAAACGGCTGTAGCAGCCAGCGAATACAAGGATTAACATATGACCAAAACATTAGACACACTTATTCCTGACATTTACACTATGCTTGAGCAAGGTGCTGATGTTGAACAGGCTCATGTTAAGGAAGCCCTTGATGAGGTCGGCAGTCTTGTGCGAGAGGCTGTCGAAAACATACTCCGTGAAGGTCAGCGTGAAGGTGCAGCACACCTACGTCTGTCTTCAATCGGCAAACCAGACCGTCAGATTTGGTACGGAGTACAAGGCGAAGAGGGAGAGTCCATCAATGGGCAGACCAAGATTAAATTCTTAATGGGTCATGTCCTTGAGGCTCTCCTGATTTGTCTCACCAAAGCATCAGGCCACAAGGTAGAAGAGGCACAGGATACCGTAGAGGTTGAAGGTGTGCTTGGACATCAGGACTGTGTGATTGATGACGTATTGGTTGACATCAAGTCAGCATCGTCATTCGCATTTAAGAAGTTCAAGGATGGCAGGCTGTCAGAGGATGACCCGTTTGGTTACATCGCACAGATTAGTGCCTACGCCACCAAGAACAACCGCAAGGAAGCCGCCTTCTTTGCAATCGACAAGAACAGCAGCGAGCTTTGCATCCTACCCATTCACGACATGGAGATGATTGATGCCCCCGCCAGGGTGCGACACCTCAAGGGTGTGGTTAAGGAAGGGCAAGCGCCTGCCCGTTGCTACAGTGATGCAAAGGACGGGGAGTCAGGCAACCGCAAGCTGGCGATTGGCTGTGTGTTCTGCCCCTACAAAAAGAAATGCTGGGCTGATGCCAATGATGGCTCTGGTCTTCGTGCATTCAAATATTCTAACGGCGTAAGGTATCTAACGCAGGTAGCAAAGACACCTCAAGTCGAAGAACTGGAGTTATGAAAAGAAAAAATATAATCACGAATACAAATCCAATTCAGAATACGAGGCAGCACAACAGCTTCACAAACAAAAGATAGACTTTGAGTATGAGCGAGACACGCTGCCATATGAGTGGCGTGAGGACAAGAAGTATACACCAGACTTTTTCCTGCCCAATGGGGTTGTGCTAGAAGTCAAGGGTCGCTTCATGGCAGAAGACAGGAAGAAACACCTGTTCATTAAGAGTCAGTATCCCGATGTTGATATTCGCTTTGTCTTTGACAATCCCTACCGCAAGCTATACAAGGGCGGTAAGATGACCTATGCAGACTGGTGTAATAAATACGGCTATCAGTTCTGTAAATTAAACGAGGGCATTCCAAAAGAATGGCTTGACAAATAAGATGTCCAGTAGTAGAATAACAATTCATCTGGACGAGTTTAGACCAGACTCTTCATCACCTGAACAGACGCTGTTTCTATGTGTCCTCCTTCAGGCGTTGCTAGATGCGACAAAGAAACCCTACAGGGGTGAGCCTTCAGAGGCACGCATCGAAAGGGACAGGGCAACAGCATGGTTCTTTGCTTCAATAGGAACTACCGCAGCAGACTTTGAGGAAGTCTGTACCAATGCGGGTGTTGACCCGAACTACATGAGAGACTTCGCCTATAAGGTGTTGCATACAGGAGAAATTGAATATGTCAGAAAACGAATTAACGCAATCCTTGGACACTAAGTTTGGATACACACAAACACCAAGCGATGACCCAGTAAACAGCCCCGCACATTACAACCGTAAGGGTGTGGAGGCAATCCAAGCCATTGAGGCAAGCATGTCACCCGAAGAATATCGTGGCTACCTCAAGGGCAACTGCATGAAATATCTATGGCGATACCAGTACAAGGGTAAGCCTGTGGAAGACTTAAAAAAAATAGTCAGTGGTATCTCGACAAGCTTATTGCTTCCCATGAACAACTGTAGTATAATTGGAGTCTTCGACTAATGAAAGTATCATTGATTGATTTTATGGGCAGCGACCTCACCGTGGTAAACGCTGCCCGTGTTTCCTTTAACAAGGAATCAAAGCGGGTCAAGGTGGCTAATCACCACGACCTTTCAGAGAAAGACCAGAAGCTTATCAGTTACTTAGCTGAACACGCACACTGGTCGCCGTTCTCACATTGCTTCTTGCAGTTTCGTATCAAGGCACCTATCT
>FUIF01002283.1_pt1 | contig 14518 bp, 17 predicted proteins | sample 1003461 | NCBI WGS metagenome assembly FUIF01 (sample SAMEA80401918, study PRJEB19352) | marine metagenome | reverse complement strand
GATATGAGGGACAGAAGCAACTTTGTAATGAATGCAAGACCTGACCCGAACATTGATAGGAACATAAGCTGGGAAGACGCAACTCAAAGACACACCACTATTTATCAGTGGGAGCTTGTAGATATAAATTGGAACACAGTATAGATGACAGACTTAACAGGTAAAAAGATTGCAAATACCTATAAGGATTTGTTGCAGATTAATTCAAGCGCCTCTAATAGCGGGGTAGATGGAACTCTCCGTGTTGTTCAAGATGGTGGCGGCAAAAGCACATCCTTAAAACTTTCTCAAACAGAAGCAGCTTTTTCAGGTAATGTAAGTGTTAACGGTAACATGACTGTTATCGGTACATTTCAGCCTGATACAATTAATGCTTCTGAGATAGGTGTTTCAACACTTAGCGCAACAAATATTACAACAGATACACTGACTGCAGAAACTCTTACATTCCAAGATGTAAGTGTAAGTAGTCTGCGTGTAGGGATAGTAAGTGCAGGAACAATTAATGCTGGTACAAATATTACCATAGATGGTGAGCAAGTTGTTACGTCTGCTATTGCTGCTTCTGTGCAGGCTATTCTAAGAGCGCAGATTGCTACATCCATCGCAAATACATCTGCTACACTACAAACACAGATTAATAGTGTATCTGCTACAGTATCTGCAGTTGATGTACAAACAAGTTTGAATGCTGTTAATATTGGAATTAATCAAACATCTATTACTGCCAATGCCTCTTCTATTGCAGTTAATAGTGCGGCTATTACCTCAGTTAATACAAGAATTAATGCGGTGTCTGTTCTTGCGGAAACAAAAGCAAGTGCATCCACATCTGCTAATTTAGAGACTCGCATCAATGCGGTATCAGTATTGGCTGATACTAAAGCCAGTGCTTCTACGTCTGCAAATCTTGAAACACGTATTAATGCTGTATCAGTTTTAGCTGATACTAAAGCAAGTGCATCTACATCTGCTAATTTAGAAACAAGAATCAATTCTGTATCGGCTAATCTAGTATCAACCTCTGCGGCTTTGGAAAGCCATATTAACACAGTTTCAGCAAGCTTGTCAAGCACTAATACGTCAGTTGCAGCAAATGCTTCTGCGATTGCTGTAAATAGTGCAGCTATTACATCGGTTAATACACGCATCAATGATGTATCGGTTCTTGCAGAAACTAAAGCCAGTGCTTCTACATCAGCTAATTTAGAGACTCGCATTAATGCAGTATCAGTATTGGCTGAAACAAAAGCCAGCGCATCCACTTCAGCAAATCTTGAAACAAGGATTAATGCAGTATCTGTATTAGCAGAGACTAAGGCCAGTGCATCTACTTCAGCTAATCTTCAGACACAGATTGCAACATTGTCAGCCACTATGGCTACTAGCATTGCAACACTGTCGGCCACAATGGCAACTAGTATTTCAAATCATTTGCCGCTGTCAGGTGGGACGCTAACAGGAGCATTAACACTTAATGCAGACCCAACAGCAGACCTTGGCGCAGCTACAAAACAATATGTAGATAATTTGACGGCGGCAGGTATTCACCTTCACGATGCTGTACGTGTTGAAACACCTTCGGCTCTTACCGCTACGTATGACAATGGCACAGCAGGTGTTGGAGCTACTTTAACAAACTCAGGAACTCAGGCAGCTTTATCTATTGACGGAATTACTCTAAGCACTAGTGACCGTGTTCTTGTTAGACAACAATCAAACCAAGCCCACAATGGTGTCTATGTTGTTACTAATGTTGGCTCTGCATCAACTAACTGGATTTTAACACGCTCAGATGATGCAGACAGTTCTGGAGATGGCTCTCCTGATACCCTAGATGAAGGCTCTTATTTCTTTGTTAATGAGGGCGATACAGGCGCTGGTGATGCATATGTTTGTAATACACAAGGAACAATTACTTTTGGAACAACAAATATTACCTTTGCTAAATTTAGTGACTCATTAGAATATACTGCAGGCACGGGTATTAATATTAATGCAAGCCGTGTAATCTCTGTATCTGCAGTAGCCAGCGCAGGTACGTCTGCTACACTTGAGACACGTATCAATGCTGTATCAGCTATTACAAAAACAAATGCAGATGCCATTGCATCTATTAACACTGCAATTTCAGCAGGAGCTTATGCTAGTGCGGGTACATCAGCTACGCTTGAAACACGTACTAATGCAGTATCTGTTCTTGCCGAAACCAAAGCAAGTGCCTCTACTTCTGCCAACTTAGAAACTCGTATTGCTACTGTTTCTTCTACAATGGCTACAAGCATTAATAATCAGATGCCAAAAACAGGCGGCACGTTTACGGGCGATGTCACTTTGGAAGATACTGATGCTGGTTCAGCCGCAGGTCCAGAGTTTACTCTGTATAGAAATAGCTCGTCACCTGCTGATGGCGACTATCTTGGTCAGATTAAATTTAATGGTGAAAACGATGCAGGTCAGAATGTTCTTTATGCCAAGATAACAGGTAAGATTTCTGATGTAACCGATACTACTGAAGATGGTCTTATTGAAACTGCCGTAAAGAAAGCTGGTTCAAATGTAATTGTTTCTCGTCAAACTGGTGATGCACTAAAACTAATTAATGGAACAGGGTTGGAAGTTGCTGGTGATGCAACCATTACTGGCAATGTTACTGCTACTGCTTTTTATGGTGATGGCTCTAACCTAACAGGATTATCTGGCGGTGGTACTATGACAAATATTACTGCTGGGTCAAACATTTCCTTGACTGAAGCAGGCACTACGGTTACTGAAACTACGACTAGTGCTACCATTGCTGTAACTGCAATTCCTAATTTTACTGAACTAGGCATTAATACAGCCAGCCCAGCCCAACAAATACATGCTACAACATCAACCACAAATAACCAGCTTCGTTTAACAGCCAGTGGCGGTAATGCTAATTTAGGTAATGATAGCACTGGTGGATTTGTAGAAATATCTGGCAGCAGACCTTTGAGTTTTTATACAGGCGGCAGTGAGCGTATGCGTCTTGACAGTTCGGGTAAATTAGGCATTGGTGTAACTCCTGCTTCTGATGCTGATGCACTTGACATTTCTTCAAGCGGTACTAATGCAGTTAAAATTGTGGGTAATGGTAACGATACTCTTTATAGTTATCACGATGGCGGTGGTACTGGTTGGTCTACTGGCGCAGATGGCAGTTATACTAACCTTATTTATTTTAAACTTACTGAAAATGAGTTACGGTTTTATCTCAACTCTGCTGAAAGAGTACGCTTTGAGCCAGACGGAGATATACACGCAGATGGTAACGTAATTGCTTACTCAACTACCATTCTGATAAGAGACTGAAGAAAGACATCCAGCCCATTGAGAATGCTTTGTGGTGTGTTAATCAATTAAATGGCTGCACCTTTACATATCTAAAGGATGACCGCAAGAGTGCAGGCTTGATTGCTCAAGATGTAGAAAAAGTATTACCGTCAGCTGTCATTGACACTAAGACAGTATTCCACGGTGAAGAAGGAGAAACTTACAAGACTTTGCAGTATGACCAAGTAATAGGTTTGCTGGTTGAGGCTGTCAAAGAATTGACTGCTAAAGTTGAGGAGTTAGAGAATGGCTCTTCCAAGTAGTGGGCAGATAACGCTAGACCAAATGCATGTTGAAGTAGGTGGCTCAACAGGCACATTGGTTACAATTAATGACGCTGATATTCGTGGCTTGATTGGAAAGTCAGCGGGTGTTCAAATGGCCTTTGATGAATGGTATGGTGCATCTGCTCGTGTTGCGGTAAATCTTACCTTGTCTAGCAATACAAATAATTATAATATTTATTCTAATCGTGGCGGTTCGTATTCAGCAGGTAAGACTGACGTTACACTTACGATTAACAGCGGTGTAACTGTAGGCTACTACAAGCACTGGAACATATGCTTTAGATACTGGAAGTGGTTGGACATCAGGCGATACTATTTCTATTACAAATAGTGGCACTGTAAAAGGCCGTGGTGGAAATGCTGGTAACGGTGGCAGTTCTGTTTATAATAGTAGTGCTACTAATGGTGGTGGTGGGGGAACTGGCGGTCCTGCTTTTAGAGCGCAGTTTGCTTGCTCCTTTACTAATAACGGCTCTGTTTATGGCGGAGGCGGAGGAGGTGGCGGAGGTGCTGGCTCTTATGACACACAAACAGTTTTAAAAACCACAAATACCTTTGCAACTGGCGGGTGTGGCGGCGGAGGTGGCGCTGGTGTAAATGGTGGTGGTGGCGGTTCTGGCGGAACTGCTTCTGGTGCAGGCACAAATACACAAGGTACTAGTGGCTCAACTGGTTCTGCTACCTCAGGAGGTGCAGGAGGAGCTAACGGAAGTTCCAATTCTAATAATGGTGGCGCAGGTGGTGGCCTAGGGTCTAATGGGTCAAATGGTTTTGCTGGGACTGTTGTTGGAAATCCTTCTGCTTCAGGCAGTGCTGGTAGTGGTGGTACAAGAGGATATTATCAAGTAGGGTCTTCTTTAATTAATAGTGGCAGTGGCATAGGCGGCACTGTCGGTGGACGGAGTTCATAATGAAATATAAATTATATGTATCAGGATATATTGAAGAAACACAGCAATTGCTTGTATCTTTTTCTAGTGATGACACATCAAAAGAAGCTGCTGATTATCAGTCTCTTGCTTTTGATATTGTTCCATATGGAGATGTTCCAGCACACGAAGTTTTAAATATGATTGCCAGGGTTGCTCCTACTGTTTGTAGTGATATTGTAACGCAAGAAACATACACTGATGATAGTTTAAAGGCACAACAGTTGCGGGGTTTGGTTGGTAAAACTTTTGAATATGAAGAAGGCAAGTTAGTACCTCCCAGCGGTTTTCAAAGAGCCTCTGAAGGAGATGAATCAGAAGAGGCAGAAACATTATAATGAGTAATGATTTCAGTACAACGTGGAACTTTGGACCATCAAAAGATGTTGACGGTGTTTTTATTTATAATAAAGCAGCCAATCAACCTGTTGGCTCATATATGGAAAGAACAAGAAAGCTTGCTCTTGAAGAAGCTGTATATACTAATTTAAAGCCGCACCCTTTTCTTAAACATGTAAAGCAAGGCGCTGGTAATCATATGATTATGAAAGGTGCGGTTAATATAATTTATACTTGGACTGAAGATGAAGATATTACACAAAAGCAACTAGACCAATTTTGGAATTATGTAAAAAGTAAAGCAACAGGTGTTACTGTAAGGTTAGTTGAATCAGATGCGGTAGCAAGGCGATTTATTTTGAGCGCATCGTTTGAAAATGATAGCAATAGCTGGCTGTCCTATCCACTGCCATATGTATTAGACGTAACAACATCTCGCATGGAAGTTACCGAAGAAGGTACTGATTTAATATGCTACGTATTTTCTGATAATGACCATGAGGGCTGGACAAAAGAACATTGCAACATAGCCCCTGGTGAAACATTTAATTTAAATAAAGAAGGCAATCAATATTGCTATGTAATCTTTGGTGAAGATGTACATAAAGGCTCACAAGTTTTAGAAGCATTAAAACCTTATCGACTAACAAGTGACAACATTATTATAACTAATAAAACAGAAAATTCCTGTAAAATATTTAGAGCATACAAATGAACTATCACATAACATACGCACAAACAAGTCATCACTTTATGCCAGAGCCAGAGACTCCGTTTCTTGGAAATCAAAGCGAAGAGACTTTAAAAATAACAAAAGATAGATTGGCTGGATACTATACAACTTGTGGCAACGGTGAAGGCTATCTTGATTGGAAATACAAAAGCTATGGCATATTTGCAAAGGCAAGCGGTCCATGCTATGGCTTTTTAAAAAGCAGGCCACATTGGGCATTTACATCACACGTTTATGGAATTAGACTATTCAACCGATTGTGGTGGTTTGGCAAGTCATATAACTTTGCTCGCACCAAGAATGGCGTAAGGGGTTATGGCCTTATGATTATTAGCATGAAGTTAAAGAAAGTAAAGGATGTAACGATTGTGCCTGTAAAAGAGGCTCTTAATTTAACGGAAGAAATCGTTATAGACCCTCATCTACAGAAGTAACCGTATTGTTTACACGGCACTTTTGATGTATAATACATGTAATCACTATTAACAAGGGATAAAAAAATGATAGATGCAGACAAAACAATACTTGACATTGGTGCGCTTGGCGTAACCGCAGGGGCTTGGTTTCAAGTTTTACCCAGCATAACTGCCTTGGCTTCCTTAATTTGGGTCTGCATTAGAATTTATGAAACAGAGACAGTAAAGAAACTGTTAGGTAAATAATAGGAATTAAGATATGGCTTCTACATATACAACAAATATTAGATTAGAAAAGCAAGGTGATGGCGAAAATCCAAACACTTGGGGGCTACGCTTAATGGTAATGTTATTGATTTAACAGATGAGGCAGTAGCAGGCTATGCAATTGTTACGCTTACAACTGCAACAGAAACAAGCCTTACAATTGGAGATGGCTCAAGTAGCAAGGGTCGAAGCTCCGCTCTTGAGTTTATTGGAAACTTGGAATCAAATGTAACCGTAGTAATGCCTCCGTCTTTGGCAAAGTCTTATTATGTTTATAACTCTGTAACAGGTAATGGTAAAGTTCTTATGAAACCTTCGGGCGGCTCTGTTGTAACTACAGTTGTTTCGGCAGGCAAGGCAATGGCTGTTATCACTGATGGCACAAAGATACACACGATTCCTCAAGTTGATACTGAAAACTTTGGTTCGGCTGCGCAAGTATCAGTAAACACATCTTCTATTGGAACGCTTGAAACAACTACGCTAAAAAATAATGCGGCCAATACAGTTACAAATGGTCCAACCCGTTTTAACGATAGTGTACAGTTAAACTTTGGCACAGACAATGATGTCGAAGTTTATAACAACGGGTCAAACTTTTATTTTGATGTCAACAATCAACATGAAATTTTAATTAGAGATGGCGATGACTCAAATGCTACAAGATTTACTTTTGCTGTAAGCGCAGGTAACTTTACAGCAACGGGTGATATTACTGCTTTTTCTGATGAGCGTTTAAAATCAAACATTCAAACTCTGGATGCTGAGAAGGCATTTGAAATGCGTGGCGTTTCGTTTGAAAAAGATGGTAGGCAAGGCTCTGGTGTTATTGCACAGGAGCTAGAACAAATTGCACCAGAGCTTGTAAATAATGATGGTGAATACAAAGCTGTTGCATACGGCAACATAGTTGGCTATTTGATTGAGGCAGTAAAACTTCTTAGAAAAGAGGTTGATGAATTAAAAGGTAAATAGTAATGGGAACAGTACCCACAACTAGTGTTACCATGACTGCAATTCAAACTGAATTTGGTGGTGATGGTGCTATTTCTCTTAGTGAATATTACAGAGGAACAACCGCCTTTGGTTCAACAGGAGTGGGCGGCGGTAAATTTGTAAGACCAGAAGTAACTGCTATTCCTATTAGCGGTGCAATTGCTGTTGGAGATTTTAGGGGAGAAAATAATGTTACTCCAAGCACTACAAAAGTTTTAAAAGTAGGCCAAGCTGAATTTAAAGGTCAAGTAACTAACAAGGGATATAGCAGAAGCGGCCTTGGAACGTTTGACCACGGTAGCCTAAGAGATAGATATATGCCTATAGGAACAAGCGCCTGGGCGGGATATAACAAACCTATCAGAGCGATTTCTCAAAATTCTGCTGGCTTGGCAATTTTTTCAATTATAAATGATGCTCCTAATAGCACGTGGACCAATATAAATATTGGCGGCATTAATCTAAGCAGGACTGCTTGTACATATTTTACTACTGTTGATAGTCAAACTAATCAAGAATATGCACAATGGCAAACTACTATTGGTACTGGTTTTATTTTTAATAGAACAGTGGGAACATGCGTAACGGTTCTTTTCAGTTAGGAAAACATAATGAGCTATACAATTTCTGATAACGAAATATTAGACAGAGAAACTTTTGACCGTTTATTTTCTGAGGCTTCACCTTATGCTTCGCATGAAGTAGAAAGAGTTGGTGGTTTAGAAACATTAAAAGAAGGAATGTGGTATAGTCATCAGGGTGATGCATGGAACAATAGAGTTCATCGCATAGATGATTATGTTGTTTCTTATGATTGCTATAAATTAGATATTCCTATAAATGGTGATAGATATATGTACTTATCACAGGTTATGTTAGGTAGAGATTCTAATGGGTCAAAGTCTTGGTGGTATTCTGAAGATGCAGTAAGAGCAGAAAGAAAATTTCTTGCTGACAATCATCAGGCTGGTTTTGTTTCTGCTCTTAATCCAGAGGGAGCAATTGGTCGTGTAGCTGGCAACAGATGTACAAATACATTTGCTGATAGAAAACATTTTTCTAGTTATAGCTGGGTAGGATTATCAGAAACACTTCCAGAAATGACTCAGTTTGTTTCCCCTAATATGTGGCAGGTATTGAAAGTAGAATTATAATGGCATCAACTGACACACGCTTAATATCAATTGATTTTATTCCTGGCTTTCACAGAGAGTCTACTGTTTATGCTGAAGAGGGTAAATGGTATGATGGTAATCGTGTTCGCTTTAGAGAAGGCAAGCCTGAAAATTTAAGGGGATATGAAAAATTTTCTACGGATTCGATTGATGGTTTTGCTCGTGACATTATAACATGGACTGATAATAACACAAGAAAATATGTTGCCTATGGAACAAACAATAAACTTTATGTAGTTCAAAATGAAACAAGAACAACTGCAACTCCGATTGTTACTGTTATTAGTGTAAACAATAGTTTTGATACTACAGATGGTAGCACTGCAATTAAAGTTGACTTTGGTTCAGCACATGGCGTTAGTGTTTTAGATACTGTTATTTTTTCAAGTGTAGATAATTTTTCTAATACTAGCGTTAATGGTACAAAGGTTGTTACGTCTGTTAGTGGTGCAAATAAATTTTATGTATCTGCCAATGGTCCTGCCAGTGCAACAGCTGCAGGCGTAGGCGGAACAAACGGAACTATATCGCTTGTGTTGCCAAGAGAACCGTCTAATAACATTCAGGGTCTTGGCTATGGTGCAGGTGTATACAATGCAGGCGTTTCCATTACAGGAGAGCGTGCTTGGAATGAGGAGGCAGACCAAGGTGGTATTACTTTCTTGGCTGCACAGTGGAGCTTTGATACATTTGGTGAAGACCTTCTTTCTCTTCGCCGTGGTAGTAAAATTTCATACCTTGATGTGTCCGAAAATAGTTATACAATTTCAAGAACAAGTATTGTAGATACTGCACCTGCAGCAAACTCTTTTCTTGTAACGCCAAATGATAGACATACTGTTTGTTATGGTGCAGCAACTACAGCTACAAATGATAACATTGACCCAATGAGAATTAAATGGTCTGACCAAAATGATTTTAGAACATGGATTCCAAGCGCAACTAATACAGCAGGTGGTGTAGTCCTTACTGAAGGGTCTAGAATTATTGGTGCTGTTCGCTCACGTAATACAATTAATATTTGGACAGACAAGGCAATGTATATCCAAGAGTTTGTTGGCGACCCATTTATATTTAGATTTACTCAGGTTGGCTCTAACTGTGGTTTGATTGGACCACACGGTGCTGTTGACGTAGACGGTGTTTCTTACTGGATGGGTGAAAATAATTTCTATATGTATGATGGTCGTGTGAATACAATGCCATGTACAGTTCGCAGACATTTGTTTGATAGTTTTAATATGACTCAAAAAGATAAAGTCTATGCAGGACTGAACAGTGAGTTTAGGGAAATAGTTTGGTTATATCCAAGCACTGATAGCTCAGAGCCAGATTCATATGTAATATACAACTATGCAGAAGATAGTTGGGTGTACGGGAAACTTTTTGAAGACGGTATCGTAACCGTGTTTGCTGATAGGGATGTATATAATAATACAATTACGATTGGTAGAACATCGGCAACAGACGATATGCTTGTATACAATAATGAGCCAACTGATATTTATACAGGCAATGGCTTACCGCTTGCTTCTTTCTTGGAGTCTGGGTCATTTGATTTGGATAAAGGTAAGGAGCTTATGTATGCAGATAAAATTATTCCTGACTATACATTTAGCACAGGCGAACAAATTAAGTTTTCATTACGTGTGAAACGATATCCGTCAGAAGAGTTTACAGAAAAAGGACCGTTTACTATTGATGCTAACACACAAAAAGTAAACATGCGTGCAAGAGGCAGGCAGGCCGTTGTTAGAGTATCTGCAGATGCTGCAGGCCAATGGAAGTGGGGTAGCGTTAGATTGGGTGTACAACCTGATGGGGAAAGATAATGGCTAACTATCCTAAATTTCCAATGAGAAAGCCAGCGACTGCCAATGAACTTCACACTGATGTAAGGCGCTGGGCAGATGAGCTTGCTCGTGAATTAGATAGTGAAGACACAAAACAAACAACCAGACCATCTACAAATATCTATACGGTGGTTACGGTAACAGAAATTGGGCGACCTAAACAAGGTGATGTTGCATATGCAATCAGCGCAGCTAAGTTTAGGGGATACACAACTACTGCTGGTGGGTGGGTAGATTTCCACTAGACACTGGTATATTTGATATAAATAGGGTATAATATTACAATGTATGAGGGACTTGCAAACCTTTTAGAACTTAAAGGAATGGGAATGACAGAAGACTCTGCTGGCTTTCAGCGTGCCTTTCGTCTTGCCGATATGATTCCAATTGTTGCTGCACAGGCCATGCCTAAACAAGCAATGATGCGGCCTGCGCCAATGCCACCACAAATGTCTGCTCCTGTCTATCGTAATGAAGGCGGTTTAGTAGATGGTGGTAAGGTAGATGGTGATGATTATGTTATTGATGCTTACACTGTGTCAGCCTTGGGCAACGGCTCATCTGATGCAGGCGGCAAGCTTCTTGATGAGTCTTTGCCAAAGGTAGAAAATACTGATGGTAGCACAGCAGGTATGGTTCAAAATGAAATAGGTGATGGCATGTCTGATAATGTTTCGTATGAAGTTTCAAATGGCGGAGACATTACTGAGGCACGGATTAGCCAAGACGAATATATTGTAGATGCTAACCAAGTAAAAGCTTTGGGTGATGGTGATGTGGATGAAGGAACTTCACGACTTGATAAGCTTAGAAAAGAAATAAGAAAACAAGCATATGGAACAACGGAACAGCCAAATGAAATTAGTGCTGTGCAGACATTAGAAAAATTTATGGGGACATAATTATGGAACGCTTTGATGATTTAATGGGAATAACCCACAGCACGGGTGATGCTTTTCTGGACAAGAAGCTAAATCAAAATACTTGTAATATACTTGGGATGATAGCAGCTGGTGCAGCTCTTGGCGCATTAAATAAACCTAAAGCACCCAAGGTTGCAGGTGGTGGCATTGACCCGTTCTTGCAGCCATATTATGAGCCAGCACTTAAAAGATTGCAAGGTCAGCTGGGTTATGCAAAACAAAGAGCAATGCCTGCAGAGGAGCGTATTGCTGCCAGAACTATCCCAGAGCTTCAAGCAGAGTCTTCTTTGCTTGCTCTTTCTGGCGCAGACCCAGATTATTTAAGTACACTTACTGGTCAACTTGGTGAGAGGCTTGCTCGTGCTGAAGGTATTGGTGAGGTTAATCTTCAAGACATTATAGCTAGAAGAGAAGCATTTAAACCGTTATTTGCTGCTGAAGAACTAGAAGCACGCCAACAATTTGAATCAACATTACGAGACATTGGTTTAGGTGCTGGCGGCGCTGGTGTGGGTGCGCTTGAGAGTGAGCGTGCGGATATTATGCGTGGCGGTGCAGCAGGACAACTTGCTTTAGCTCAACAGAGAATTGGTTCGGATATTTCTAAGTTAGCAATGCAAGACGTAAAAGATGAGGCACAAAGAGAAATAGCTGGCTTTGAACGTGCATTAGGTTTAGAAAGAGAAATTGGACAACTAGGACGTACAGGCTTTGAGGAATCTTTAGAAAGAGCAGAGCTTGCTAGAGCAGTTGGTGAAAGAGAAAGAGCTTTTGAGCAAGATAAGATTGGCGCACAGCAAGCTTTCTTGCAAGAGACTGACCCAGTAAGAGAAACAGAGCGATATCTTGCGGCTGTGGCAGGTACGCCGCTGCGTGGTACACAAATCTACCAGCCTCAATCCACTATGCAGAGTGTTCTGGGTGGTATTACCGCAATGTCTGGCTTTGCTAATCAGGGCGGCGGTATATCTTCTTTGGCTGCTGGCGGAATCTTTGGCGAAGAAGAAGAAGATGAAATAAAAGACATTGAAGCTTTTGAAAAAGAAGCCGACAAGATAGCAGACAAAAATAATTCTAAAGCAGAAAAAGAAGCTAAACTTAAAAAAGGATTGAAGGGTTTAGTAGAAAGTGATATTGGTGAATCTGGAAATACATTTATGGGTCGCATGATGGGTGAAGAACGGCGTATAGCAAACCAGCGTGCAGCACTGGAGCGTATGCGCCGTAATGCAGGCATGTTCCAAGTAGGTGGAAATGTAGGAAAGCCTGGATACAATCGAAGAGCTACAGGGGTTGATAGTAGCAGAAATAAAAAAGGTATTCTAAGCGGAATTATAGAAGGTGTTAGCGAGGGCTATCAAGCTTTAAAAAATATTAAGTTTGATGCAGAAACAGAATCGTTAGGTAAGTATGACCCATTTACAGGAATGTCACCACAAGAAAGAGTTCGTATTGGTTTGGCAATGATTGGGCAAATGCCAGAGCTAGGCCAAGGACCGCTTAGTGCAGCAGCTGCAGGAGCAACTCCAGTCTTAGAACAGATTAGAGCAGAAGAGCTAACCGAAGCAGACATTGCTAGAAAGCGGGCGGCTGATAAGGCAGCGGCTATACCAGAGCCAGAAATTCTTCCTAGTGCAGTATTTAGAAATATTCAAGGTCAGGTAGGTGTTCTATATGGTGCTAAAGTTGTTAAGGATGATGCAGGTAATGTTATTGGTGTAGACCAAGAAGGCTTGGATAATGAAGCCCAGGAAAGATTAGCAATCGATACAAAAAAGGCTATTGAAACTATGGAGCAAGCTATTAAAAAAGACCCAACAACTGCTTACAGTTCTACTATAGACTATATAACTAAAAACTTAGGACCTTCGAAATAATAATAGCAAGGAGTTATAAATGGCTATAGCACCTGGTACTCAAGGACTTTTAGAACTTACAGATGAAATGATAGATGCAGGCGTAAATCTATCAGACGATACCGCTGTGCGTAATTACATGAATGAAAATAAATATACTGACGAAGATACAATGCTCTTCAGCAGGGTATTGATGATATAGCACAAGGTAAAAGAGATACTGACTTTAGACCAATTAGCGCTACAAACAGACAGCTGGCTGAATCTTTAGAAGAAACTCCATTCGAAGAGCAATCATTTTTTGAAAGATTTCTTACAGGCAGATTAGCAGAAAATTTAATGATGGAGCAGGGGGCAAGGCTTGGCATTGCTGCGGGTGCTAAAGGTGTTAAAGACGTTGCATCTATACCTGTTCGTGCTATATCTGCTACAGGGGAAACTGTTGCTCCTGAAACAACTCAAAAAGTAAAAGGCGCTTTAAAAGAGGCAACTGATTATGTTGACTCTAAAATTCAATCTACACCTACAGGTAGAAAAATTTCATATGCTGTAAAAGAATTGGTTGACCCTGCGCTAACTCCTGAAGAAGAAACAGCTGTTGAAATTGCATCTACACTAGTCCCACTTGGGATTGTAAATAAGATGACAAAATCTTTAGGTGTTGCAGAAGGTAAGGGCAAAAGACTTCTTGACTTTGTTTTGTTTGACTATGCAATTAAAAATGAAAGCGACCATCAATTTAGTGAGGTTATAACAACGGTCATTCCATCAACTGAACCTTTGTTAGAGCGTTTGGTAATAGATGAAAATGATACAGAGGCGGAACGAGAACTTAAAAAGATAGTTGACTCTGGGCTTACTGCTGGTTTATTTGAGACTATATTTGGTGCTATTGGTCTTACCGCAAAAGGTATTGGAGAAGTTGTAGATAGAAGCCAACGCAAAAAAATTATTGACGAGATTGTTAATACTGCAAAGGAAGGTTCAAAGGAACGTGTTAGGCGTGCAGAAGCAGTTGCTATTGATAAGGTAGATGAGCCGATTGTAACTGGTGCTACAGCTAAAGAAGTAGCAGAAGGCGCACCTGTTCCTATTAAAACAGAAGTAACAGAACTGGGCGACCAATATGTTCAGAAGGGTGTTATTGGTAGAGTTCTTGAACCTGCTTTGTCTAAAATGAATACTGGTCTTGCTCGCATTCTTAAAAGCACTGGACAACTTCCAGAAAAACTCGTTCCAGCATTTAGGGAAAGACAAGGGGCATATCAATCTGACCTAATAGAAATTAAAAATATTAATAAAATTTTAGAAAAAGATTTAAAAAATTAAAAAAGAAAAAGAAAACAACAAGTCCAAATACATTATACAATGATTTTGATTATTTAGT
>FUIF01022469.1_pt1 | contig 14522 bp, 24 predicted proteins | sample 1003461 | NCBI WGS metagenome assembly FUIF01 (sample SAMEA80401918, study PRJEB19352) | marine metagenome | reverse complement strand
ACAGCACCCGCAAGTCTGGGTGCTTTTTGTTAAGTTTACCCGCGAAATGGCATCACGCGGTTTTCGTAATTATTCAGCTTATGCGATATTTGAACGCATCCGCTGGGAAACCGACGAAGCCGATGTTGACGGTAAATCAACGTTTAAAGTGAACAATAACCATCGTCCCTATTATGCGCGGTGGTATATGCAATCCTTCCCAGAGCATGAAGGTTTCTTTCGCATCCGCGAGCTAACCAGCGAGGAACGATTAGCTTCCGATCTGCCAGAATTAACACCAAAGGATTTCCCGTATGTTTAGACACGTTGATTTGTGTTCTGGCATTGGCGGTTTTGCCCTTGGCTTTGAATGGGCTGGGTTGAGCAAACCCGTCTTGTTCTGTGATATAGAGGAATGGCCAAGAAAGATTTTAGCAAAGCATTGGCCCGATGTGCCGATTGCTGAAGATGTGAAAGAGTTAGCCAATGACCCAGATAGAAATGTTCCCGACTGCGACATCATCACAGCGGGATACCCATGCCAGCCCTTTTCACTTGCCGGCGAGCGCAGAGGCGCAGAAGATGACCGACATATCTGGCCAGACATTTTTTCCATTGTTCAAAGAAAACGACCCGCTTGGTGCGTTTTCGAGAACGTTTATGGGCACATCTCTATGGGCCTCGACGAAGTGCTATCTGACTTGGAACTTGAAAGCTACTCCGTCAGGCCGTTCATTGTTCCAGCTTGCGCCACGGACGCTCCGCACAGGCGCGACAGAGTTTGGATCATCGCCAGAAATGTGGGCGACTCCAACAGCCGCGCAAGCCAAGGGATCGACAGCGGGAGATCCAAGCCGACCAAAAGCGGGTCGGGATTTAAGAGCGGATGTGCGGATGTGGCCGACACCGCAAGCAAGCGACAACAGAGATCGCGGATGCATGGAAGACCCCAGCATTCAACGCAGAATAAAGATCGGCAAACAGATCGGCCTAACAACGGCAGTCAAGGAAAAGCGCAGTTCTGGAAGCCTGAACCCGCAGTGGGTCGAGTGGCTAATGGGATACCCAGAAGGGTGGACAGACTTAAAGGATTAGGCAATGCCATCGTTCCGCAAGTCGCGCAGCGTATAGGTGAAACAATCAAACAAATAGAAGCGAAAGGTGGCTGATATTATGCTAAACTGGAAACCAATCGATAACGTCAAACAAGGTGTGAGGCTTGGAATGATCCCAGATTTGGAATTTATGGTTTATCGCGATGGCGAGGTTTTTATCCAGAAGAATGATGAAAAGCCTAAGCCAGCAACCGTCTGCTATACTTGCAGCGGTTCTGGGGAACGCTCCAATTTATATCCAACGCCACCTTTTGACAGTTCACTTTGTCCTGCTTGCGATGGTCTGGGCGCAATAGAAAAGGTTATCCACCATGAAAGATAAGGGCATGGAAAATCTGCAAGTCGTGGCGATTTCTTATGTGATACATCGGCTCGACAACATTCGAGACTCAGATGATGTCTTTTCGGATCTGGAGGTTTTTCGGGGGGAACTGATGTATAACATGGGCGTCAATGCCTACAATGAAGCGAAGCGCATAGAAAAAGCAATGAAGGCGCATTTAGTGGAAGGGAACGATTATGAGCAATAAGAATTATAGAGCGCCAGTGGTGGCATCGGGTTTCTGGGTTGGCTTTGCGATGCTGGTTATCGCCTTCTGGGGGGAACCTGACTTGCACGGCGCGTTGATTACTTGGCTAGAGAACGCTCGTTATGATTGAGTTTTTCACTGCCTTGGTGATTTCCTACAATATGTCGGGCGGCTATATGGAAAGTTACCTTTGGTTTGAAAATAAGAAGCATTGTCAGCAAGCCATGCGGAGCGACATTTACGATGTGTTTTATGAGAATTACGAAAACACGATGATGAAATGCCACGTTAGCGATCAGGCTTCCAAGATTATTAGACCGCTAAAAAGGCCACCGGCTAAATAGCACCATCGTTTCTGAGGCTTTTCAGCAAGTCAGAAATCAAGTTTATACGCTGCCTTTCCGTTAAGGCAGCGTTTACTTTTTCCTCACCATTAACCCATATTTTCAAAGCGCCATCATCGACGCGCCAGCAAAATACGGGTGGCAGTTTGCTTTCTGACATTACAGCCAGCTTTCAACGTGAAAGCAGGGGCATGCCTTGGTCGCATAATTTGAGTGCCCGGTCACTTTTTCGATGCTGGGGAACTTGGCTTTATATTCCACGATTAGTTCGCGCAAAGCTTCCTCTTGCTCCGGTGTGAAATTATCCAGAAACGCATCATCAGCGCAGCCGCCACGACCACCAACTAAGCTGACGCCGATGGTTGTCTTATTGTTGCCCCTACAATGCGCTCCCGCTCGTTCTACTGGCCTCGCATAGCCTATTTCACCATTACGATGCAGAACGGCATGATAGCCGCAATCCGACCACCCACGCTCCTCAACGTGCCAGCGGGTGATTTCCTTAACGACATCTTCCACCGGGCGATCCGCGAACCACTTAGAATTGGTGGCTGTGCAATGCACCACTATTTCATCTATCTTTCTCATTTGGTTAAGCCTTTCTGTTTTTCATAGGTTCTTAAACTACCGATCCCCAACATCCCACCAAGAACAGTTAGCAGGGTTCCCATTTCAAACTCTGGCAGTGGCGGGATTACCGTCCCTGTTAGCGCAACGACAAAAAGGGCAACAGGCTGACCAATAAAATGCCAACCAAAACTAATCCCACAGATCCAACCAACGAAAGGGCGCCAGCCACCTTTAAAAGTGCTTCCACTTGCAGCTTCTGCTGCGTTGACCTGTATCTGAGCGAGGGCCAAGTCTTGCGCGTGACGCTGTGACATGGTGGCAATCTCGTGCGCCAGTTTTGCCTTTTCGTCGGCATCTGGAATAAACTTGTCTAAAAGACCAGTGACAGGAGCTATTAATTTATCAATCATTTCCTACTCATCCATGCTGTTGCGCCCATAAACGCCCCAACAATACCCGCTCCAGAGATATAAAACAAATTAGAAATATCACTTAGAGCCTCTATGCGATCCACCGGCATCGCAAACATGGCGGCGGTGAAGGCTCCCATGCCAATTAAAGTCCACCGGGCGATCCGTAATTGCGCCAGATGTTTTCTTGATTGGTCTTCGAACTCGCGGATTTCCTTTGCCCGTTCTATTTCCGCATCCGTAACAATGCCATCTTGGTCAAAGTCATATTCGTCTAGCTTGCTGTCGGGCTGTAATTGCTTCGCGCTCATGGTTACACCTCTATATTTACGTTTGCGCCTTGCGGCTTGGTTGCTTTGGTTGCGCCGCCAAATCGATCATATGCCTTCGCCAAATCTAGGCTCTGCTCGCGTATAGCGTCCAAATGCCTGTGGTTTTGGCGGTGTTGCTTTTCCACGCGCTGCTCTGTCAGATGGTTTTCTATCGCTTCACGGTGGCGGGATTGCTGATGAATATTGCTGGAAATATCGAAAGGCATTTGCCCAGCGCCTTGGATGCCATCAGCCATTACCACCACCCCGCGCCAAGGCCAGTTAGCCAAGTGCCAAGGCCAATAATTGCCGCCAGCATAACCAGCAATAAAATAAGCAATAAGGTTTCAAAGAATGCGGCTTTGCGCTCTTGCTGCCGGTATAGCGTTTCTTCGCGCTCTTTTTAATCTTGCGGCGAAGCTCAACCATTTCGCGCCACGTTCCATATCCGAAACGGTTGTTTAGCATTTGCTGCAAGTCTTTTTCTTGCTCTGCCAGTTTTTTCTGGTGGATGATAATCTGCAAGGCTTCTTGCTCTACCGACCCGGATGAAAATAGCTTGGTGAATATTGGCGGGTTTTTGCGTTGCTGTTCTGCGCGTCCCAGATCAGCGGCGGCTCCGTACCATTTGCCAAGTTGACCAGCTATATCTTCAAGCTCACGCCCGGCATAAACCAGTTTCTTGACCATATTATAGCTGGCAGTGGCAGCACTGATAGCCGTTATCGGATCGATCATTTTTTAACGCTCACCCACTTAGGACAAGCCGCCCGTGGGTGAATTATAACACGGTGGGGATAGTGATAATAGCGTTTTGAAACAGAATAAGGCGCATGATAGACACACGCCTTATATAAACCGCCGGGTTGAGAATGCCCAAATGCGGCGAAAGATAGATAAAGAATTATCAACCCATCTTAGTCAGAACCGCGACAAGCATTGCGATGATAGTTCCAGCCGCACCAATTAGGATAGCTTCGATCCGCTTGATCCGGGCGAATACTTCCTTGAACTGAATGTGAACCGTTGTTTCCAATTTGGTTACTCGCGGTTCCAATTCATCAATCCTCTGGTGCGCTTGTTCCGCTGATCTCGCCATTGCCTTCCTCACTATTTAAGGACGCCATAAGCGCCTCACTGAAACCCTTTTTGCACATTATGGCCCGATCTAGCTCCATCTTCAGTTCTTGCTCTGTGCGTTGCGCTCTTTCAACCTGTGAGGCTAAATAACGCTGTTGATCGTTAAGATCGGCATCGATGTCGTATTCTTTGCCGCCGATGGTTACGGTTGCCGCCATTTTTCTTTCCTTAATCGTCGCTTGATGCCGCTAATTGCGCCGCCCTAACATTTGCGGCGGTATCAACAATGTTCAAATCATAAGCCTGATTTATTTGCGCCGCTTCTCCTGTTGCCATCGCAATGGAGTTCGCGTTGCAATGCTCGATCAACTTTGCAATTATTTCTTTTTTTGCTTTGCGCGCCCTTACGCTAACAAAATTTTCCGACCACGTTTGGACAGAAACCGCGATAAATTCCATCGCTTTATAATCTTCATCATCGATTGTGATGGTGATTGTTTGTGACATTTCTATGTCTCCTTTTAGATTAAATGACCCATGAATTGACTATCCGAAATTAATCTTGCCGGGTGGGTAGCAGACACACCAGACAAATCAATCGTTGCATAATCCCCCGCCGACATTGACATAATCCCGCTAACAGAAATTGAAAATTCAACACCTGAGTCGGAATAAAATTCGGTATTGTTTTAAAATTTGCATACAAGCCTATTTGTTTTTTCTAGTCGAATCGTCATGCTGTCATCGACTTGAGTTCCGTTATCGAAAGTTAAAACTGCGGTGAATGTATAAATTCCATCAACAGGTGCGGTGAATCTGCCATCAGCGGGTGTATAATCACCATTATTATCTAAAGGTTGTAATTGAAATAAAATTGTTCCATTAACCGCGGGCGATACGGTCGCATTTGATGTAGCATGAAACGCCGGTTGTTTCGGCCTTGAAACCTCTCCAGTGCTATAAATCCGCATCGCCAACGCTGTCTCACCGTCTTGGTAGTCATTGTTGTAAAAACTCAAAGAGTTACCGCTTACTGCGCTTCCCGCGTCATACATAATTGCCGCCGATTGCGTGTTTGGATCAGCCGCGTTGCCATCTCGCCAAAGAATGCCGGCCTCGGTTTCTAATGCGTTATCAATAATGATTTGCGGGCTGTTTCCGTAAACGTGCAAGATTCCTTCTGGTAAATTGCCGCCAGTTGTGAACCTATTTTGGTCAGAAATTCCTAAAAACCCATCATGGCTGTGCATCATCGCCGTGACAGTTCCATCATCTTTTTCGATCTGAAATTTCATATTTGTTGGCGATAAACTTGTTGTCCAAGTTCCCGCCGCTTCTGCAAACATATTGTATCCGTTCGCCATTTTAGACCCATCAGAGCCATTCCACAAAATCCGACCGAGGTTGTTTCCTAAAACTAATGCGGTTGTGTTTACGCCAATGGTGCCGCTTGTCGAATGACCAAGTGCTAGTTGTGCCTCTTGGCTCCCGCCTGTGCTATAGTCCATAATGGCAAGGGTTTGATTGTTTTTGGTTCCGTTGGTATTTCCCACAATACCAACTTGAGGAAATATTTGAGTTGCGTTTCCAGCGTCATAATATGGCGCGGTTACATTTGTTACGTCTTGCCCAAAATAAGTATTTCCGTCACCGTGAAAAATAACGTGCTTCACACCATCAACAGAAATCGAACCATCCTCATCCCCGCAATGATATGCAATGGTCATATTTTGATTTTCATCCGCGCTGTCGAACAGAACGATTTTCGCATCATCTTCCGTTGTATTGCTCAAAGATAACGTTGGTTGAGATTTAGAAATCAAAACATTCGTGTCGATTGTCGCGTTTAAGGTCAATCCATCGGATGCCGCGTTCCCGATGGTGACATCGCCGGTCATGGTGACATCGGACCCCTCACCGGAAACATTCAGAAACCGCGAATCCGCATCGGCTTTAGAATAAACATCGATATTCGTTCTTGCACCCGCCGCATCGGTTGCCCCTGTGCCGCCCTGAGATAGCCCCAGAGTGCCATCAACGGTTTTTGCGCCACCGATGTTCACTGTCCAAGATGTCTTGGTTCCTGAGCCGCCATATCCGATGGAATTAACCACCAAGGTTGTTCCCGAATAAGATGTGACCACCGTATCGAGGAAATTGGTTGATGGTGCCGCCGCATCCGCGATCCGCAATGGCGTTCCCGCTTGATATGGTTTGTTCGCCTCAACCGTGAACGTCTTTGATCCGGTGCCGATTGAGTTCGATGTGGTTGAGGTGGAATTGTAAATATCACCGGCTTGTGTGACAAAATCCTCAAAGGCATCGGGCAAGCCATCAACGTAATTGGTGCCTTCAAAGTCTGTCAGCGTGTAAGTGCGTCCGTTTAGCGTTACTGGAAATGCCATTTTGCTATCCTCTTAGATAAGTTCTTCGACCTCAATCATGCGGCCATAATACGTCAAAGCCGAATTGGTGATCGGCTGGGTTTGGGCAATCCTACCATAGATGTTCTGCGTGATCCATGTTGTCGGTTCATCTGGCTGTGGAATGACCAAGATGTCCTGTGCTACGCCGCGCAAGCGATCTATTGCGTTGAATACGTTTTGGAACATTTCGTTTTCTGGTAAGTTGATGAGCTCAAAGCGAATGCGTCTAAACCGCTCCACTTCATCCACGAAAGTCTGACCGCCCCGCGACTTGGTAATTCTGGATTCATCCACAAACTCAAACTGAACGCCGTTGGCATAGTTGATTGAAGGCTTATAAGCCGGGCCAGCAATTAAGCGCCCAGCTTGCAAATATCCATCTGTGTTGTCTGGGTCGGAAATATCGATCCGCAAATAACGCGCTTGCACCGGGCTAGTCAAAACGTTGAATGATGAAATGGTATATTGCGCGGCGATGGTGATATTAAGATAACCGCCCCAGCTAAAAACGCCCCACGGCAGCGTCCCAAATTCTTCCACGATAGGCCAAGCGTCAACAAGACCGGAGTCATATTCGGTGGTTGAAAAGTTGCTGACGTTTGACAGCCTATATCTAATCTTCCCCGTTTGGCTGATGGTATGTTTTATCAGCGCCACGAAATCAACAATGCGACCCTGCCCAAAGTCCATGTCTATCTGTGCAGTGGTTTGGCTATTGCGCCAAATCTTAACGATCTGCCTGTCTTGCAGATTGGTAATCGGCAGGGTTCCCACCGCATTATCAACCGTAAGCGTTCCGCTGTCGGAGTAATTGGTGGAGGAAATAATCATATTAGAAGGCATATTTTAACCCCACAACTCTAATTCAACTTCGTTTACCGCTGCATCTTCCACAATAGTTATCACTCGAAACAGCTTGCCGCTTGTTAGATTATAGCGATTAAAAGTGATTTTCACTACATCATTTAATTTTAGCGTGTAAGGCTGGGTTTTAACCTTAATCATATATATATCCCGCTGGGTTTTATATACCGTCAGAAGCCTTGCAGCTTCCGTTGACGCCGGGGAAGATGCCGCAAATAGTCCCGGCACGAGAAGCGGGTTAGAATTGGGATAAGGCGTCTGCACGTTTGTATCTGTGGCAATCTCAACATTAGCTTCGCGCACCAGATAATCCCGCTGGGCTGAGGTTATAGAAGCGCCAAATTCGGTTTCGGTCATGGTGCGATAGTTCTTTTTATAATCCACCCGCACCTGATAGTTTGGAACCGCCGAAGCCATGCGCGTTATTTCGATTATATTTGTTGAGTCAAACTCAGCGGCGGCGGTTCCCGTTGCCAGTTCTATACGGTTGACTTCAAACTTGCCGCTTCTGTTAAACCCATAATACGCGCCGACCGAATTGGCGATCTGGTCTAGCACCCCCAAAATGGTGGTGGTCGAAGAAACATAAACGCCAACCGCTGAACTATTGGCGGTGTTTATGTCTGTAAATGATGCTGTGTCTAAATCGCCGGGATCAGTTAGCCCACCGAAATCAACAACGATATGCCTGATAATATCCCCAGCGGTTTCCTTATAGCTTCCGCTTGGCTTTGCGCCTTTTACGTCTGCCGTGATTGTTCCAGTCGGCTCCGCAACTAAATCAATGCGCCCGCTTGTAAGATCAACCGTGTAATCTGTGGTGACAGTTAAAGCCACGCCGCCATCATAAACAGCCACCACTGATTCAATCTGACCGTTGTGAACTTGATAAACGTAATTGGTGGCGTCCACTAAAACCGGCTCGATATTAAACACCTCGCCAAAGCAAAGAGGCTTTGGCTGGTTGGCTAGATCGCTTGAACCCTCATTGCCGCCAGTGCCAGCATATAAGACAGAAGGGAAATCAACGTCAAAGTCTGTCTGCCTATCGCGCAAAATAACCCGAATAAACAAGTCATCAAACTCTATGGATTTTGCCTCGCCATTAAAGATGGTGAAGTAATATTGGAAGCCAGCGCCAGCTTCGCCAACGCGAACTTCAACTGATCGCCCGTCCCACGCATAGCCAGACCAATCATCCAAGCCAGCATCCGCGTTGGTTAGAACTAACTCGCCAAAGCCGGGAACAGAAAACCCGCCCAGCTTGCCAGATGAAAACATAGACCGCGAAAAGGAAATCGGCTCAACTAAGCGTGGCTCAAATATTGTGTTGGCTGGGCTGTCTGTCGGGGATGTAACGAAGCCTTCCCCGGAATAGTAAAGCGTCAGTTCAGACGCGCCGCTTACGTCATACGGCTTTAGGATAACCAGATATTTCTTCTTCGCATATGGATCAGCGACCAGATCCGCAAGGGTTGTTGCGACCATTAACTTCTAACCCCCGCAAGCTGACTTCCCGCCATCATCCGCGACATCTGGCGGCGCAAGGTTACGATTTCATCTTTCATCTCGTTTACTGCGCCGATCAAGTCAGATGCGTTTCCTTTGATTGGCGCAATGGTTCCATCCCGCTGGGGGATAAACATTTCCTCGCCACGCTCGCCAACCCTAACGCTATCCCCGGCGTGGACGTTTGCGCCCGTCATCCCGGCTAGATAAGGCGAGGCTTCGCTGTATAGGTTTGCAAAGCTGTCTGCTCTATTGGTTGAAAAGCTGCCCTTCTTGCGCCCCATGCCGCCGGTAATGCCAAGGATCATGTCACTAAGCGACGATGATAGCATGTCGGTGAAGCTATCCTTGGCAAACTCTATGCCGACCGATGTGGCGATGGATGATAGGCTTGCACCAGATCCCAAAACACCAGAGGCAAATGAGCTAGACATTCCGTTCCCAACCGCTGCCGCGAAGCCTTGCCCCGCTCCAAGGTTGGCAAAAATAGCCGATCCAATTCCGGGCAAGACAAAAGGAAGCGCAAGCGCCGCGATGGTTGCCATGTCACCGCTCATTATTCCTTCAACCATCCCGCGAATAGAATCGGTAACAACTCCAATTATATCGCTAATCGTGTCGGCAATATCATTAATAATATCTTCAATACCGCCAAGTATATCGATGTCGATGCCGGTGATGTCTTTGATAATACCGCCAAGGAAAAACCCCGGCGTGATTGATTCCATTATATCTTTACTGATGCCCATGCCACCGCCCGGCATTTTCCCGGCGTTTACTGCATCAAAGAAACCCGTGCCGAACTTATTAACGCTGGCAGCGTTTACAACGTATTCGCCAGATGAAACCCGCGCCAAAACGTCATCCGCTCTTGGCCCACCAGAGCCGGGAACCATACCACCATCCGCGAAGTTAAGAGTTGGGAATACATCGCCAAGGAAGTTCAAACCTGTGGTGATAACAGCCTTTGCAGCAAGGTCAGCTAAACCCTTTTTAATGGCATTGGTGAACGTTCCAAAATCCAGCTTTCCCGTTTGGAAGAAGTCAGAAAGCGTATCTTCAAGGGAGTCAAAAGATCCGGTGACGAAATCAGCCATATTCGCGGAATTATCTGAAATCGCCTCGTAATAATCTTTGACGCCTTTGATCGCACCCGCGCCATAGCTTTTTTCTGTTTCCGCATTCAAATCAACCATCGCGCTAGTTACATCCGCAACAGCGTTTTCATATTCTTTGGCGCTGATTATGTTTGTCGCAAGTGCCTGATCTAGCAGCGTCTGCCGATCATTTAGGTCTTCCATCGTGGTGTCTAGACCAAGCGACTCCCGCGCCATTTGGTTTAAGGCATCAGTCATTTCGTCGGATGTTATTTTGCCAGATGCAAAAAGCTGCTCCAATATTTCGGTTTCTTCGCCAAGCTCAGACAAGGCAGTCGTTACCGGCGCGAACTTCTTTTGCAGTCTATTGAACGCGGCTGTATAGTCAGCGGTTGCAGTCGCGCCTGTGTTTATTTCACCAGTCGCGCCGGTTATTTGTCTTACCAGTTCTGGGAGGGTTTTATTGATGACTGTGATGCCGGTTTTCATGTTCCCGGATTCGGTTGTAAATTCTGCCGCCGCTGCCTCAATATCAACAAGCTCAAGGCCAAGGCTGTTCATAGCCGTTTCAAATAGGTTAGTTATTTTGATGCTATCAAGGAAAGTTTTAAGCTGCTCTTTCGCTTTTTCTTTTAGATTGTCTGTCGCTAATGTCGTGACAGCAATTCCGGCCGCTGCCGCCGCAAGCGTTACCTTCCAATTTTGCGTGGCTATTCTGACCGCTGTCAAAACGATTTGCGATTGGACGATTGCCCTTGTGAACTTGATTATCTGGTTTCCGACAGCCAGAATTTTTCTAATTACAAAGACGCCAAAAACAACGTCCAGAACCGTGCCAATAGTGTTTAAATTATTAAAAACCAAAGTCAGCGTGGCATCCATTAATAACAACGCATAAACCAGCTTATTAGAAACTTGCTGTGCAAGCGCATTATTTCCAGAAATAAATTCGCTGATCTTTCTAATCGTTGTTACTAAGGCAGCGCCAAGGCCAGCTTCGCCCACTGCAAATTGGAACTCGTCAACATTATCCCGCAAGTTGGTAATTGCCCCGCCCAGCGTGAGCGCCTGACGCTCTGCCGCCCCAGAGAATGCGATCTCTCCAATTTCAGTCAGCGCCGCCAGTATTGAATCCGCGTCATTGTTTACGGTTTTTGTCAGATCACCAATGCTGAAGGTGATTTTATCACCCTCTTTACCGGCTTTGATGCCAAATTCTTTAAGCCGCTCAAACTGGTTAGTCGCCGCGTCTGCTACTGCTTCCGCAAACTGCGTTATGCTCTTAGCTGTACCAGAGGAAATATCCGCGAAAACTCCAAGTTGCGAAACGGTCGGAGAAATGCCACGGGAGACTAAAATGTTGAAACCGTCCACAACTTCAGAAAGCGCGAATGGCGTTGTTTTAGCAAAGTCCTTTAGGATATTAAACGCCATGTCAGCGTCATCAACGCTATTGGTGAATGACGTAAGTGACGATTTAAGGTTTTGAAACTTCTTATTAACTTCAAGTAAGTCGCGGATAAATACAGCGCCGAAAACAGCACCTAATCCAGCCGCGACTCTTGTAAGGTTAGTAAAGGCTGCGTTTGTTGTAGCGAGCGAGGATTTTAATGTTCTAAAAGCCGCTTGAGTTTCATCCCTAGCGCCTAGTCTAAATTCAAGTCCTTTTGTCTGCCTATTTTTTTCATCGCCTGTTTTTGTCGGTCTGATTGTATTCTAACATAAACAGACCATTCCAAAAATTCATCAATAGACATTTCGGCTTCAATTTGTTCGACCGTCTTGCCCAGCTTTTCAGCGAGAAAAATAAAAACTGACGTTCCTCGCTCTGCCTTAGTTTTTTTCCAGATCCTCAGCGTTTGAACCCATGATCTGATTGGCAATGCGAGCTAAGACACTTGCGTCAACTTGACCCCGTAGTGCTGCTTTATCGCCAATCTGGAAGATTTTATTTCCATCATTATCCAACGCTTTTAGAACTAAAACCTCTGCAAGAGCATCTGCTTCCGATTGGTTTTTAACCGCAAACTGCAACTTGCCTTGATCCTGCAAAGTAAATGGTCGGCAATAGAACGTGAAAGGTTGACCATCATCATCAGCCCACTCAGGAACTATGATTTCCTTAATAGGCTGATTTTGATAATGGGCCTTTGCGCGTTCTATAACGCCCATGCCTTTAGATTTAGAATTAGCCGCCATAATTCATTTTCTCCTAGTTATGCAACAGTGCCTTCAGTCAAGGCACCCGTTCCTTGGAACGTAATGCTGGCTTCTACTAAGCCATCAAAAGATCCGGTGATTGTTCGACCAGTAACCAAGACCGTTCCGCTTAGTTTGTGGTCGCCAGTGGTGTTACCTTCCATTTGGATATTCAAGGTGGCGCTTGTGCCAACGGTTAAACCGCCTTGACCAGATGTGTCAGTATCATCAAAGAAAACATCCGCTGAACCGCTAAACGATTTAAACTAGTTTTGTAGGTTCTGGCGCTATCGCCCATGCTCGTGTCTTCTAGGGTGTCCATTGATTCGTCGATAGAATATGAACGAACTTCGGCAACTTGGTTTGAGCCAACCAAGATCACCCCATCGCTTCCGCTAAATGTAGCCATTTTTAATCCTCACTTTTGGGGGTTGATTTAACGGCTTTCGCCGCTTTCGGTTTGGATGATCGGGGTGAAGCCGTCCATCCTTTAGCTTCAAACGAAGCTAAATCTTCTGCGTTTATCTCAATCGGCTCGCCGCCGTTTGGGGGATAAACTTCCATTCTTTTTGCCATTTTCACGCCCTTTCTAATAGACCGTTTCTGCATCTGTTTCCGTGGTAGAATACAGAATTTCGTAAGAAAAGCGACCCACGAATAGAGGGCGCTCGCCTTCACCAGCAAAGTCAGCTTCAAAGCCGATCAGCCGGGTGTCCTTTGCCAAGCCGCCACGCGTAAGATCAGTAGTCATCGCCGCTTCTATTTGCGCCGATATAGTATCCAAAACATCATCCGCGTTTGTATTTTCAACATACGCTTCAACTGACACCTCAAGCGAGCGGATAAGACCACGCGGCGGCTTAATCGTTTGGGCCTCAACCGTTTCGCTTGAGGTGTAGATACAAAGTCCCGGCATAGCCGCGCTCTGTATAGGATAAACCCGCGATGTAAAAACATTTGTCCCGGTGGTTGTCAGCCCGGTCAACGTGGTTTGAATATTATCGCGGATCTGCTTTCTAACATGCGCCATCTAGATTTTCTCCAAAGCTAGAGTGGTCATACCAGTTCCATCATGATCCACGACCCGAATAGTGTAAGCCGTTGAATTAACCGTCAGCGCATCGCCATCAACAGCGCCAGAAACGTCAGCGGTTCTACAATTAAAGCGAGGCTGTCTAACAGCCATCGGAACGCCGCCCCCGGCGTCAACTTCAACTATGTCGTTGTCAAAGATGCCGTTCACGGTCGCTGCGCTGCCGCCCTGTGGGGTGTAAGTCGCTGCAACGCCGAAGTCATCCGCATCAACAAAAACCGCTCTGTCTGCCGCTGTTTCAACCGCCATCGATAAACCTATTTACTGCCCTTTTTGACCTTAGTGGCCGTGGACGTTTTTAGACCGACAGAGCGATCAGATTTCTTCGCTTCATCTGCCGGGACGCCTTTTCCCGTGGACATAAGGAAAGAAGCAAGCACATCGTCTGCCTCTACAATATCCCCGGCGCTTTTGGCTTCGCCGCTTATAACTGTTCCGCGTAGTAATGAAATCTTCATTGCAGTTCCCCCTTTAGGAAAAGGCGCGAGTTTCCCCGCGCCTTAATTTAGTCTTATGTGGTGATGTCGAGGATCGCCGCGAATGACTCCGCATGACGAACTGCCACATCGATGTCTTGGAACATCGCGATGCGTGTAGCACCTTGAGTTGACAGGCTGTAAGGATCAACCGTTACATCCAACCCACCGAACATCGCAATCATCAACTCGCTAAAGTTTCCGAAGATGGCGGCAGAACATACACCTGACGATGTGCCTTTTGTCAGATCAGAAGGAACTAAAGTCGTTGAGGCGACACCGTAACCCAGAAGGGTGTTTGAGTCGTTCAAGATAAAGTTACCTTCTACACCAGACGCTTGACGCGGTGTTTGGCGCATTGCTGAAACCACTTTTGGGTTAGTCAGGAATGACAAGTTACCAGCTAGTGCGTTATCGATGGCAACTTCTTTTTCCAGATCAACCAGCTTTGCGAAAGTAACCGCTCCACCGTTGGTTCCCATTGCAACTGAACCGATGCCGCTTGTGCCGGTGATGCCG
>FUIF01006400.1_pt1 | contig 14571 bp, 15 predicted proteins | sample 1003461 | NCBI WGS metagenome assembly FUIF01 (sample SAMEA80401918, study PRJEB19352) | marine metagenome | reverse complement strand
ATCATCAACTGGCTCTGCTGCTTCTTCGGCAACGGGTGCCTCCTCTTGCGCTGGAGCTTCTTCTTGAGCTGGAGCTTCTTCCTCTACCTCTTCGAACTGGTCATCTTGAGTTTCGTCAAACAGCGACAGCTGTTCTGCCTCTTGCTCTTGACCCTTCGGAGCAGGCTCTCTAGCCTCTTCTGCGAGCTTGATGTTGTTTCTCTCAAGTCTCTTTACGGGCTGAGTCTCTACGTCTACATCGTTTCCAGACGCATCCTGAGAAGACACAACCTCATCTCCAGACGTCATGTCTGGCTCCACCTCTGACTCAGAGTTCTCAATAGCAGTTTTAGCCCTAAGGAGGTTCTCATATCTCTTCTTGAGCTGCTCTCTTTCTTCTTTCGTGATGTTTGGGTCCTTGAGCTTGGCCTCAGTGTAGGCCATGTCTCGGTGGATCTTTAGCAGACGGCGACGCTGGCCCTCAGACATCTTTGAGAAGGCCTTTCTTGATTCTCCGTCAATCTCTCTTATCTGAACTGTTGCAAAGTCCCTGAGCTTCTCAAGCTCCTTTCTTGCTTCAGGGTCCGTCTCGTTGTCTATTGCGTCTTGTATATCTCCAAGCTCATTAACCAGCTGCCTTCTTCTCTTGAGCATGCTGTTGTGAGCCTGAAACGTACCAACTCCAGCCATGACACTAGTAGGTCCAGCACCGAACATACCAGCCAGTCCAGCGTCAATCAAGGCGTGCCAGTTTATCTCCTTGGGCTTGCGGCCCATAGCGACATCGTTTATTATCTCCACTCCTTGTTGAGTGAGTTCTACACCAAACTCCTCAAGAAATTCTTCACTCAATCCTCTGGTAGTAACCCCAAGTGCCTTCTTAGCTCCAGACCTTGTAGTAAGCTGCTTGAGCTTCTCTTCGGTCATCCTCCTGAGGTCCTTCATGCAGCTGCCCTTGACATACCTACAGCCCCACCAACAAAAAGCTTGTCGACATTTGAGAACATCTTGCCAAGCGTGGCCTCAGCCACACCAACTATTGTGGACTGGATCATTTTCTCTGCAAAAGAAAGATCCTTTCTATCGTAAAGGTCTCGGTAAACTCCCGCTCCAGAGTTGACACCGAGCGCTGTAAATACGGCGTTGTACTTTCTGTTTGCTATCGTAAGTGCTCTGGATGCTTTTGATGCTGCATCTATTGCTCTTGCGGAAGCTGCTGCTTCTCCAGTGAGAACACCAACTCCTCTTGGTACAGATTTACCTGCAGCAGCGGCTGCGGTTCTAGAGACCGTAGCCTTGGCTGAAGACAAAGCTCTACCAGCCCTTCCGATTGGAACCATATATCCAATGGCCTGACCAAAGCCCTCTCCCACTTCGTAGGAAACTCTGTTAAAGAAATTGCTCATGCTGACGTCTCCGTCAAGCATAGACTCAAACAGTTCGCTGACACCTGCCGAAGCCTCAAACTTAGAAAGACCTCTTTGCATGAGTCGCATTTGACGCTCCCTTGACATGATGTCTTCGAACTTTCTGTTCGCAAGCATCTTGGCATTGTACTTACCCATTTGACCCGTAGCCTCGTAGTACATAGCAGGTAGGGAGACTGTCGCTGTCTGAACAATCGGAACAAGAAACTTCTTCGTGAACCCCTGAATAACGGCTTCGAGGGCGTTGCCTCCAATCTTATCTAGAACCCCATCTGGATTCTCCAACCTAGCTTCTCTGGCAGCTTCCCTGAACTCCATGCCTTCTCTAAACTCATCGCGAGCTCCAAACACGTCACCCATGGCCAACTTAGATCCCCCCATGATAATCGCGTCGAGCATGTTGCTCCTCTCAAGCATGGCGATCGCCTTTTCTTCAACCTCATCAAGGTATTCCTTGTATTCAGAGCTATTGAAGTCCGCTTCTTGGCGCATCAATGACTCCTTCATTGCATACAGGAAGTCAGTGTCTGAGTCTGGGTTGAATCCAGAAGGGAGACCAAAAGAAGAGTTAATCTTGTTTCTCTCTTCTATGGCTTCTTTTTTACGCTCGTCAATAGAGTCAAAGACACTCATCTGAATGTCGCTGTACTCTCCGTCAAGAGAATCTACCTCCTGAACAAAAATGCCCATGTCGCTCAGCTCTCTCGCAATCTCATTGTAAGACTCTACGTCCTGATTCTTTATGGCGTCATTGAAGTCTCTGGCCAAGCTGTGCTGGGTCCAGATGTCAAATATGTTTCTGTCGCTTTCGTAAGACTGATAACGGAGAGTTGGGTCCTCACCTCTATCCATAGCGTCTACTAAGTCTTTAGGTAGAGATGTTGGAGAGAATGGATCTCCGAGAATGCCTTCCTTCTGGTAGACCTTAGCTATCTCTGGCCTGGCAATGCTTACTGGCTGGCCATACTCATCTTCCGTTGCGGTCTCAAGCTTTACAACTTTTTCTTCAGGTACAGCAGCCTCAGACTGCGCTGACATACCCTCCACTCGTCGCTGCTCCTCTTCTTGACGCTTCCTCTCTTCCTCTTGCTGCTTAGAACTGCCTTCTCTGCTCCTCGTATCTGTTTACCCTAAAGGCATTGACCTCTTCTGGGTCGTATCCCCTTCTTTGAAGAATAGCCATAGCCGCATCAGGCTCGGTGCCATTAGCGGTCATGTCATCGAGAATGGTTCCGAGGTCTGTATCTCTAAAATAGCCCGTCAATTCATCCTGCGGCAGGGCTGGCTGGAACTTCAGATCCTCCTTTTGGACCTCCCCCAGTGTCAGTCTTTGATTCTCTTCGCTCATGTTACGAATATACGGATCTTATAAGCTCTGCGGCTCTTTGAGCCCTCTTAACGTTGCCTGGAAGTATCCTTCCTGCGTCAAGACTGTCCTGCTGCATCTGCAGTGAACCATAGTACAAGTCGTATGTTCGCGCAGCTGCAAGCCAATCTTCTCTACGTCCAGACTCAATGGCCTTACCCACTGCCGTAAGAGCGCTGGATTCACGTCCAACCCCAGGGGTAACAAACTCCATTGAGGCAATGGCCTGAATAACCTGTGGTGGCAGCGCCTCAAGGTCCTCCTGATCAACCGTGGGGGAGAACTTAGAGACCTTCTCGACGACCTCAGGAATAATCTTTTCGTCGAGGTATCTGGCCTGCATATCCTTGAAGCTATCGTCCGTAAGACCCCAAGAATCAGGCTTAATTCTACCCTCATTTATGGCGTTAGCAAGGGCGTTAGAAGCCTCTGTTCCAGTGAGCCCAGAGATACCCCTAAGAGCTTCGATTTGAGGCTCAGGGATGTAGGCAGAAAGGATTTCAAGCTTTCTGTCAATGTCTCCAGCCTTGTTTCCAAGGTCAAGACCACCGATAGTCACACCGCTATTGGTTGAAGATGGAACGTTCACCAAAGTCCCTGATGCAGAATAACCTTCATCCTCAAAGATTGCCTCCGTAGCTGTTTGAGCCAGATTGCTGGTCATTGGGATTGGGTCTATGCCAGGAATTGGGACGTCTCTGCTGTCTGTAATGACAATCATGTTGTCATCAATTCTAGCGGAAACACCTCCACCAACTTCTCTGGTGAGGCCTTGCTCTGCAACTCGTTCAAGAGCCGCATCCATTCTGTTTCTCACTGTAGGTGAAACGCTTTCCCTAACCTGCGAAAGTCTTTCGGATGGAACTCTAACAACCCTGCCTCTAGATCTTACGTCCTCTCTTCTTTCTTCATCTTCGGCCCTTTGATCAGCGCTCGATAGCCAAGCAGTCTTCCGATTGGATTATCCAAGAAGGCATCACCAAGGCTTTGAGCCAAGCCTGCCGCCTGCTCTCGCTGTCTGGCCTTCGCTTCTTCTCTAGTTGGGACCTGTCCCGCTGCTCGTGCAAGACCAACAAGCTCTGGGTCGAGTGATTCATCATTCACTCCCATGCTTCCAAGAGCTGCCCCCGCGCTTCCGAGCGGCCCAATAAGTGAATCGTCTCCAGGTCTATCTGGAGCAGGCCCCTGCGGGAATACGCTGTTGATGTAATCTCCAAACTCTCCTCTTCTCAACTCTCCAAGCCTACCGTCCTCAAGGGAAGCCATGTGAGCCGCTCCTTTGCCTTCGGCATCCTCAAGGAGTTGACGAACTTCGTCAACAGCCGCTTGTCTAGCCCCAAGTCTAGCCTCGTTTCTAGAGGCTCTATCCTCAGATGTAGGCAATGAATCGTCCTGAGTCTCCCCTTCTTGTTGCGCTGGCTTGGGTCTCTTGAGCTTGTTCTCCTCGTAGTCAAGAAGTTGATTCTCAATGAGGGTTGCCATCTTGGGATGGTTCTGGTAGATCTCCATGTAAACATCAGACCCGACACCCATCTCATCACCGCCAATGACGATCTCCTTGTAGAACTTCTTTCTATCTGTATCCTCAAATCCTGGAATACCAGTGTCAGTTGTAACCTCCTCGTATCCACGGATATATGCAACTCTCTGGCCCTTACTGTTGATACCAGCACCCACGATGTCAATCTTGTCTGTGTTGGGCATTCCTGGCACCTCGTAAGCCCCTGCCAAAGAAGGCATCTTGTTAAACCTGTTGATGCTGTGGCCAGCTCTATCTTGATATTCAAGGTCCTTGAGGAGGTTGCCCGTGTCTTCTGAGGGGACGTTAAGGCCGAGGACAGTAATGTTGTCATCCTCCCTGTAGTGCCGCTCTTTCCACTGGTCCCTTTTCCGCCGCCAATGACGCCGTCAAACTGGCTTCTCTCAACGAACTCATCTTCACCCTTCTGGATGATCTCAGAGAACTTTTCTGACTCAAGGTTGACGCCATCTCTAAACTGCTGCTTCTCCTCCTCTGTGAGGTGTGCAGTAAGGCCTCTATCCTCCATGGTTGTGAGGAGTTGGAGCCTGTGCTCCTTGCCAGCCTTCTCTTCAAGCAATACGTTGTCTCTGTAGTATCCACGAGCTCTAGTCTCGTCCCAAGTACCATTCTTAAATCCAATGGCAGTCTTGGTTGCGTCAGATTGTGCCCAGTCACCGAGGGAGCCCACGTCAACTGAGTGAGTACCAACCTGATACATTGATGTGTCCTGAAGGAAGTCAGCCTCGTCTTCTTTGACAAGGCTACCATCTGGACCCTTCACGTAGATCTCGCCGCCTTGGTATACGTACTCTTTGTTCCAAGCTGCATCAGCGTTGGCCAACCAAGAGGCATCTACTTCATCGTACTCCATACCTACGGGCAGTCCGCTATTGAGACCCTCCAAGGTCGAGCCATCTGCACCGATTCTGCCTCTGGCGTCTCCAGACGCTTCCGTCTTGAGGGCCTCCCTAGCCACCCCACTGTTGTAGTACTGTCTAAACTTAGCAATCAGGCTCTGGCCTCGACGGGGTTGTTCATCTCCTTGATTTGCTCAGAGATGTCATTTGCCATGGCTGTAAGCGCTTTGGCTTTGTCTGGACCTGCCTTAGTTACGTCAAACGCAGCTACAGCATTGAGATCCGTCCGCATCATCGTTTGGGCGTTCTCGTACTGTCTCTGCGCTTCTTTCTTCTTAGCCTGAAGTGATGCGTCGGCAGATCTAATTGCAGCTGCCATTCCACCTCCCTGCTGAGCCACAACCTGCTGTTGAGCAATGCCAGGGCCGCTGCCCTGACCTCTTTGTCCTACTGGTACGTACATTAGTCTTGGAATTGAGGCTTAGACATCAGCTCCTTCATAAACTTAAGGAGGCCTTTTTCATCACCTTTCTTTATTAGCTCCTCCATCATTCCAGACTGATCTGGGTTGAATACGAGCTCGCCTCCAGTCAACTCAGCCTCCTTTCTACCGTTCTCTTCGTCGATCACAGCCTTCTTGTTGACGTCGTGGTCAAACTCACCTTCAGTCTTAAATCCTTGGTCAGCCATATACCTCATGCCGTCCTTGGCATTACTTGGGTTCCCTGGCTCGTAGTCCTTAAGCAATGTTGCCAGTGCTGTAGCTGTCTGCATGCCGCTAGACGTTGCTGCTGGGCCAGCAGCCTCTCTTCTTTCTGTGAGATCAAGAAGCTCTCTTCTACCCTCATCCGCTGCCTGAGCCCCACGATTCATAAGCAGCTGGTCAATAGAGGTTTGAAAGTCTTTCTCTCTCTCCACCATGCCAGCTCTTTGCTGATCTGCAGCAGTCTTCATGCCGAGGGCCTGAGCTCTACGTGCATCGTCTCCAGCATCGAGCTTATCAAGAGTTCCGAGCAGTGAAGCTGCAGACCTTGGGTCTCCAGACTGGAGGGCAGACACGATGTCACCGCGCTGCTCTTGGGTTCTTCTATCCCCTGCTGCAAGCAAGGCTTCCGCAGCCTCCTTCTGACCCTGAAGGGCGTCTTCAGAAGCCTGGGTTACTGCGGACCTGTCTCGCAACTTTGAAAGCATTTTTTCGTATGCCTTCTTTCCTGATTCGCTCTGTTCTTCTTGCTGCAGCCTCTCTAGCATCTATTCCCGCCTCAAGAGCTCTCTTTGCTCTTCCGCGCTCAAAGGCACCTACGCCCAGGGCGCCAAGGCTTTTTGCGAGGTCAGACTTAAGAAAGTCTCCGAGTCTTCCCGAACCAGCAAGGTTGCTCAAAAAGCCTCCTGCTTGACCTCCTGTGGCTGCTGCACTAGCTGGGTTAGCGCCCTCGGGAACTACTCCTTGCTCAATCTGATCTAACACATCTAAGAAAGAGCCTCCGTTGTTGTATTTTCTGTGTTTGCCCATGATTGCAAAAGTAATAAATGTTAGCTGTTGTGGTCTAGCGTAGTTGGCTCGAAGTCAACGTTGAACGCATGAACCTCAAAGTCTGAGTCTGTTTGGAATGAAACTGAAACGTCGGCATACTGACCCTTGGCCATGTCTTGACCTATATTTCTGTAGGCTATTGCGGCTGGGTCTCCCGCTGTAAGGCTAGTGGGTCCGCTCACAAAATACCCTCCTTCATATTGATAAGATATTAAGGCTGCTGTGGCATCATTGGACGTATCTAGAGCACCCGCGTAAGCTTCCTCTGGATGACACAAATAAGCGATGCCTCCGCTGTATTGAGAGCTTGGGCCACTTATCTTAATGTAAGATCTCAGTGGGGAGAGAAGGTCTAGCTCCAAAGAAGGATTCAAATTCCTCCTGAGGAACAACGTACTCAACGACACCTACAGGAAGAACCCTTGTGTTAGATTTCTCCTGAGCTGCCCCCTTGATGCCGCCATAAAGAATGCCTCCTTTGTTCCTGAGGGCGTTCACAGTGATTGCTTTGAATGTGCCAGAGGAGTTCGTTTGGTCGTTCACTATGAACGTATTCACAGCGCCTCTGTCAAGAGTGTTTAGATTAGGCGTCTCAACAGAGAAGGCCTTGTATATCTTGTTCGCCGATGGTGTTGAGTTGAAGGCAAAAGAAACCCCAGCTGGAACTGGATCGCAGCCATAGAAGCTGCAGTTCGATGAGGCGTTTCCGTCGTGCTTCCAAAGAACCTGCTGTGTAGAGGTAAACACAGGAGCAGATATCATCATATCCTTTATCCAACCAAAACAAGAAGAGGTATAGCTATACCTACTAACCCAAGAGTTAGAGCTGTTGTTAAATGCTATTGTCTGTCTCATTCTTCTGGTTGGTCTGGAAAGTTGAAGAAAACATCGTCATCTGACGGATTGAAAGTTTGAAGATCGTCCGCAGAGGCTTGAAATTGCCTTCCATAAATGGCCAAAAATCTAAGTAGATCATTTACACCTATTACTCCGTCGTTTACTCCGCTTCCAGTTATTGTTTGGAAGGTACCCTCTCCAATATCAACAACCCCCGCTGTTTGTGTTGCTCCAGCCAAATCAAATAGCTGACCTGGTTCAAACCTAGACAGGAGTGAGGCTAGGCTGATCGTTACGCTATCTGGGTACACGTACTCAGTAACTGTCTCTGTAACCACTGGTCCTCCACCTTCACTTCCGTCACTCACAAAGTCGTTCTCACCGCACGTTCCTTCTTGAACGTTCTGGTTGTAAACGCTAAGGATATACGTGTCCGCATAGGGATCGTACCCGCCTACAACTTTAATCTCACCCTGCCCAGCATCTCTGTCTATCTCGGCCTGCTCAAAGAGCTTTTTAAAGTAGCTCTTCATGCCAGCATCAGATATTACTTGAATGCCGTTGGCTGGGTTGAACTTGTAAACCTGTCTGTTGCTCTTGCTGGCAAAGTAAACAGTGTTACCTATGTTGCATACTGACTCTGGGTTGTTGTCACATCCGTAGTTGCCAGCGTAGTATCTCTCCGTACCAAGAACCTGTCTTGCAGCAACAAGAGACTCAACTCCCCCACCATCTGTTATGATGTTTCTGTTTACTGGGATAGAGCTGCATCTGTTGGACTGTATGACGAAGATGGAGTCGTCATTGTTTATCAGGTAGTTGATGTCCCCAAACTCTGCTGGCAAATCCTTAAACTGACCCTTTACAGGATTGAAAGATGTAAGAGAAAGAACTTTGGACAATGGGTTGTCCTTGTCTGAGTATGTCAGAGACGACATCTTCACAGACCTCTCAACGTCTGGAAGGTAAATCTTAGCCTTTCCTTTACCCCACACGTCTGAGTTTCTCACCTTGTCGCTAAAGCTCTTACCCTCAAGGTTGTATGGGAAAAAGTTTGGGTCTGCAGAGTCTTCAGTTATAATTGACGCAAATCCAGCATCAGTTATCTTCTGAAAGTTTACTGGTGCTGTCTTCCACCAAACATCGCCCCCTTCTATCTCGACAGCTGTTTCTGTCCCAAAGTCAGCTATGGGGAGAACATCTCCCATCTCGTAATACACCAAAGACTCCTCATCTTGAGCCGCCTTTGGAGAATATATCTCTACAATACACCTGTTCCCCCAGTAGTGGGATTGAGTGTTTATTTCATTCTCTCCCTCCTTGACGTCATCGTAGGTAAACCCAGTGGCGTTCACGTTGTTTTCAAGAACCAAGAAAGAACCAGTCTTTGCTGGGTGAGGCAAGTTGCCGTCTGAGTCAACGTCATAAAGTGGGTTATCGTCACCAGTGGATAGCACAACTTGATCTACAATGTTGAACTCGTATGACTCTGGAACAAAAATTCTCAATCCAGCATTTTCGTAGTAAGAAATAATCCTTAGCCTATCACCCTCTCTATATGTGTATATGTCCTGAGACCCGTCGAGACCTCTAGCACCGTAAGACTTTACGTAAGATGCTGGGCTGAACTGAAGGTGATTCAGGGACACGTATATGTTGCCGCCAAAGACATCGTCGGATGACTCTGAAGTAAACGCCCCCTCCCGTTGAGTATTGTGTAAAATTAGATACGGTTGTGTTTCCTCCGTACACGAATCTAAATGAAGTAGCGCCCTCTGGAGCAGATCCAGTAATTGTGCATTTTATAGTTCCTGTAGGTCCTTCCTCACCGCTAGGTCTTTCTGAATACCAAGGCACATACGCGCTACCCAAGGGGTTCACATTAGAGCACCTACCCCTAGAGTCATAAAACACAACCCCAAATGGGTGTGAGGCACCAGCCTTGAATGTGGGTAGGCCTCCGCTTCCAGGCTCAACCACAAGCATTGTTGGTGCGTTTGCGTTAGGATTGGTCACCTTGGACTCATACAGCGAGTCGCTAGAAGACAACTTAAATGTCCCCGATCCAAACTCACCCAACAATGGGTTTATAAACGCATTAGTTAGTTGATAATCAGCACCGTCTGGAAGCCCATCGGTACCAAGATGTATTAAAGGAAGGGAAGACTGAAAGTATATAGGGCTATCCCACTGCAGGTTATTAGTGCCGCTGTCGACAGACGTTATGTCAGAAAAAGAAGTTTTACCATTCTCAATAAAAGAAGGCTTCTTTCTGTTTTCCTCATCATAAACATCTCTGTCTTGTGCGATGAGGATGTTGTTAGACAGAGCTGGACCATAAGCGCCTGCGATGCACTTATCCTCTCCGTCAAACCCATCATATATACCAGGGAAGCCAAACAGGGGTGCAGTGCCAAACGACCCTACGCCTCTTGAGAAGTCTTTGTTTTTGATCCACCTCCAGCAAAAAGGACGTAGTTGTCGTAAATAGAGTTGTCGTCAGTACCACTGCCGCCAGGACCTCCCTTTCCGTCCATCAGAGAGAACCTAGAGACACCGCCTGGGGCCTCTCCTTCGAAAAATTTAATCTGTCTTCCATCCTCGGAGGCCACAAGGTCCTTATATACTGGGTTGTAGTAAAGTCCCCCCAAAACAGATTTCCAGGGCGGTGCAGGCTGCTCATTCGATTCACCACCCGAAAAAAACTCCTGCCTAAATACTGCGCTTTCGCTCATGAGTCTAATATTACTCGTGGAGTGGTCAATAAAAATATATTCATCGACTTCCGAGTCGGGATTGGATTGAGCAGACAATCCAAGTCGGCTTTGAGGGGCGTCATCATCGTCTATGTTGTGCCCCAAGGCTTGTGCAAAAGAAGGGTTTACTTGAAGTCCTCCAGCTTGAGACCCATTAGGCTGAGTAAATGGGAAGAGGCTGTACTCCCTGAAATCTGCATCACCAAGAAGAACATTGTCTACTGCAGGGAAATCTTCATTTCCAGCAGCGTTCCATGGGGCAAAGAACCACCATCTAGCTCCTGGCAGAGGCCTTCTCATGCACGAGAGTATAGACTCCTCGTCGTCAGGTACATTAATTTCTTTTATGTACATGCCAAATCTGGCTCTAGCCTCTCCGTTTCTTTCGGAAATGGTCTCTCCTTCGACCTGAAGATCTGGGTGCTGACCAACGGTTAGTTCCTTATCCTCCTCGTAGCCCTCATCTCTAAACATCCCGAATTGAACATTTGCTTTGTTCAACACAAAGAAGCCTTTTATGATGTCGGAATCTTGGGGCGTTATTGTTTCATCACCATCGACAGCGCCTCCTCCAGCCCCACCTATTTCGGCACCTCCACCTCCAATCGTGGTTGACCCCTTACCCAATCCAAAGCCATCGTTTATCTGAGCGCTGTTATACCTTGTGCCAACCATAGTTATAAGGTCTGCGACAGGAGAAGTCTCTTTTACTGAAGACCCGTTATTGAGGCCGAGGTCGATGCTGTACTCAAGTCCTTCTGGATACGTGATGTTGTCGGCCAAAAGATCTATTTCATTTGGTGAGTCTGGATCTCTAGACTGAAGCTCTCCAGCCAGTATTCTGGCTATAGTGTCAACAACCTCCGTGGGAGTCAAGTCCTTTACGGCTGTGAATGAGCAAGATATTTTTACTGGCCTCCCCTGAACTACAAACGGGTTGCCCGCGCTCGTGCCAAAGTCTACATCTGACACGTCTCCTATAGAAGATTGCTCCGAAAGCATATCAAAGTGCTTCCACTTAAATCTATTTTGAGTGGCGGTGATGCCATCTTGATTTACGGCTGAAGTCACGCCTCCAGAGCAAACGGCAGGCACACCCCCATAAAGGTTAATCTGATCTTTTATAAACTTAGCCCCAGACTTTTCTGCGTTCTGCCACCAGAAGCCCTTGGGGTGGCCCGTTAAAGGTGATTCAGCGCCCAGGGCTGCAAAGAAACTTGGATTTACTGGGGGTGCAGATGCTGCTGACTCGTAGTCTTCATACGTTCCGATTCCGTGCGCCTTCAAGCCAGCATTGTCGAAGTCCTCACCCATCTGAGGAGACTGATGATATCCAGTACCCTTGACGTTGTATACGTGAAAGTTGTTCTTTGGGTTCAGCGTAAAGCTAAACGACACAAAAGACCCCTCCTCAACATTTCCCTGCAAGTCTGAAGCATCAATAGTGAATCCAACGTTCTTGTTTTGACCTTTTTGAAAGTATTCACCAGGAGCTGGTGATGTTGACGGCAAGGCCTGTATGTTGTAGGTCTTGAAATCATCAGGCCTTTCTGAGTGCACTGGCTCAAAAGCTACAGTGTCTAACTCTGCAAGATCAAACCCATCTACGTAATTGCCGTAGACAAGTCTATTATCTATTATGGTCTGAGTTTCTGCCCTAAGCGGCAAGTTGTCAAACTGCTTAGATTGCTGATCCCCAGAAAGAGCCGTTCCAATGGAATTGTTGGTGAAAGCGTAAGGATATCCAATAGTCCCATACGTTTCTTGATCCCAATCTATTTCTTCAATCAAAACCAGGAGCCAGAGTCGCCTCTTCTCATGAGGAGCTTGAAAGACTCAACCTCTGAAGAGAAGTCATCGTGGGGAACAATAAGACTTATCTGATTATTCTGATTCAGTATCTGAACATCAGCTTGACCATAGTAAGTAAGGTACCCAGGAGGCACGAAAACATCTGAGTAAGACGATATAGCTGACTCAGAGCCATCCCTGTAAACAGTTTGATAAGCAAATTGAAATCCTTCTATGCCTAAAAACTCGTTTGTGTTGACCTCTGTGTTGGTTCCAAATTCTCCAGTTATCTCGTGAACTGGCGTTTTGTGACAGGCAAGGATGAAGTCGAGTTCAGAATTTTCGTCGTAGTCGCTCTCTATAGCTCTAAGAACATTGATCTTCTTTGGTTGACTGTTGTTGTCTGTAAAGAAAATGAACGGAACGTCCTCGTACAGGGTGTCGTCCTCAGAGACGTAGTTTCTGGGGATGTACGTGATATCAGCCTTTACAAAAGAAGAGGCATTGTAAGAAAGCTTACTTGACACATACACCTTAGTAAGACCGTTAGGACCTCCACTTCCTGGAAGGTATTCGTCTGGATCATAGGCATATATGCCGTTGGTGCCAGCACCGTCATTGACAAAGAAGTAAATGACATTGTACTTATCGCACATAACCTTCCCGACAACGTTCTTGTTGCCCTCTCCTAGCTCTGCAAACCCTTGATTTAGGGGTGTGTTGGACTTGACTGGCTTAAGAACACCAGCATTCCCACCCTCGCCCCTCGCGTCCTCCCCTGCGCTTATGTTTATGGCGTCAGACATTTCGTCTGGAGCCAAAAGCCTAGAGTCTACAGATTTATTGAGCTTTCTTGGATACCTCTTCTCGATCATCAGTACTTAGGGGCAAGTTTGAAATTCTTTCTAGTAACTCGCATAGCCTCCTCTTTACTGAAGTTTGAAAGTCTTCTGTTGGCCTTTCTCCTTTCGTTGTAGTATTCGGATCTAGCGCGAGCCTTTTCGTTTGCTGGGACAGTAGACTTTCTCTCGCACAGCTTGTAGTATATGTACGATCTGAGTGCCTCCTCAGCATACACGTGTATAACGGGGTTGGTGGATCTTGCCTCGTCAGCAACGTACTCCATAACCAAAGAATCGTAAGACCCATTAGTGTCAATCTCGATCCTGTTTTGATCAAGGTTAAGCCTGTAGAATCCTTCTCGGAATCCACCACCAATGCCGTAGAGACGACCAAGGCTTCCGTTGTACATGTAGTTTTCGAAGACGTAGTAATCGTAGTCCTCTGCAGTGTTCAGATCTGAGTTGGTTGCCTGCTTGTCGTCAACTCTGTTCTTTATGAGGTTTGCTTCAATAGGCAACGGCCCCTCCTCGCTGTCAGACGTTGACGTACCTGAAACCTTTCTGGAGTAGTTGATGTGTTTGTTCTCGCCGAAGATTCTTACAATCCCGTCAGAGTCAACCACACCGAGCTTAATCATGTCCACATAGTCGTCTGGAATAGCGACCGTGTTGTTTGTCTTGTCTACGTCGAGCTTGATGCTCTTGATTCTGCTGACGACATCAAACCCCAACTCCCTTATTCCTCTGAGCGCAAAGTTTCTGATGGCTACATCAGATGCGTTCGAAGTAAAGTCGTCAGAGTCAGTTGTTATCTTGAAGTCATTGATTACTTGACTAAGGGGAATGTAGTTCATCCCCGAAGCCGAAACGTCCTGATAAGCCATTAGTTAACTTGTGTTTGTCCATACTGAGACAGAGAAGCATCCCGAAGTCTCACACCAATCATCTTACATATCTCGCCTATAACAGCGCCCTTAAATCTCTCTGGAAGATCAAAGTCCCTGCTGTTAATTGGGTTGTTAACGTAATACCCATCTGAATCTTCAGAGAACACTGCATATCTCGGAGAAGAAGAATAGTCGCATTCTCCTTGCACAAACAGGCCTCCGTTACTGGCCATGTATCTAGATGATGGCTGCCTATAGTACGTCATTATAACACTCCCTACATCAGAAGGAAACACCTCGACGCTCTTAGACACAAGTGCTACAGGGAAAAGCTCCGTCGGCGCAGATAGTTGCTAGACATGATGTGTGACATCTGATCTGGCCTGTACACCAACTCAACAGGAGTCCTTTCGTCTCCCTCGACCCTGATGGAGATCATCTTGTAGAAGTCAGATGGCTTCTTAAACATGTTTGAGTCTCCTGTGAGGTTTGGTTCATTAGACCCCTGAAGCCTCTCCTCCTTAATGTATTCTGAAAGATCGTCTTCTACTCCTCTATACACAGACTCACCAGCCCCTGGGTCTCTTTGACCCATTCTCAAGGCCTTGGCCTGAACCAAGTCTTCAAGTATTTTTGAAAACACATTCTGTTGAGCGACCTCAGCAAAGGTGTTAAATACGTTTGGAGTAACAAAGCCTTTCTGGTCCTTGTTGGCCAGATCCCTTACGGCATTATATACTTCTATTACGCTGATCATATCGCAAATATACAAA
>FUIF01024339.1_pt1 | contig 14576 bp, 6 predicted proteins | sample 1003461 | NCBI WGS metagenome assembly FUIF01 (sample SAMEA80401918, study PRJEB19352) | marine metagenome | reverse complement strand
AAAATTTATACGCATACTACAAATGTTCCAAAGGCTTGGCGGGCAGAAGCTCAGGTTGATTTTTTCTCTGGCTTAGAAAAAGATATTTCAACACTGCTTGATGACCCCGCTGCACGCGGTGTAGAAATATTAGAAAGCAGAGTTAGAGCTGCAATAGATCAACGCCTTATTTCACCAAAAACTGGTGGCACTTATCTAAAGCGCTTGCAGTCACTGCGCGAAGGTCGTTACAAGGAAGCAAGAGATGCCATGAGAAATCTGATACAAAGACGCCGTGATCAATATGTCGACGCAGGCAAAGGCGCCAACACAATTGGCGGTTCATCAACAGACAAAGAAGAACAGCTGTTTGAGATACGGAAACCGGAAATTGCGCGAGACGGCATGAATATGATGATGGAGCTGTACGAAAAAGGCGGTGCAGAGGCACTAGCAACTTTTCCTCAGCGATTTGCTGACATGCTTGGCAGCGATGCTGCTACACAAAAGTACGGCTTAGCTGTAACTAAAAAAGATCCTGGCTTTGCGCAATATCAAAGCATTGACGCATTGCAGCAAGATTTTGACAAGCAAACTGACAGGCAACTGCAAGAGCATTTGCAGCAAGCAGCCGCAAGCCCGTTCCCGATATTTACAGAGCAAGTTATTAGCGACATTGCTGACATGGCAGTAAGCGGCCAACCGTTGCCGCCGCACGTTTCTGCAGCTGTCAGAGCTTATGGCGGCCTGCGCCCGTTCTTAGAGCGCGAAATGATTAAGAACGAAATTAACGCCGACCAGGTGCAAACCATTCTTAATCAACAGTTTCCAAGTGGCGCATACAACGTTGAACTGCAGGAACGCCCACAGCCACAGCAAGAAGTTTCAATGATTGATCGCATGCTTGGCATTGGCTCTTACCTTGTCGGTTCTCTCTTGCCAGGCGCACCTGCGCAAGCAGCTGTCACGCCACCTCCGCCAATTATTGGAGACACAAGCCGCGCCCAGGCCATTAGGGCCGCAGCTGCGCGTGTTGGCATCCGTCCCGATGACCTGGCTGCTGCCATGTCTTACGAAACGATTGGCACCTTTGACCCTGCAATCACTAACCAGTACGGCTACTCCGGCCTAATTCAATTCAGCCCTGACAACCAAAGGGCGTACGGCGTCAACGCAAACAGCACGTTTGAGGAGCAAGCACAGGCTGCTGCTCAGTACCTCATTGACCGTGGTGTGCGCCCTGGTGACGGCATGTCTCGCATCTACGCCGCGATCCTAATTGGCAATGCAGATGGCCTCGGGCCGCAAGGCCAGAACTACATGAACGCAAAAGACGCCAACGGCAACAGCGTCAACAGCGCACTAAAAGATTTGCTTCCTGGCGGTGGTCACTACCAAAATGGGTTGCGAATCCTGCGGGGCGAGTAAATGCCACTGGTAAAAGACGAAAACGGCGTTTACTCGTTTGTTATGCCCCAGGCTATGGAGCCTGAGGCGCCTGCAGAACAAGAGCAGCAACCGGATCTAGACGCTGTCGTCGAGGCAGCGCAGCCAGTCGTCGAGGAGTTGACGGAGGCTGCGGCCGAGGACCAGGGCGGTTTTAGCGCGCAAATTCAGCAGGCATTGTCAGACCCGGCCAGCGTCTTGTTTGGCGAGCCAGGCAGCAACGTCGTGCGTGACACGCTCGATGTGGCAGCAAGCCGTGTTGCTCAGAACCTGCAGAACTTTGTCGCAACTGAGCTCAGCAAAACTGATTCGACGAGAGACTTTGCTAATCGCGTTGGCTTGAGAGCTCCGTCTGCAGCAGAGCCAAACCCGCCCAGCCCGGTAACGGGTCAGCCGCTGTATCAACCAAGCGGCAACCCAGTAATGGATTTTGTCGGCGACCTGACGGCGTCAGGCCTGCAGTTTGCTGCCATTGCCAGCGGCCTTAAGGCAGGCGGAATTAGGACACCGCGCATCCCAATTGCGCCTAATTACGCCGCACGCATGCGGGCAAGCCGTGCGCCAGGCCTGCAGGGTGTAAGGCAAAGGGCAATTGGCCGCGGAATTGAAGGCGCGCAAGAGGGCTATCTGGCTGGTGGAATAAACGATTTTACTTTGAAAACCCGTATGAAAGTTTTGGAGCTGCCGTCAAGTCGTACACCGACGGCACGTTTGCCGAAGGCTTTGTCAATGACTACCTAGCCGCAACAGGCGACGACACTGTCGGCGAAGCACGCCTGAAAAATGCCTTTATGGGCGCATTTGCCGGCACGTTTCTTGGCGCTGGCTTGGAAATGGTTACTGGCCCGATCGGTCGGCGGCTGGCTGGTGAGTATGTAGAGGCACAGGCTGATCGTGCTGTTGCTGAAGTCAAGCTCGCAAAGAGGTTGGACGAAGTCGCTGCAGACCAGCCAGAGGTCGCTGCAGACCAGCAAGTCGTTGACGTAGAGGCGACTCAAGCTCCTGTACGCATGACAGGCCGTACGCCTGAGGTTGAGCGCGACGTGGTGGCAGAGGTCAACACGGTTGTAGCGGAGCAAGCTATTCGTCCAGGACGCGAAGCAGCAGCAGAAACGGATGAAGAAATTATCAATCGAAAGCTCGATGAAATTGAGGCCACAACTGACAGGCTTATAGGCAGAGCCGAAGCAATAGATCAGCGCTTGATGCAAGCAGCTGATCAAATGATTGAGGCGCAGGAACGCGTTGAAAACGTTGAGGCCGTCTACAGGGCAACTGCGCCTAGCGAGACTGTCCCTGACGACCTGCCGGAGCCTGTTGTCGCAGAGCTGGCACCGCCCACCCGCGAGGACTACGCAGCTGGCACTGTCGGCGCGTATCCCGTTGCTGATATTGGCATTGACCCCCAGCGGTTCCAGTTCAAAGAAGCTGGCCGCCTGACGAAAACAGGGCAAAGCGGATCACTTGCTGGCACCACTGTCTTCAACCCGGACATGGCCAACGTCATCAGCGTTTGGCGTGATCCTGCGGACGGCAAGGTCTATGTGGTCAATGGCCACAACCGCTTGGCTCGTGCGCTAAAGGCAGACCGGCAGTCAATCAACGTCCGGTTTATGGAGGCCGCAGATGCTGCAGAGGCGCGCATTAAGGGCGCAATGCAGAACATCTCTGAGGGCAACGGCACTGCTGTTGACGCAGCAAAAATCATGCGCGAGTCGGCAATGACTGCCGAGGACATGATTGCCCAGGGCATGCCGATCCGTAACGAGGCAGCGGAAAAGCTGTTTCTTAAAGCTGCCCCCTTGTCCAAGCTGCCGCAGGAATTGTTTGACCAAGTTGCTCGTGGCGAAGTCACGATTGACATCGGCGCAGCTATTGGCAGCAGTGGCGCTGAAGAGCAGGTCATGCGCGACCTAGCAGCAGCTGCAAAGAAGAAGAAGTGGTCAGCGCAGAAGACTGCAGAGGCAGCAAGCATTGCTCGTTTTTCGCAGGTAGAAGCGGCCACTGATCCCAATGCTCTGGCACTGCCAGGCTTTGATGAACTGCTTAGCAGTGACTTCAGCCGCCAGCTGGAGGTGCGTGTCGCTATTCGCGCCCAGCTCAAAGCTGAGATCAACGCTCTGGCCGCAGCAGCGAGCGAGCGCAAGGCTGGCTTCCTTGAAGCCGCTGGCAATGTCATCAATGTCCAAGCGTCAGGCGCCGCACGGCAAGAAGCCATGCAGGGCGCAGCTGTGTTTAACCAGCGGGCAAACATGGTCGGCCCGCTCAGCGATCTGATTACAGAGCTGACGGGGCAGGTCACGCCGAAAAAGAACGCGGTGACTGTCGTCCGTGAAAACCTGCAGCGGCTGCGGGGTGTGCTGCAAGAAGAGTTTGCTCCTGCGCCACGCCCAGAGCCCGCAGCTCCAGAAGCACGAGCAGAAGCCGCTCCTGAGCCTGCTTCTGAGCCGCAGCCAACACGCCCAGAGATTGACGTAGAGAAACTGCGCAGAAGCTTGCAGCACCTGTCACAGGAAGAATTTGACCGGGTGCTTGAGAAGCTGCAGGCGTCTGGCGGCCGGATTACGTCCAACCCGTCACGAATTAACGAGCCAACCGTTGAGCAGCCTGTCGACAACTCTGCCTGGTCTGGACTGAACGAAAGGCAAATTGCAAGGCTCAAGGCAATGAGCCCTGTAGAGCGGGCTGCTGAGCGGACAAAACTGCAAAAAATGATTCTTGGCGATCGCGCCAAAGCCAACCGTGAAGCCAAGCGCGCTCAGCAAGACGTTGATGGGGAAAGAAGCCTTGAGCTTTTCAAGGATTACGGCGATCTGGCTGATGGCACGATGTCAGAAGAGCAATTCAACGCAAAATATGGGCCTGGCGCCGCAACAAGCGAAGATCCTCCGTTCTATGCGCCTAAGCGAAGCGAGGTAGCCAAGGTCAGGCGCGAGCTTGATCGAGATGCCTATGCCCGCCAGGCAATTGCTTGGTTCGAAGCAAACACAGAAGCACCGCGTGCAGTGTCTACGCCGCAGACGCCGCCAACAGTGCCGTTCAAGTACGGCTCGCCGCGCTATCGCTCAACGGTGCTGCAGTGGGAGTCAGACGTTGATGCGCTTATCTACAGCGTCACCAAGACGTCAGGCCGTCCCTCTAAAAACAGGGACAAGTTTTTGGGCTACCTGCAGAACGACCTGGGCCTGCATGACAACGTGATCCAGGAAGCCGGCGCTCGCATCCGTGCTGACCTTGGCAACAACGCAACTGGCGACACCTATACCGTTCCTGACAGCGGTGTCTGGCGTGAAGGCGGGCAGCTGGCTGAGCTCCCCCCTGTCAGTAGCACCCGTGGCGCAGGCCAGCTGGGCCAGGACTACACAGGCCGCAACGTTCTTTCGTCGCAAGAAAAAGCCGCGTTGTCGGCAGTGATTGAGCAAGTTGCAGGCGTTGACGTCAATATCGAGTTTGTTGACAGGATTGAAGGCCGGTTTACCCCTGCCCAGGCCCGTGCTTACGGCGTCAAGAAGGGTCAGGCCTATTCAGCCTCAGGCGTGTTTATCCGTGGCCAAAGAGCTATGGACGATGTGATTAAGGTTGCGATGTTCCATAAATCAAATCCGCTTTCTTTTACTCGCACGCTGATTACTGCATACCACGAGGCATTTCACCGCCTACAAGATCTTTTTCTATCAAGGGGTGAGCTACAAATTCTTCGCAATGCAGATAGCCAGATTCGGGAATTAGCGGCGAAGACTGTCCCAGAGCAGGCTCAAGCAATACTAAGTGGGCAAATTGGAAGCAAAGAAGTACAGGCAATGGCCTTTAGTGGCTGGTGGAAGTTTGGCGACAAATACAAAAAGGCCACATGGGCACAACCTTTTACCAAGATTTCGCAGATCGCAGAAGCGGCTGGCAATTGGCTACTGGGTCGTGGGTATCAAACTTGGGATGACGTATTTGAAAACGCGTTCCAGGGCGATATTGCAACGCGGCGCGCAGAGCAGAGCGCGGACCTAGAGCCACAGTTGGCTGTGCAAATGCCTGACCCTGACGACGTCTCGCGCAAAATTGCTGAAAACATGGAAGCCCTGAAAAAGGGCGACATCACAATCGAAGAGCTGCTGCAGGACGACATCCGTCGCTATGCCAGCCGCAGCGGCAAAACCCGGTACATCGAACTAAGTAACGACGAGCTTGCTGCTTCCTTTGACGCTGTGCGTCGTGGCATCTCTGGCGACTTTCTGGACCGTGCTGACCTGACTGGTCGCGACACATATACCGATGAGCAAATCAATGGCAAGGCCATTGAAATCCTCAGCGAAACAGGTGCCGACCCTGACCGCTTAATTGAGATGGCAGACCGTGCTTTGCGCGGTGACTTGCAAGCAGGTGACGACCTTGGCTCTATTAGGGCAACACAGATCCTGCTAGACGCTGCCAACAACGACGCAGCAATTGCAGCAATTAACTACACAGGCGCGACAACTGCAGCAGATAAAGCGTCTGCGGCAAGCAAGCTGTACGCCTCTATCAATGACTCGCTCAAGATTGGCGCGGCATACGCCGAGATGACGCGAGTAGCAGGCCAGCGCTTGCGCATTGCTCAGATGGATGCTGACCCCAACATCCTCAATTCCAAACTGATTCCTGGCGTCAACTTGCAGCACGCCACGACAGAAGCGGCAGGCAAGGCTGCGCTTGCGGAAGGCTTGCAGCCAACGGCTGGCCCTCTTGGCGACGGTGTCTATTTCACGGCAAGCACTAGCGGCTACGAAAACATGGCTGGCTACGGCGGCGCCCTGGTCGAGGGAACGCTGCAGAAGGACATCAAGATCATGGACCTGCCATCCATGGACAAGGATCTTGCCGACCTGCTCAACGACCTTGACTTAGGCCGCATGCGGGAAGGGCCCAACGGCCTTGAGTTGACGCCTGCGCAGAAAGCAGGGCTGCAGGACTACGTCACCGGCTTGGGCTACCAGGGCCTGCGGCATGAGCCTGAGATGATCGGCCGCCAAGGCGGGCCGGTTGACGAGGTTGTCATCTACGACGTCAATGCTGCAAACCGTGTCGTTGGCTCGGAAGCGGAAGCCGTGCCGCCTAACCAGCCAGCCAAATCAGCAGCAGAGCAGTTTGTCGAAACGACAGCTGACGCAGGCAACATGCTTGATCGGGTTTTGCCTGCAGAGGTAGTCAACGCTGTCAAGCAAAACCAGTCGACAGCAAGCACTGACGAGGTGATGAAGGAGCTGGCTGAGGTTGCCATTCAGGCAAAGAACGACAAGAAATATCAGGCCAACATGCTTGGCCACATGCGTGATGCTGCGCCTGGCTCAGGCATTGCGCAGAACATCAGGCAGTTCCATGTCATGTCGATCCTGTCTGCGCCGCGGACTCATTGGACGATGTTGCTGGGCAGCGCGTTTAGAGCGGCCACCATGCCAGTAAGCACTATTTTCGGCGGCGCTGTTGACGCAACACGCCTTGCCGCAACAGGGCGATTTGCTGAGGCAAAGGCTGCTACGCAAGCCACTGGCCTGGGCTTCCGCATGTACGCCAAATATGCTTCCAATCTCAACTACGCACTGCGTCTTACCGGCTCGTCATTTATTCACAACGAAGCCTTTGTAAACCTGGGCGTTGACTACATCGGCATGGATCGCCGGCTTGCCAATGGGCCTAAGCAAGGCAATTTGCAAGACATCCAAATGGCCGAGATTGAAGACGGCCAGTGGTACATGGACCGCAACAATCCAAATTTTGTTGCAATTGCCGTTAATTACATTCGCAATGCAACGCCACGGTCAGCGGCAAGAGACGCGACTGGCGCTGCAGCACGCGGCATGAAAGCTGTTGTTGGCCGTCCGATCACAATGATCGACACGTTCATCAACGGCCTGGTCGGCCCTTCAGCTGAATGGGCGCGATTGATGGATGAGCAGCTGGAGCATGCAGTGCAGACTGGCGTTGGCAAGCCTGGCTCTAAAGAAGTATGGGATTACGCCAATGCTGAAGCAGAGCGGTTGCTGCAGAAGCAATTCCGTGACGTCACCATGCCTAACGGTGCAGTAATTAAGAAAGGTGCGCTGACTGGTATTCACGCAAAGAACGTGATGGATTACGTCGCGTTTACTGATCCTCTTGATGTTGTGCATGAGCCGCGCACATATCAGATGGGCATCCGTAAGGCACGGCAAAAAGGTTTGACTGACCAGCTTGACATTCACAACAGCGCTCTTGCCTACATGAAGAGTGGCTATGAAGGGCGCCCAGCAATGGCAGCGCTATGGGCTCCGTCTCGCGCAGCCGGCAAATTTGTAAATGATTACCCGCTTGCCGGTGTGATCTACGCATTGCCGCGTGGGCCAGTTGACATTCTTAAAGCAGCCATGCGCATGACGCCTGGCGGTGGATTGTTGACAGATACGCTGTGGCGCGACTTGCACAGTGAAGACAAATTTACGCGGTACAGAGCTGTTGGCGATGCAGCGCTTGGCACGTTTGCAATGGCAAGCGGCTTGATGTTGCTGCAATCTGACTACATCCGCGTTACCGGATTCGATCCAACTAATTGGCGTGAACGCTATACAGGAGCAAAGGCTGAATACACTGGCTATCAGGGCAGTTCAATTTCATTTAGGATTCCTGGCACTGATAAATTTACGCCCCAATTTAGGCTTAGTGCATTAGATCAACTTGCCACAATTTTTGGCATGCTTGGCGAGTACAAAGAAATGGTTGAAAACGTACCTTTCGAGCAGGCTGAAACTGTTGCTGCGCAAGTGCAAGCTGCAATTTGGCACACAGCTCGTGAGCTTGGTCCGGCTAAATTCAACTCACAAATTCTTGAGCCATTCCGTCGGCTTATTGATTTGTACTCTGACATAATTGAGAACAGCAGGTTTGGCAAAAAAGAAGGCAGAGTAAACGCAGTAACTAAATACATTTCAACCAACCTGCGTGCGTTTATGCCAAGCACGTTTGCTGCCGCACGCGTTGGCCCTCAGCTCAAGCCGCCTGGTCCTGCTACTGACAACCCCTTCCTTGCCATCCCGCTGCAAACTTTGCAAATGATGCGCATGCGCTTGCCTGGCGCAAGCGAGGAGTTCCCGCCGCAGCGTCACCCGTTTACAGGTGAAGCCATTCCCATGCCGCAGCCACTGGGCTTGAACCTGATTCCTGAAGATCAATGGTTCTTGCGCAGCGCCTACAACATGTTCAGCCCTACATCCGCGTTCCCCACTCGGGTGCAGTCTGACGATCCGATCGACGTCGAGCTGCGTCGTCTGTATGGCCAGGGCTCCATGGAGACATGGTGGTCTGACACTGCGTTTGGCCCAGAGCTGCCTAATCGTGTGCTGTCTCCGCAGGAGCTCGACCGCCTGGAGGTGCTCGGCACTCAGGTCGTACGCATGAGAGGCACTACGCCACACCCTGAAGGCAAGCTGCTGTCTGAAGAAATCCGCGACCTTATTACTAGGGACATCACCTACAAGGCAACGCCAATTGGTGGCAACCCAGAAGACCGCACGCGTCCCTCCGAGGACTACCAATCAGTGCGACTGACCAGAATTAAAGAGGTGTTTAACAGATATGCCAGAGAGGCAAAGCTGTTGCTGGAAGAGGAAAGCCCAGCGCTCAAAGCAGAGCTGACTGAAGCCAGGCAAAGACGGGCTGACAATGCTTACATAAAGGACAGGACATCACTCGACATCCAGCGTGCTGCGCCTGCTGGAGCCCAAACCTTTATTGACGCTCTGAACTGACCATGCCCTACGCATACAACGTCTACACCGGCAATGGCAGCGCCACTCAGTACACCATTGGCTTTCCCTACATCAGGAAGGAGCACGTCAAGGTCTTCGTCAACTACGTCGACACCACCTTTACCTTTGCCAACGACACCACAGCGCAGCTGTCGTCGGCACCTGCCAACGGCGTACGGGTAGAGGTACGTCGACAAACGCCTGCCGACAACGTCCTGGTCGACTACACCGACGGCTCAACGCTGACGGCTGCTGACCTAGACACCAACGCATTGCAGCAGCTCTACCTTGACCAAGAGCTAGACGATGCGCAGAAGCAGGTCGTCACGATTAGCAGCACCACTGGCTTGCCGACGCTTGGCAACCAGCGGCTGACCAACGTATCTGACCCGACAGGGGCGCAGGATGCAGCCACCAAGAACTACGTCGACACCAACTTCCAGCCGCTTGACGCTGAGCTGACTGAGCTGGCGACCATGTCGTCTGGCACTGCCAGTGCGTTAGCGGACCTGACTCAAACAGAGACACAGATCCTTGACGGGGCGACTGTCACTACAGCGGAGCTAAACACCCTTGATGGGATTACTGCGTCCACAGCAGAACTCAACAAATTAGATGGCGTTACCGCTGACACGGCCGAGCTGAACAAGCTGGACGGCGTGACTGCCAGCACGGCTGAGCTCAACATCCTCGATGGTGTCACGGCAACTGCTGCTGAGATCAACAAACTTGATGGGGTTACTGCGTCCACGTCAGAGCTGAACACGCTTGATGGCGTGACTGCGACAGCTGCGGAAATCAACAAGCTAGACGGCGTCACTGCAACAACGGCAGAGCTGAACTTTGTCGACGGTGTCACCTCTGCAATCCAGAACCAGATCGATGGCAAGCAGCCTCTGGATTCTGAGCTGACTGAACTGTCGACGATGCAGAGCGGCACAGCGTCTGCCCTTGCTGATTTGACTCAGGCAGAAGTGCAGGTGCTCGATGGCGCCACGCTCAGCACTGCAGAACTAAACAAGCTGGACGGTGTCACGTCTACCACTACTGAGCTCAACATTCTTGACGGTGTCACTGCCACCACTACTGAGCTCAACGTCACTGACGGCCTGACTGCATCTACAGCAGAGCTGAACCAGCTAGATGGCAAGACGATCAGCAGCACGCTGACACCTGTCAACACTAATGACATCCCCACCAGCTCGGCAGTCAACACGTTTGTGTCTGGCTTGCTCAACGCCCTGGGCGGCTTTGTCGCCATTCCAAACGAGACAAGCTTCCCGACGACCAACCCTGACCCCAGCGACAACGCTGGCACGGTGGTGTCGATTGCTGATGCAGGTGGCGTTGTTGTTGATGCCAACGGCGCAAGCACCACTAGCCGCACAACCGGCAACGTCACAGTCACGATTACTGGTTTTCCCACCAGCCTGCGAAACACCACCCTTGGCGCCGGCCTGGGCCTGCAGGTGCAGACCACTACCACGCTTAACACTTACACCTATCACAAGCTCATTGCTAAGGAGGCTGACGTTAAACAGCTGAGCGATGACATCAATGATTTCCAAGCTCGCTATCGCGTATCAGACAATGCGCCGACCACAGATTTAGACGAAGGCGATCTCTGGTACGACAAGACTGCCAACAAGATGAAGGTGTACGACACCAGCACTTCTGCGTGGAAAGAAGTGCAGTCTGTCGGCAGCTTTTTTATCAACACGCTGTCGTCGTCAAGCGGAACAGGCGGTGGGTCTGCCACGTTCAACGGCAGCGCTTATCGGTTCACGCTTAGCAACGCTGGCGCCAGTGCCCAGCAAATGCTGGTCAGCGTCAACGGTGTGATCCAAAAACCAACAGCGGCACTAGCCAGCCGTCTGAAGGCTTTGCGATTCAGAACAACGACATCATCTTTGCTGCTGCACCTGCCTCTGGTGCAAGCCACTTCATCGTCACCATTGGCTCTACGGTCAACGTTGGCCAGCCCAGCAACAACACGGTTGACACGTCAGAGCTGGTCGATGGTGCTGTTACTAACGCCAAGGTCAGCAGCAGTGCAGCTATTGCTGGCACCAAGATTAGCCCGAACTTTGGTAGTCAAGACGTTGTAACGACTGGCCGCGTTGGTATTGGCAATACCACTATGTCCAGTTTTACTGGCAACGCTTCTGACAATCTTGTTGTCGGCAGTGGATCAGGTGGTGAAGGTATAACAGTTTATTCTGGGACTAACAATCAAGGCTCACTTACTTTTGCTGATGGAACTTCAGGCGATGCTGCATATCGTGGAGCTGTTGAATATAACCATACAAATGATCGTTTAGCGTTTAGGACTGCTGGAACGGGTAACCGCATGGTTCTCGACAGCTCAGGGCGGTTGTTGGTTGGGACTACTAGTGCTTCTAGCACTGCGACAACACTTCTTCTGCAAGGGTCACCAGATGGCGCTAGTGGTCCGTCTTATTTGAGACTTGCTACAGGAACAGCAACCCCAAGTTCGACAGGAACGATTGGGCAAATCTCATTTACGGATAGTGGACATTCAACTGCTGCAAGTATTATTGCATTTAGGGACAGTGGGTCATGGTCTTCTAGCAGTAAGCCGACGAAATTAACTTTCAGCACAACAGCAAACGGCGCAAGCACCGCGACAGCGCGGATGGTCATCGACAGTTCTGGAAATGTTGCTATCGGTAGCACGACAGCTCCAGACAAATTAAATGTCGGAAGCACTAGCAACGGCTTTACTGCAATCAGAATTCTTACGTCAGATACTGGCAATGGTGAAGTAAGATTTGGCGACGCTAGTAACGGAAGTGCAGGCTATATACGGTATGCACATAATGGCAACCACCTAATTTTTGCTAGGGACGGCGTAGAAGCGATGCGCATTTCTAGCGGTGGAAATGTTGGCATTGGGGATACCAGCCCAAGTCACAAGCTTGTTGTTAAAGATGCAGGTGCCACAAACACTTCTAATTATCTGAACGTAATTAGTGGTAATGCAGCAAACGCAGGTATTGCTTTTGGAGACACTGACTCTGATTTAGTTGGTGGTGTTCTGTATAACCACACCGATAACGCACTCAGGTTTTTTCAAAGCGGATTTACGGAAGCAGCACGCATCGATAGCTCTGGCTTTGTAGGCATTAACGAAGCTAGCCCACAACACAATGGTGGCGGTCAATTGACCGTAAAGCGTAGTAGCACAGCTACAACAGGACTAAATGGTGTTCTTAGATTAAAACAAGGTAGTGCAACAAACGGCAACCGTGCTTCCCTAGTTTTTAGCTCATTAGACAACTTCAACGTTGCCGCTGTTAATGGTGTAATTGAAACTCATGCAGGGTCAGAATCAAATAATGTAGGCAGGCTTGAGTTTTATACAAAGGCAAGTGGTAGTTCTATTGCCGAGCGGATGCGTATTACATCAGCTGGAAAAATACAAATTACGGGCACTCGTGGAGGGACTTTGCAGTCAAGTGATAATGATTCACTTGAGCTTTATACGTCTGCCACGAGCGGAAATGCCAGTACAGGTGGTGGCATAACTTTCTACAACCATCATGGCAACGGCCATGTAATGGGTGGGGTAATTCATGTCGTTAAGGCGAACGGTGTTTATGAAAACTCTTCGTCAGATATGCTTTTCGGAACCAGGATTCAAGGTTCAAGCGTGGCATACCGAGCCCGTTTAACGTCGGTCGGTGATTGGCAAACTTTTTCGTCTAACGTCAATATAGACATTGCAAATTCACAAAGTTCTGGCAACACGAAGCGTTTATCTACGCCCGTTACGGCGCCACTGATCTTGGCGCTGGAACTCTTTCTTTTAGGGTTTACACCAACGGCAATGTCCAAAACACTAATAACTCCTATGGATCAATTTCAGATCAAAATCTGAAGGAGAACATTGTTGATGCCACTTCGCAGTGGGATGACATCAAGGCTTTTGCAAGTTCGTAAGTACAACTTTAGAGAAGCCACTGGACACCAAACGCACACTCAGCTTGGCTTGATTGCGCAGGAGGTCGAAACTGTTTCCCCTGGGTTAGTCGAAACAACTGACGTTAGAGAAGGTGAAACAGTCTTAGACGCAAATGGAAACCAACTGGAGTCCATCAAATCAATCAATTATTCCGTGCTTTACATGAAAGCTGTTAAGGCATTGCAAGAAGCACAGACTAGGATCGAATTACTTGAAACACAAAATGACCTCTCTTGAGGCTCGACTCACTGCACTCGAAGGAGCTTCCTGACCATGGCACTCACACAAGTTGATGGTGGCAACGGCCTCAAAAACCTATTGATCTTGCCGATAACGAAAGGGTAAGGTTCGGCGCAGGCACTGACCTGCAGATCTATCACGACGGCAGCAACTCCTACATTGCTGATACTGGGACCGGCAAACTACATATTCGTGGTAACTCACAGTTAGTTCTTGAAAGCAACAACGGTGAAAACTATCTTGCTGCCAACGAAAATGGAGATGTACATCTTTATTACGATGGAGGTGTAAGGGTTTCAACAACATCCGGCGGCGCCAACGTAGTGGGTGAGCTGGAATGTGACAGCTTAGATGTTGATGGCGGTTTTGATATTGATGGCGGCAAAATCTTTTACGACGCTAGTGCCGATAATCTGCACTTCGGCGATAACGTACAACTTCGGATTGGTACTAGCAGCGACTTTCAGATTTATCATGACGGAAGTGCTTCATACATTGCTGATAATGGGACTGGCAATCTGAATATACAGACCAACGGTTCAGCCATTGCTTTTACAAAAGGGTCTTCAGAAAATCTTGCAAAGTTTATTACTGATGGCGCAGTTGAGCTTTATCACGATAACAGCAAAAAACTTGAAACCACTAGCAGTGGCGTAAAAGTTACTGGCAATCTTGGCATTGGTGTTGCGGCACCCTTCGGCAAATTGCAAGTTAAAGCCGGTACAGATGCTAACTTTTTGCATACTACTGCCTCTAGTGAAGCAAGTCTTGAAATCATAAATGATGCTGGATCTGCAAACGTTCCATTAAATGTAAGAGCGTCAGAATACAAAGTAAAAGTTGGCAGCACAGAGCGGCTTCGCATAGATAGCTCTGGCAACGTTGGCATTGGCACCACCAGCCCGGTGCATACTTTGCATCTTTTTGGGTCCGCTGGCACTCAATTAAGAGTACAAAGTTCTGCGGGAAGTGCTTATATAGCTTTTCCAAAACTCTAGTGCTGGTGGTGGATATGTTGGCTATCAAGGTGATAATTTAACTTTATGGACTAACGCTACGGAGAGATTTAGAATCGACAGCTCGGGGCGGCTGCTGTCTGGTACTACAAGCAACTCCGGAAAACGTTCGTGCAGTATTTGAGGGCAATGCTGGAGGTGGAACTGGTGGTGGCGATG
>FUIF01009925.1_pt1 | contig 14594 bp, 19 predicted proteins | sample 1003461 | NCBI WGS metagenome assembly FUIF01 (sample SAMEA80401918, study PRJEB19352) | marine metagenome | reverse complement strand
TTAAAAATCATTCAGGCCACGATGAATACCGAACTTGCTGTGCGGTTTGGTCGTAAGGTGAGGGATTTGATTGCTGACCCCATCTATAAAGAGATATTCCCTAACACTGACCTGAAACAAGACAGTCAGGCTGCTGGTAGGTGGGAGACTAGCGTTGGCGGAGAGTATTTTGCTGCCGGAGTTGGTGCGGCGATGACGGGTCGTGGTGCGGATTTGTTGATTATTGATGATCCGCACTCGGAACAAGATGCTTTATCGGCTTCTGCCTATGATAATGCGTATGAATGGTACACATCTGGACCCCGGCAGCGTCTACAACCGGGGGGAACCATCATTATTGTGCAGACTAGGTGGTCTAAGAAGGACATAACGGGCAGGTTACTGGCGGCACAGGCCAAGGATGTCATGGCTGACCAGTGGGAAGTGGTTGAATTCCCTGCAATTATGCCATCGGGGGAACCATTATGGCCTGAATTCTGGCAAAAAGAGGAGCTTTTGAAGGTAAAGGCTTCGTTGTCGGTGGGCAAATGGAACGCACAGTGGCAACAGAACCCCACATCTGAGGCAACTGCTGTTATAAAGCGTGATTGGTGGCGCGAGTGGGAGGAGGATGACATTCCTGACTTGGATTACGTCATTCAGTCCTACGATACGGCGTATAGCAAGCGGGAGACTGCTGATTACTCTGCCATTACGACTTGGGGGGTGTTTCAGCCACAGCGAAACGGGGACCAGCACCTGATATTGATGGATGCCAAGAAGGGTCGGTGGAATTTCCCGGAGTTAAAAGAGGTTGCCTTAGAGGAAAACGAGTATTGGGAGCCTGATTTGATATTGATCGAGGCGAAAGCTTCGGGTCAGTCTCTGGCTGATGAGATGAGGTTACTGAACCTCCCTGTTGGGACATTTAGTCCGGGCCGCAGGAAGGGGGGTAACATGGACAAAACGACTAGGATGCATATTGTGTCTCCTATATTCGAGTCGGGAAAAGTGTGGTATCCTGAAGGCGAGAAGTTTGCTGATGAAGTCATAGAAGAGGTTGCATCCTTTCCGAATGGTGACCATGATGACTTTTGCGATAGCATGACTATGGCTCTGATGCGCTTTCGTCAGGGTGGTTTCATTAATTTGGACGGCGAGGAGTTTGACGACGACCCGCCCCGTAAGGCAAGAGAGTATTACTGATGGCTCAAGGTGATCGTCCCGGTAAAAAGCCTTTTGATCCTGCAAAAGCGGAGCAGATGAAGGCTGACTTTATCCGTGGTGCAAAGTTTGCCCCTATGGATTTGCTTGGTGCTCCTGTAGATCTGACGACAATGGCTATGCGCGGCGTGGGTATACCTGTGCCGGAGAAACCTTTCCTTGGTTCAGAGTACCTGATTGACAAGTATGCTGATCTGGGTGAGGCGATTGATGTAGATTACGATCGTCCGACTGGTTCTGGTATGGAGACACTTGGTCGTGTGATGGCTGGCACGGCTGGACTTGGCGGCGAGGCTGCTGTGGCTCTGGCTCCCGGTATCGGTAGGCTGTTTGCCAAGGCTCCAAAACCCGTGGTTCGGGGACCGAGGTCAAGGGATCTGGCAACATTGAGATGGAAGCTTCGCTCTCGGACCTTGGACCTTTGCCCTCTGAGGAGCTATCTGATCTTACTACACCGGAGTTACTGACATCTTGGACGATTGAGCCGGGTAAGGTTAATCGTGCCGAGGTTGCGGCTAGAGTTAAAGGGGACCCAGAGGCAACGGCTCGTAGTAATCAGGCTTTAGATGATCTTGGTTATGGTGACACTGTGCCCATGTATCGGGTTATAAAGTTGACGGATGATGGTGAGATAGTTCCTGAAGAGCTTATTTCGGCGACACTTGATCCAAGTAAAGTGCCTACGAATATAAACTTTTTAATGCAGGGCAAGTTCAGCGCGACGACACCGACGGACTATCGTGTTGTTCGTTATGATGTGCCAAGGGACAGAGTTGCTGGATATTTGCCTGCATTGTCGGGAGATATTACACAGAAGGTTAACAAGGCTGTTAAGCAAAAAGGCTTTGGTCAAGAGAAGATAGAGGGGTTATCGACTGTTACAAATCCTGCAAAACACGCAAAAAGTTTATTGAACATGCAGGATGAGATAATTGCAGATGTTTCTGGTTTAGAGCCTCGAGTATTGGCTGATGGTGGCAAGCCATTGAACATGCTTTCTCTGGAGAGAATGCTTCCAAACGCTATTGCGTCGGGCGAAATTAAAACGATTGAAGATTTTGCTACAGCGCCGGGTTTTGGAAACTACAGTGTTTTAAGTCCGCGTGATTTCAGAAGTAACCCGGAAGCTTTTGAGGCAGCAGAACGTGCGGCACGACAGAAAGCTATTGATGAGTACTCGGACTTTTTTGGTATAGAACAGCCCGTAAGACCTATGGTTAAGGAAGCTGGGTCAGATGGTTTCGTGCCACTTGAGAAGAAGGTTGGTGCACCGGGGACCCCGGGCGTTGATCGCAGTATCAACAAGCCTTTGGAAGATGAGATATCGGTAGATGGTGTGCCGTTGGGTGGTATTGATTATTTACCTGTTGCGAATGCTTTACTTGAGAACACGGTTGGTGCTGGTAAGAAGGGTTTGACTGGTGCTCAGTATCTGGCGCGGTTGAAGAACCAGCCTTCGGTTACTGATATGGAGTTGGAGGTATCTGGTCTTGATAAGTTCTTAGCGGAGAATGCCAACCGCAAGATTCCGGTGGATGATGTTCTGGACTATCATGTAGGCAACAGCCCCCGCATTGAAATGATTGATGGTGGTGCAGGTAATGTCAGTTATCAACGTATGTTTGGCGATGAGTCTTATACGGCGCAGGGTAGGGACACGGGAATTGGTGGGTACGAAGAGGTTGTATTCCGGGATGCAAGATTTGCTGCTGGAAATAAAGATTTAGCTCCCGGTGCTGTTTCGGATCACGGGCAGCATCACAGTGAACTGGGTCCGATTGGGCATGGTCGGATGACTTCATTTGATGATGTGGCTACGGGTGGGGAGAGATCCACAATGCTTGAGGAGAATCAGGCAGATCTTTATGAGGCGTATAAAGGTGGCGCTGCGCGAGAAGCGGAGAGAAAAGGTCTGATCGGCAGAAACTTGGTACAGCTAACCCCTGACAAGGTAAAGACTTTCAAGGCGATTGAGCAAAAGATTGAGGATGGAGCGCAGTACAGAACACTGAACGATGCCCTTACTAGCATTGACGATGAGACCAGAATGCTCAAGGAGATTGAAAAGAATCAGAGAACGGTAACGGCTGACTTGGATGGGATACGCAAGAGAAACTTTTTACTAAAAGATCAAGTGTACGATGTATCTTCTCCAGAGTTTCGTTTTGCGGGTAGACTAGGTAATCTTATGAGATCAGGTGATGATTCTCCCGCTGATATAATGGGTAGAGAAATGCGTATTGAAGCTGATCTTGGTAATATTATCAAGCAGGCTGTTATTGAAGATACTCGCGCCTTAAAAACACTTTCTAATGATCAGATATCAAAAGTTTTAAATCTGGCTGCGGATAGATCGATGAGGATGAGCGAGGATGCGGGAAGGTTCCCTAAATTTAAACTAACTATTCGTAATCCTGTAACAGATGCGGAACTAAAGGAAGCTCTTGATATTCCAGAGGCGATAACAGGAGCAGAAGAAGATGTGCTGATAGGTGCAGGCAGGCTGATTGATAATGTTCAGAATGAATTTAAAAACATTTTTGAGAAGAACGCAGTTCGTAGAGAGTTGGACACAGGACCGGGCATGACGGCTGTGGCGGTGGGAGTCGCTAAAAATCTTCTTCCAAAAGCGGCGAATAGTATAGATCCTAAGTTGCTCCGCAAGGATGCAGATTCTTTTAGAAAGTTATCTTCAGAAGACGATTTGTTTAAGCAAAGCATTGATGATCAGAAAAATCGCATAGAAGATGCAAAGGCTCGACCCACAAAAATCTACATGGATGCGATAGAAGCAGCCGCTCCTGATAAAAAGACAGCTTTTGAGTATGTGGGTTACAGGCAGAATCAGGGTAAACTTGCTGTAGACGATGCAGGCGTTGACGCTCTTAAAATACACTTTTCACAAGACTCCAAAAGAGCCGCAGAAAGAGGGTTTGCTGATCCGGCTCCAGATTTTACCAATCCCCTACCATTTGAAACGCAAGAGCAAGTTGCGAGATACCAGCTTCATCAGATGATCAAGAAAGCTGCTGACGACGGATCAACCCGTTTCTACATTCCTGACTATCGTGACATATTTGCAAAGCGAGAATTAGAGGAAGACAAGCTGCCAGCCTTTGTATCCAGATACAAGACTCCGCAGGAAAAGGTCATAAAGGAACTGAAGCAAAAGTATCCAGACATTGACATTGGAACCGTGGACACAGTTCAACCAGCAGTAAATCGCACTCCTTTGCGAGATAATCAGGCTACCAAAGATTATATGTTAGAAATAGAAAGACCAGAGCATGATTTCCAATGACCTACATCGATCTAACACCGTTGCAGGCTAAACCATCACAGGTCCGCAGGTACAAGGACGGCGGCAAGGTTGACATGCGTTCTGGTATAGGCGACTTATTTAAGGTATATTCATAAAATGCGTAGTGACAAAGAAATTATGAGACAGGCTGACAGGGATGTAACAAAGCTCCCTGACAACGAGTACGATAGATTTCTTGTGCTTGAAGAAATCAAGCGGGAGAGACTGGCTAAGTTGGCAAAAGCTGATGGCGGCATGATCAAGGGCTTTAGTCCTATTGCCCGTCCACAACGATTTAAGGGAGTATTCTAATGTCTCTTGTAGATCCAGAAACCAATACCACGAAGCGAGGACCGAAAAAGAAGACTGTAAAGACGGCATCTCTTGATGCAGTTATACAGCTTGCCCCTATAGCTGGAGAGATTGGTGAAGCTTTGATGTATGGGACAGGTGCGCTTGGCGCTGGTGCAGTTGGCGTTATGGGTAACAGGGCCAGAAAGCTTATGAAAAAAGGCGACGCTGCGTATGAAAAGGCCGTGAGTGGCAAGAAACGTGGTGGCGCTATTATGAAAAAGCGCGGCGGAACATTTAAGGGAACCTTCTAATGGCTATCGAACCAAGACAGATTGCAGGAATGATGGAGCAGGCCATGGGTCCGGGTGGTCCGGCGATGCCTGAACAGGCCATGACCGAGGTTCAAATAGCATTGCCCGGTATGGAAGATCTTCCGCCCGGTATTGAACTTGTTGGTATGGAGGAGATGGTTGAGGTCGAGGCCGAGGTTTATGATCACAATGCAAATCTAGCCGAGGTTCTAGATCAGTCTACGCTTGGTTCTTTGTCCTCGGATCTTGGGGGCTTGGTTGATGAGGATCGTGAGGGTCGCTCCGAGTGGGAGGAGGCTATCTCGAAGGGTTTGACGTTACTTGGTATTAACTATGATGAGCGGTCTGAGCCGTTCATGGGTGCTAGTGGTGTGACGCATCCATTGTTATCTGAGGCGATTACGCAGTTTCAGGCGCAGGCATATAAAGAGATGTTACCACCGGGTGGTCCTGTAAAGACGCAGATCTTGGGAGATCAGAACCGTCAGGTTGAGGAGCAGGCTCAACGTGTAAAAGATTTTATGAACTACCAGATTACGGAAGTGATGGAGGAGTTTGATCAGGACACGGATCAGATGTTGTTCTATCTGCCGATTACTGGTTCTACGTTCAAGAAGGTTTATTTTGATCCAACGAGACAACGGGCGGTATCAAAGTTTGTTCCTGCCGAAGATCTGGTTGTACCGTATCATGCGTCTGATTTGAGGACAGCAGATCGATATACCCATGTTGTTCGGATGAGTGAGAACGAAATCCGCAAGTTGCAGGTAGGAGGGATATATAGAGATGTTGACTTATCTCCAAGCGAAGATGACCAGTCTGACTCAACAATCCGTGGCAAGGCTGACGAGATTCAGGGATTACGTTCAGGCTATTCTGATGAAATGTTTACGCTTTTTGAAATCCATGTGGACTTGGATCTTGAGGGATTCGAGGATATGGATGCGGAAGGTGAGCCAACAGGTATCAAGCTACCATATATCGTCACTATGGACGAAGCTTCGGGAGAGGTTCTTTCGGTAGTACGCAACTATCGTGAGCAGGATCCGATGCGTCGCAAGCGTCAGTATTTTGTACATTACAAGTTTTTACCGGGTCTTGGCTTTTATGGTTTTGGTCTGTTGCATATGATAGGAGGGCTGTCTCGTGCTGCAACGTCTATACTCCGCCAGCTTATCGATGCTGGTACGCTCTCGAATTTACCGGGTGGTTTCAAGGCTCGTGGTGTTCGTATCAGGAATGACGATGAGCCTGTTAACCCGGGTGAGTTTCGTGATCTTGATGCTCCCGGCGGCGATATTCGCAATGCTATTATACCACTCCCTTACAAGGAGCCTTCTGGAACGCTGGCTCAATTACTTGGGGTGGTCGTTGATTCGGGTAGACGATTTGCACAGGTTACGGACACAAAAGTCGCAGATGTCAACTCCAATGCTCCCGTGGGAACTACAGTGGCTCTCATCGAGCAGGGATCAAAAGTAATATCAAGTATTCATAAGCGGCTGCATTATGCTCAGAAAAATGAGTTTCGTATGCTGGCCGAGATTTTCGCGAATAATCCTGTGCCGTATCCATATGCTATCGGGGCAAACGTAAACCCCGCTATCATGGCGCAGGACTTCGACGGGCGCGTAGATGTCCTCCCTGTCTCCGACCCGTCGATTTTTTCATGGCGCAGCGCCTGTCTCTTGCACAGACACAGTTGCAGTTAGCGCAGGCTGCACCGCAGATGCACAATCTGTATGAAGCCTATCGCCGGATGTATGATGCGCTGGATGTCAAGAACATCGACTCGATCTTGCCACCACCACAACCACCACAACCTATGGATCCGGCAACAGAAAACTCGATGGCTTTGAAGGGTCAGCAGTTGCAGGCATTCCCGCAGCAGGACAGCATGGCTCACATTCGTGTGCACGTTGCTATGATTCAATCTCCTGCCATTCAAGCTAATCCGCAGGCTTTTGGTGTGTTACAGGCGCATATACAAGACCATCTGGCTATCTTTGCTCGTGACGTTATCATGGACATGTTTGAGCAGGTCGTAATAAAGGCAAGGGAAGCAGGTGAAGTTATACCTCAACTTGATCCAGACGCTATCGAAGCAGCGGTGGCACAACAGATTGCGGACACGATGGAGCAGCTTGCTCCTATGCTTAAGCCGCAGACACCACCTGATCCTTTGGTTCAGATACGTCAGCAGGAGTTACAGAACGATACGACTGAGATACAGCGTAAGATGCAGAACGATGCGATGGACTTCCAGATTGATCAGGCCAAGCTACAGCAGGCTTATGACATGGCGGTACAGAGACGAATGTTGCAGGAACAGATTGCAAACGACAGAAACGAAGTAAATGTTTATCGTATCAACACACAGGCTGATTTAAAACGTGAGAGGTAGATGTATCAGGCGATTGTTGTTGCTTGCATGATGGCTAATATGGAGATCTGCGTAACTTTTGAGGGGCAACAGTGGTTTGACATAGAGCGGACATGTAAAGTCAGGGCACTGAAAATGGCAAGTGACGTGCACAAGTATTACAAGGGCTACAAACCAGTCAGTTACAATTGCAGGACTTTACCAAAGGGGCGTTTAAGCAGATGATACAATTTCTAGGACCGATAGCAAATCTGGCTGGTACATGGCTCGAGGGTAAGGTCGAAAAGACAAAAGCGGAGGCTGGTGCAAAGGTTGCCAAGGCCAAGGCTGAAGCTGTTATTATGGAGAAGAAAGCCACAGGAGAGATTGACTGGGATCTCAAAATGGCTGATGCTTCTGCACATAGCTGGAAAGACGAGTGGCTTACAATTTTGTTCTCGATTCCGCTTATACTCTCATTCTGTGGAGACTGGGGCAGGGAGATAGTGACGAATGGTTTTACTGCTCTTGAGTCCATGCCGGATTACTATCAATATACTTTGGGAACTATTGTGGCAGCTAGTTTTGGAACGAGAGCCGCGACTAAGTTTTTTGGCAAGAAGTGATGTCAAAGCGCCTTCAGAAAGACAGCGAGTACGACGAATACGATATGGATGGCGACGGGGTAGTTACCGACGAGGAGCTTGAACACGCCAAAGAAATCAGGCAGACTGAAACAGAGTTAAGAAAGAATTTAGCGCAGTTGCGTATGGCAAGGTACACATTGATTAGCATGGGTGTTTTTACTGTGGCTATGTTCTTTATACCTTTGGACAGAGTTACAGCGTTAAGCGACATTAGTAATTTGTTTTATATTAGTGGCGCGGGTATCGTTGGAGCCTATATGGGCACTACAGCTTGGATGAACAGGAAGTAAGATGGCACGACCTAGAGCAGCACAATTTGCAAAAGACATTGGTGTCTCGACTAATCAGGCAAAAAAGCTTATAAATAAAGGACGGCGACTTAAAGACGGCGGCTCAAATATATTGGAGGCAACTATGGCTGATGCGAAAACAAAACCAGTAAAAGCGAAAGACGGAAAGATGCTTGTGCAAGAAAAGGACAACAAGTTTGTTCTTGGCATGGGCAAAGCTTACGAAGGTGATCAAAGGAAAGTACAAATCCGCTAATGTTTGAGCCTATTGACAGAGTGATGAATATGCGTAAGGGCGGTTCTGCTGTTGCTCCTCGTCGCACTGTTATTGGTGGGCAAGACCACATGTTGTCGTATATCACACCACAAGAGGGTGAGATACTAATGCGTCTTGGTGGTTCAGGTAGGCCCGGTCCGATGGGTATACCTGCATATGATGATTTAGATGAGGGTTACGGCGCTGAAGATATGGGCGGCGCTGCTGGCGGCTCTCCCGGCACTGGTGGCGGTTCTGCATCTGACGATGTTGGCGGCGGTTTTGGTGGCGGTTCTAGCGAAGATTCGGATGGTTTTGATCCTTTAGCAGGCACTCAAACACAAGATGCATCAACGGGTGCACCAGCAAGTTTTGGTCCGGGCACTGCTGGATACAAAGATACTCCTGACTTTGGTGGCTACGAGGATTTAGGCTTTAATGTAGATCAACCCGGCACTGGCACTGGAGTAATGACCGCGCAGAATTCATTTAACACTGCAAGAGGTATTACAGATAAAAATCCTTACGGTTATCAGGGCTTTTTCAGCAGAGTACTGGGCATTCATCCAAGTAAGGTAGACTATTCTGGTATAATGGGCGTAGATACGAGACAAGCTATTGCAAACAATCAATTTTCAAAGTTTGTTAATCCTACTAACACTCCCGGAAAGTTTGGTTACAACCCGGCTTTTCCAACAGCAAAACCCGGCTTTCTAAGGTCTGGTGTTCAAAAAGCAGGATACAATACCGCTCTGGGGCCTGTTCAAGAATATGCTGTAAAGAGAAGTCCTTCGGACATGTTGGCGATAGCAGGTATCGGTGCGTTGAATCCAGCGTTTGGTATTTTGGCAGAGGCACTCACAGACACCACTTACGGATTAAAAGGATTGGCCCCACCTGATGCAGCACCACCGGGTGAGCCACAGACATTTACAGGTCAGGCGTTTGCAGCGGTGTCTGAAGGACTTAAAGCAGTGTATGATGCAGCCAGAGAAACTCTTGGAGATCTAGCAGATAGACTTACACCCGAGCAGGCTAAAATTGTGGCGGGGGCAAGTGACGAAGAAAAGCACAGATACAACAAGATCTTGGAGTTAGTCCACCTTCCATAGCTGCTCAAGAAGCATTAGGTCAAAAAGCCATATCATCAATAAATGATATGCTAGCTCAGAATACAAAGTCTTTTGGAGATCCTTTGTCAGATATGTTTGGTTACAATATGCAGCCGAGTCCAGAAGAGGTAGCATTAGCAAAATCTGTCACTCCTGCACAAGATACCGTGGCTTTCAGACCGGATACTGAGGCACAACAAACTGACAAAACAATTAGGTCTGGCAAGTCTTGGAATGCCTGATGAGTTAAGCGGAGTGCCTATGTCTGGAAGTCAAGTTCAGACATTAGGATCTCTTGTGGACACAGAATTACCAGCAGGAGCGCCAATTGACACAAGGCCAGCACCGAGAAGCGGGTATGGTCTTACACCATCTGAACGAGCTTTTCAGGAGCTTCAAGAAAGTTTAAGTGGTGGTAGTAGTGACGGCGGTTTTGATCCTTTCTCGCAGACTAAAAGTGAAGATAGCTCTGATGACACAGCACTTGTAGGCTATCAGCCTACTGCTTCTGGGGGCTACTATGATTATGGAATACAAAGTCCTTATGACGGCAGACTTATAATTCCTACTGAGGAGATTCTGAGTAACAAAAAATATTTTGCATAACAAGGGGAACAAAAATGGATGTAGTGTCTTTTATAAAAGACTATCAAAAGGTATTGATTAACCGTATAGATGATATTAGTCTTTCGATAACAAGCGGTGGAGTAACCGATTGGGAAGACTACAAGGCAAGAGTTGGTGAAATACAGGGTGTCACCTATGCTCTTGATGAATTGAAGGCCCTGCTAAAGAAAGTGAAGTACATCGATGACACTGATCGTACCTGAGTATGTTTTAGCGCAACAACAAGCTAAGAAACAGGCTGAGAAAGCCGCAAAAGAAAAATCCCTAAAAGATAGAATGCCACAACCCACAGGATGGAGAATTCTTGTTATGCCTTATATGGGCAAAGACAAGACTGATGGCGGTGTTTATGTTCCCGATGCTGTAAGAGAAAGAGAGTCACGAGCTACGGTTGTGGCTTACGTTGTACGACTTGGCCCTCTTGCTTATCAGGACACAGACAAATTTGGGGAGCACGGGCCTTGGTGTGAGGAGGGAGACTGGGTTTGTATCGGTAGATATGCTGGATCTCGTTTCAACATCGAAGGAGGAGAAGTCCGTGTCATTAACGATGACGAGGTCATCGCAACCATCGTTGATCCTGACGATGTTAAAAACTATGGAGCATAATAATGGCAGAAGCAGCAGAAAAGACCACAGATTTAGCCGCTGATCTTGAAGAAGAACAAGGGAAAGAAATAGAGATTGCCGAGGAGGAATCTCAAGAAGCAGAGGCTGTTGAAGAAATTGAAGAAGACCCTGACGTTGAGAAAGACGAAAAAGAGGAAGAGCTTGATCAGTATTCCAAGAATGTTCAGAGCCGTATAAGCAAGATTACGCAGAAGTATAGAGACGAAGAAGCGCAGAGGATTGCAGCGGTTGAGTTTGCTCAGAAGGTAAAAGAGCAAAACGACGAACTTAGAAACCGCCTGACCGCTCTTGATCAGTCTTATGTCGGTGAATTTGGCACAAGGATTGAGTCTCAGATTGCTGCTGCGAAGGTTGCCTATCAGAAAGCATATGATGAGGGTGACGCTGACTCTATGTTCGAGGCTCAGAAAAACTTGAGCAAGCTTGCACTAGAAGAAGCACAAGTGGAGAATGCCAAGAAGAGGCAGGAGCAACAAGCTGCTGCTCCGCCACCTGCACCACAACAAGCTGCACCACAACAGCAACAAAAGGCCAAACCTGACGCTAAAGCAGAAGCTTGGGCATCTAAGAATGACTGGTTTGGTCAAGATCAAACAATGACTTACGCTGCTTTTGGTATTCATAGACAGTTAATCGAAGACGAAGGGTTTGACCCAACGTCCGATGAGTACTATACTGAACTTGATCGTAGAGTCCGGTCAGAGTTTCCACAGAAGTTTGGAGGCTCTAAGGACAAAGGACCCAGAGTCGCCTCTGCTGAGTCCACGGCTTCCAAGTCGTCTACAAAAAAGGGGCGCAGAACAGTCAAGTTAACCCCTTCGCAGATTCAGATAGCGAAGCGATTAAATGTTCCGCTCGAAGAATACGCTAAGTATGTTAAGGAGTAATGAAATGACTGATTCTACAAAGAGATCGCCTCGCGAAGCGGAAACTCGCGCAAAGACCCAACGCCGTAAGCCTTGGGCACCTCCATCTAAACTGGAGGCTCCAGAACCACCCGCAGGGTACAAGCATCGTTGGATTCGTACTTCACTTCGCGGTGAAGATGATCAGATGAATGTGACTACTAAAATGCGTGAAGGGTGGGAACCTGTCCGTGCTGACGAATATCCTGAGATGGCTGGTAAATTTCCAACCATTGATTCAGGTGCTAATGCAGGGACAATTGGAGTCGGCGGTTTAATGTTGGCTAGAATACCTGAAGAAACGGTTGAAGAAAGAACTGAATACTTCCGGGAACAGACCCGCACTCAAATGGATGCCGTGGATCAAAACTTAATGAGGGAACAACATCCTTCTATGCCTATCCATAGTGATAGGAAAAGTCGTGTATCGTTCGGAGGCCGTAAGGACGGCTCTGAGTAACTCAATCAGCTATGTATAAGGAGTATTTATCATGGCAAATTCCAATGGAGCCTTTGGTCTACGACCATATGGTATGCTGGGTTCAGCGCCTAATTCCACTGGGACGACTGAGTACCGTATCGCATCTGATAACTCAAACCCGATTTTCCAAGGCATGGCGGTTATCCCGCTTGCTGCTGGTGTTATTGACGATCTGCAAGCTGCTGCTGGCGGTAACGTCTCTATCGTGGGTGTGTTTAATGGGTGTGAATATGTCTCATCGACCACTGGAGAAGTAATTCGTTCTAACTTTTGGCCCGGTTCAGGTGCTGATTCTAATTTCCCTGTTAGAGCGTTTTTGTTCGACAACCCATCACAACTGTTTACCATTGCTACATCAAACGTAGTTTCTGCTGCTAATACAGAAGCAGAGGTTCGTGCAGCAGTGTTTGCAAACATTGCGTTTGCAACTGGTAACAGCGGTTCGACAACAACTGGTATCTCTTCTGCAACAGCAGATTTGAATACTATCGCCACCACCAACACTTTAGCTATGCGTATTATGGGTGTACAAGATGACCCAGAAAACGCTGACTTTACTGCTGCTGGTATTCCGTTAATCGTTCGTATAAATAACCACTTCAATGCGCCAACAGGCTCCATTGCAGCGGCTACTATTTCTACGACTGGCGTATAAGGAGGCTGATCAATGGCTATTTCTCGCGCACAACTAGCGAAAGAACTGGAACCCGGCCTTAATGCTTTATTCGGCATGGAATACGGACGGTATGAAGGTCAACACGCTGAGATCTTTGACACCGAGTCATCTGACCGGGCGTTTGAAGAAGAGGTAATGTTGTCTGGCTTTGGCGCTGCTCCTGTAAAACAGGAAGGCTCCTCAGTTTCATTCGACGACGCAAACGAAGCTTTCACTGCTCGTTACAATCACGAGACAGTGGCTATGGCATTCTCAATCACTGAGGAAGCTGTAGAAGACAATCTTTATGATCGTCTGGCATCACGCTATACACGGGCACTTGCACGTTCTATGGCACACACCAAGCAGGTTAAAGCTGCTGCTATCCTGAACAATGCGTTTACTGCTGGTGCTTCCGCTGGTGGTGATGGTGTTGCTCTTTGTGATGCATCACACCCGCTTACAAACGGTGGCACTTTCAACAACGAGCCAGCAGTGGCTGCTGATCTGAACGAAACTTCTCTCGAAGATTTCACTTATCAGCATTGCTGGGTTTGTTGATGAGCGTGGTTTGGTTATTGCCCTTAGAGGCATGAAGCTAATCATTCCTCGTCAGCTTCAGTTTGTTGCAGAGCGTCTGCTTGTATCTAACCTACGGGTTGGAACTGCTGACAATGATGTCAACGCACTCAAGTCAATGGGTATGCTTCCAGAAGGTTATGTAGTCAATGATTACCTAACTGACACAGATGCGTTCTTCCTGAAGACTGACGCTCCGAATGGCTTCAAGCACTTCGAGCGTATGGCATTGTCAACGAGCATGGATCCAGATTTCGATACTGGCAACATGCGGTATAAGGCTCGTGAGCGTTATAGCTTCGGATTCTCAGATCCACGTTGTGTATTCGGTTCACCGGGTGCATAAGTGAGTTTGTTGAAACAAATACAAAGGGCGGCTGTTCAGTCGCCCTTTTTTGTTGTATAGTCTTATTAATCCCTGACAGTCACATTGGGTGACTGACACTAGCCACGACAGGAGATACTTAAATGGCTAATACTACGTTCAACGGAGCAGTCCGCTCTGAAAATGGTTTTAAAGTTATCAATAAAAACTCGACCACGGGTGCGATAACAGAAACCTCTTCTATTGCTTCTACAGGTATTGTCACAAACAAGTATGTAAAGCACGTTGGCTATGCCACTGGCGTTACTGTAAATACCACAGCAGGTGACAGCCCATCTATCGGTGAGTTTACACAACCAGCAAACACAATCATTACTGACATTAAAATCTTTTGTGACGTTTCTCCTGTTATTGGAACAGGTGATATTGGTTACGAAGTAGGTACAACTAGTTCAGGTGCACAAATTGTTGCAGCTCAGACTGATGAAATACTTGATGGTGGTACAACTGTTGTTGCTCACAATGTAACTGTAACCTCACTTGTTTTACAAACCCAAGATGGAACAACAGCTCCAGCTTCTGTTCAATATACAGATACCGCAAGAACTATTTACTG
>FUIF01004273.1_pt1 | contig 14596 bp, 25 predicted proteins | sample 1003461 | NCBI WGS metagenome assembly FUIF01 (sample SAMEA80401918, study PRJEB19352) | marine metagenome | reverse complement strand
CTATGACATCTTCAAGCTCCCTAAGTCTCTTTACACCAATGTCTGGGCTGTTGCCAGTAAACACCTCTACCGTTATAGGGGTGTTAGTTACAGAGACGGACTGAGCGTCTGGAGAGGACACAGTAACCTCAGTAGATGATGAGGTTATGGATATTGACTGAGACTCAATAGAGCCTACGGAAACAGAAGTGCTCCCTACAGGGCTAACAACTATAGATTGTCCTCCTGTGGAATCAACGGAGATCGAGGTAGAACCAGATCCCCCTACAATTATTTCTGCAGGATTAGACAAGCAGAGTTGTATTAGTAGTTTCTGTTTTCTCTAATCTGACGCGCAAGTCTAGACTCCGCCTCTTGTTCTGCAGGGTTAGATGTGTCTGTGACATCTTCGTTAACCACGAAAGATCCTCTGAGGATTGTCTTGACGACGTCGACGTTGTTGAAATCCGACCCAGCAGCACCTGGATTGATGTACTGCAAGTCATAGACGTACCTACCCGAAGGAATCTTCACCATCTCGCTCGCAGGAATAAAGACAGATATCGCTCCACTGCCGTTACCGTCGATCTTATTTATCAAAATGTATGAGCCATTGGCAGCATCTGCGGGCACCCCCTCAGTAGTCGAGGCTATCAAACCCTGACCTCCATCTTGAAATGCGGATTCTCTAATCTGCATGGCAAACTTGTAGGCATTGGAGGAGTCGTTTCCTCCGTCAAGAACCAAGGGAGTTCCTTCGGAATCCTTAAGCGTCATGTTGAGCTGAAACGTATCACCGCGTCTGCAGGTGATATTAAGCGTTTGTGCTACGTCTAGATTTACCTTCTTAGCCATTACAGTCCGAGTATTTCATCAATGTCTTGTGATCCTTCTGAACCTTCCATAGGTTCAGTCATTTCTCCACGCTTACCCTGCCTTTGAGAGATAAGCTTGCTTTGCTCCGTGGACTCCTTCTTGATACGGTCGTCCTTCCTATCCTCTTTGAGGACCTCCAGCTTCTCCTTGAACTCTTGATCTTCAGTTCTGAATCCGAGGGTGGCCTGAGCCTTAATCATCTCGATCTCCTTGCGGAACTCATGCTTAGCAGTTTCAAGCTGAATCTCAAGCTGATTCTTCATCTGCATCTTCTGAGCCTCAATCTGAGCCTCCATCTGCATCTCTTGCTGCCTAGCCTGAGAAGCTGCCTGAGTAGCTTGAGCTTGCTGTTGAGCTTGCATCTGCGAGTTTTGCTGAGCTTGCTCCTGAGCCTTCTTCATACGCTTTTGACGTCGAACAATCAAAAGGCGTTCGGCCTGATTGATATCCCTAAGCTGTCTAATGGCGATTGCATCTTCAAGGTCTAGTTCCTTCTGGGACAAAGAAACCTGGATGTTCTGCTCAAGGAGCTGACGCTCCATATCCTCCATCTCCTTCTGAACGCTTACCCCAAAGTTGTACATTGGGAGGTCAGAGAAGGTCGAAAGAACCTTCATGTTTTCTTCTCCGATCGCATTCTCATAAGCCTTCATCAAGACAGACCCCGAAGGATGATTTGAAGACACTTAACAATGTCTTCGCAAACCTTCTTAAACAGCACCATAGATGCGTTAGTGATGTCATAGATGGCATTGTTTCCTGCAGCAATAGCCTGCTCGCGAACGCCAACCAGCATATCGCCCTTAGGAGAGCTTGCGTCCATAGCCTCATTGATGCCCGTAGCGTCCCTGATGAGTCGCAAGTAATGGTTGTAAATCCCAATGAGTTCGTTTATGTTTCTAATGCTGTTCCCAATCTCACGGATAGGTGGATTCTGGAAACCGCCCTCTGGATCTTTACTTCTGTAGTAAAAGACACCAGTTTGCTCGTAGATGTCGTGAAGCTCCAAAGGCTGAAGCTCACCACCCTTGCCAAGCTGGACATTCTCCAACCCCTCAATGTCAATAATCAAACCATCAGGCTTCGCCTTGGCGATGGCTTGTTGAATCTTGAGGTGTGTGATCTGGAGCATGTCTGCAAACCCGACACAGCTGTCCACCATGGATTTCGGTATCATTCTCCGAAGATTGGTGGAAACAGCTGAGTACGACATACGGCACTTTGAAATGTCGTGGATGTTTCTAGGCATGTTCGCCTTCATCCCATAGTCGTACATGAAGTCGGTGCCAACGATATAGCTTCCGCCATACACAGTGGCAATGTGCATCTTTCTTGGCTCGCGATCAAAAACGCTACCAGGCTTCTCTCTGTACTCGAATCCCTCGTAAAAGAAAAGCTTGTTTCCGTATCTGTTCTCCTTGTCCTCGAAGTGCATGCAGTCAACTGACATGAACTCAAAGTCAAGAACGTCAATCATGTATTCGTCATACCCGAAGACGTTTCTCTTCAAGTAGTCGTCAAAGTAGCTTTGATTAAGCTTACTGGAATCGTTGCCATTCATGCCAGCGGCTCCCTGAGCCATCTTAGAATAGTCCTCCTCCGTAACTGATCTCCTGCGAGCCTCTTCAGCTCTTGTATTGAGATCTTTTTAATGTGACCAGCATAGGTGAGGTCGTTGAGGCCAGGATCTTCAGTGTAGCTATGGATGAAGGTGCAGGGGTCAACGTACTCTGTCTTGATCCCATAGTTGGGGTCGTTTGACCTCTTTACAACAGCCATACCCAAGGCAACAAGGTCATTGACACATCTTCTATAGATGCTGTCGTTAAAGTTGTTCCAGGATAGCGTGAGGTTGGTGCCTATCTGAGCAGCAATCTCAGCGTCTGTCTTGAGGTTGGTCTCCAAAAAGATTTCAGCCTCTTCCAGTGTGTCTGGAAGTTCTGCTGGATCCTTGTCCAAAACGAGGCCTCCAGTCTCTGCTTTCAAGGCCTCAAGCTCTGGCTTGATCTGTACTTGCGTCTTGATTCTCTGCTTCTCCTTATTCTTCTCTGAAGAAGAGATAGGGTCTATAGCCTCCAGGTTTGGATAGGGATTTCTAGACAAAATCTTGTTCTCTACAACTCTAGAGAACTTTGGCAGGATAGGAACAGGGGTAAAGTCAAGGTTGACCAAGCTGCCATCCGCACTGTTAGGATCCATCGAAGTGAGGATCCTCTTGTATATATTGGTGTCCTGGGTTCCGTTTGCGTAATCTCGGTTTTTCTCCCAAGTCTTATTTCTTTTCCTATACAGGGACTCAGTATCCTGCATCTTACCCCACTGACCCTCTATGGCTTTAGCGTACTTCAGACCGTACTTCTTCCCCTGCTTTACATCCTGAGGGGCTAGTGGGTCTGGAAAGCTCTTACTCTGCCTTTTGTTATTACCGTACATCAGGGATTCTGCATTTTTGCAAATATAGAAATAATCTGATTGTCACCCGATTGGCTTGTATCTCCTAAAGAACTTCTTCTCATCAAAGTTCACAGCCTCCTTTTTAGGCTTTGATTTTTGAGCACCAAGAAGAGCAAGGCCCGAGCTAATTGTAAGGTCAAACTTAGTACGGTCGTTGATCTTGAAGCCAATCCAATCCTCAAGAGTATCGTTAAAATACATCTTGCCGTACTCCCCCGTCTCTCTGTGCATGCCAATATGGTCATGTACGTATGATTCAATGGCGTGTGCATGAGCTTGAATTACATCTTGTGAGTTTGACGGGATGCCTTTGGTCTTGACGTTAACCTTTGAGTTGCAGCCCTCAAGTGAGAAGGCCTTGCCATTAGGTATCCATCGTAACCTCTTGACTCAAAGTATCTTGCAATACCGTACTTGTTGTTCTCAATTAACAAGGGGTACCCGTAAAATACTGCAGCCATCAGGCAATCCTCGTAGAAGATCTTAGCCAAAGGCGGACGGGACGCATACTCCACTACAAACATATTCGATGGGTGCTCCATGTGAAACTTGTTGTAGAGATGTAGCGCTCCTTTCGACCCCCGTCCATCGACGGTGGCGTCAAGGTCGTAGGAGTCAACCCGCCTACCCCAGCTCTGCATTAGGTGCAATGCGTTTGTTTCTATCAAACTTCCTGAGATTCCTTATCTCCTTAGGTGGCATCCAGGCAATACGAAACCTGCCATTGGGGTCTGGGGCAAAGACAACCTCTGTATCCTGCTCTCCATTCTTCCAATGGAAGTTACCAATAACCACAGGGTTCGGGTACAGCTCTTCGTTGTACTGAACCTGTTCGTATATCTTTCCGATATTAAAGAGACTACCGTCAATACTATCCCTAAAGGCTTCATCCTCTGTAAAGGGAAACTGCCTCGTCACCTCGTTCAGCTCGGAAGCATCGTGCTTAAGGGCTTCTCGCTCGTTCTTGAGGTAAGCTCTAGAGCCTATGACTATTTCTTCTCCGTCGAGGCCATCTACTGGGTCGCTAGGGTTTTTTACTACGGGGTTCCCGTACTTGTCAAAAAATCCCTCAAGAGATTCGTAAGCAGGAATGAACAGTCTATATAGACCACTCCTCGTCCTGCCATTTGCGTTTCTTTCTCTTGGGTCCGAGTCCTTCCACAGATCCTTGTACTCTTTTCCCCCTTTGTCCATTGGATTTACGGTGCTTCCCACCAGTGCTTTTCCGACTATTTTTCGCCCGACGATCAAACACGTCCGTTGAATCCTCCAGGCGTCCCTTATGTCTGTAGGTTTTTCCCATTTTCCAGCCTCGTCCAGATACAGTACGTGGAGCTTTTCTCCATCATACGCATTGTTGGTAGTGTTCTTCCAGTTTATGACCGTATTAAGAGCCTCGCCCTTCGTCGCAGTCTTATTCTTCTTCGTGATTCTCTTACTCGGCTCCCGAAAAGCCAGCTCCATGCGTGGATTGGTGGTACCATCTTGTATGGGTTTGAAGAAGAAGGGGTAGTGGCGGAACATGTATACCACCTTCTTCATGAATATATTTTCCTGAGCGTCCTTACCAGTCTTTGACTGGATTCCAAGGAGTTTGTCTTTGACCTGCGTCGCTTCGTCTAGAAGGACTGCGGAGCAGATATTCGTATACCCGCTCCGCCTGCACTTCGTGTACAGTTGGCCAATACAGCGCTGATCCGCCTCACACGCTGCTAAATGTAAGAAAATTTCTCTTTGGAACTTTAGGAAGCTCGGATAACCTATATCCATCCGAGTCCACTGAAGCATCATATAGTGCCGCCCCGTAATATATGTAGCTCACCGTTGTTGTAAAACCAAAAGCCGTCACGCCGACGGCGAAACTCCTCCTCGATATACGGAGAAAACTTCTGTCGAAACTCTCTCGGCGTCTCGGACCACTCGTCCATAGATTTAATACGAGACAGTTCCTCAGGCATAGGAACCCTTTCCCACAGCTGCAAATGGTTTGGCTTTCCATATCCAGCAATCTCCTCCTTGGGAGGTGCAGCGGGAAGTGTAATGACCAACCCACCGAGCTCAATACTCTCACCTTTCGTACCGTGGGGACAAATTGAGATAATATCCTCATCAGAATACTTGTCCATACCTGTTGCTTCTGAAGCTAGGGGCACCAGTCTTCGGGTTCTTTAGCTCCATGTATTTGCCACAAGGACACTTGATGTCGTGGTAAGCCCCGTCATCACCAAACTTGATGGACACCCCGCTCTTAGAGTCTTCGTGTGCTTTCTCGCACTTGCAAATATATTCAGCCATGTTAATTTAATTTGTACGCCCGCCAGGATTCGAACCTGGGACCGTCTGCTTAGAAGGCAGATGCTCTATCCAACTGAGCTACGAGCGCGTTCGATTACCTGCTTCGTCTTCGACGGGGCCTGTTGTTGGCCCTGTTTCTAGACTCAGACATAGGAGTGGTTTTGTCAGAAGAGCCAACGTGAGCCTCATCAAGTCCATCTCCATTCCCGTAAGTTCCCTTACGTCTGTTGATCTTGTTGAGTGCAGCTCTGTACTTTTTAGCCTTACCTCCAGAACCATACTTTCTGTATTCCTCCTTGTAATTGCGCTTCTTGAGCTTCATATCGCAAAGTTACAAAAGTGGACACATATATAGTCTATCGTCCCTGACCCCTGTATGCCTTGCGGTAATTCTTTGAGTTTTTGTTTTTGGACTGCTTGGTCTTTGCATGCACACCCTTACGCCGAACGTTCTTTGCGATGTAGGCATTGCCTACTCCTTGTTTCTTTGCCATTGCTTTGAATTTAATTTGTTGGGGCGGCGGGACTTGAACCCGCGACTTCCTGTGTATAAGACAGACGCTCTAACCAACTGAACTACGCCCCAGTTTGATTGCCCCGTTTGCGTAGGGGGCCGCCTGACGAAAAGGAATGTGCCTTAATCTTCGTACTCTCCGTTCCAGGATTCCTCCCAGAACTTAAAATCTGTTTTGTTGTATTGCCATACTATTGCTTTCCAATCATTTAGAGAATTTTTCAGCGAAACCTCCGCTGTAGTCTTTGGCTTCTTCGATTCCTCCATTTGTTTGTAGATCTTTAATCATTTGTTCTAGTCGCTGTCTTTCGACGATCAACTCTTTAGCATCTGTGGCCGTCTGCTTGATGGACTGCAGCTCTGCTTTTCGAGCGCTCCCGTTGATCTCAGGATCAACAGGTTTCTTTATCTCATCAATCATATTGTTGATGGCGACCTCCATGCTTTGCATGAGTCGCTGAGCAGCTTCAATCGTTGTAAACTTCTTCTTCGACATACAAAAGGTCTTCTGCTCGGACGCGGTAGTAGTCCTGTCCGTCAATGTTGATCTTGTACTGCATCTTGTCTCGGAACACCACCGTGTCCCCAGGCTTTACCTGTACGTCTTCCATATAATCCCCACCAAACGCAACTGTGCCGCGAGTCGTAGGTGCCTTCTCAAGCTCCACGACTTCGATTTGGTCGGAAGAAAGTGCTTCGTTCTCGATTGGCTGAATGAGCGTCCAGCCTGCAAGAGTATATATGTGTCCACTTTTTGCACTCTTGAAACCGATTGCTTGGTTATTGATTGTGTGCTCAGGGTCAAATCTAACCAAATAATGATTGTCGTGCCCAGTCAATACCTGTCCTTCGTTCATCACGACCAGGTGGTGAAAGTACAAGGTGTCGCCCTCCTCCACTCCAGTGTCGTGTCTGAGAGGAGCGCATACGACTGGTCCCTCCGTAACCCTCCATTCAAACTCGTTGAACTTAGAGTCGAGGTACAGCTTGGCGCCGTTGTTAAGTGTGATTTCGTCTTTAGCCTGCTTTTCAAGCTCTACGACGAACAGATCAAGAGTCTTCATTCTTGTACGGGAACTTTTCGTTCAAGTACTCTTTTCTCTTTTGACATCCGCAGTCCTGGGAGTACTTCTCCACAAGCTGCTTAATACCTGTTGCTTTGGTGATCTTCTCTACGGTATCACCCAGTCCCTTACTCTTAGACATCAGAAATTCAAATCGTACTCAATTATACATGGCATATCATCTACAGACTTCCAGAGGACCTGCCCCTCATCTGTTTGGATATACACAAAGTAACGCATTTTTCCGTAACGATGCAAATGTTTTCCGTCTAATTCTATCGTGGAAACTTTTCCGTTTCCAGCTCTCATGCCTACGTAATAAGCCATGGCATCCTTCGGGTCGCGCCCGATGATGATCTTTCTAATAAGCCCTTCCATTTAGTTCAGTGAAATGCCGAGGTCGCCCAAAAGGTCATCAAGATCTGGACCGCTGTTCTGATCCTCGTATGTGTTTTTAATGAAGTCAGTCATAACTTCCATCTCATCAGAAGATCCCAGGTTATAGCTAAACAAGGCTTTCATCGTGCTATTGTCTTCGTCAATGGATTCTAGAACGCCAGTAACGACAACAGACAGGACTCTGTCCCTCATTCCATACTTCTCTATAAGCATTTCCATTTGATGATGCAGTTGCTGCATTTCTATCAAGAAGTCGTATTCCTCTGTATCTTTGTTCTCCATCATCATTTCATTTCATGCCCAAGAGTAGAGTCGCCAAAAACAAGCTCTTCAGGGAGTTTTCGAAGTTGAATCAAAGGTACGTAAAAAACAACTACCTCAAGTACCTAAGAATCAACCTCAGGGACTTCTGTGAGAAGAACGACATCTTTGAAAAGGAACTTATGTTTATGCTCTGGGCATACGACATGGAGTTCTGGACCTTGAAGTACGCCGCTGAGGACTACGACTATTCCGAGAAGAAATTAGGGGAACGCATTGTATACGAGCTGGTTAACAACGGTTACGTATACAAACACTTTGACAAGCTGACCCCGTCAGACACGTATGAAGATCACCTCTTCAGGGAGGAGACCAAATACAACTTTAGGGTGAGATATGCCCTGACTCAAAAAGCAAGGCTTCTTGTACAACGCTTTTACAGCGAGTTCAAGTAATCGAGAGCGGACTGTCCAAGCTCGTTAGCTCCCTCTACGCCTGAGTTCTCAGACATCCATTCTTCAACTATCTGTATGAGGCTTGAGTTCATTACGAAAGGAGTAGGTCTCCCCGCACCACGCTCGAAGTGTAAGCGCCTGAAGGGTGTAGTTAAAGGTTAAAACTAGTTCATCCCCAGTACTGGCGTTTGAAAGACCCATAGAGGTAAAGGGGAGGTTGAAGGCACTAAGAAACATAGTGCCCACGACCGCCAAGACTGGCATAGAAACAGAAAAGAACTCTTTGGTTTTAGAGGTCTTGTTAAGGACAACTCCAGAAAGAATAATGCCTGACGACTGACCAGCGGTAGTACTAGCCAATACAGACGTATCAGAAAGCGTTAGGGCTATAGACAGATTGAGATAGTACAATCCATTAACAGATGATGCAGAGTACGTGGGACTACCTAAGGGTGTCATGGTAGCAAGAGACCCTGTAAAGCTTTGCCGTGGTCGTTACTTATAGAGAGTGATGGCATTACAGTCCTTTTCCAAATATCACTTCGTAGTACGTCTTTCCCTCATCATCACGACAAGCTTTGAGACAGCGACCACGATTAACCCCATCATGCACGTAAGAGACGTGAACCCAATCAGGATTGTCTTCATCACCAAACTCCCAAACAAGCTGATCAAACGTAAGGTTGTTGAGTATATAGCGGAAGATCTCACCGTTTGTGCAACGTCCGAAAACGTCTGCGTCCAGATCAAGTGCTCTCCCCTCCATGTGTTGACTACGAAGAGAACCGCCGATCGCACGGTTGAGCTCAGGTCCACGATAGCCTGACGACACGTATATAGGGCACCCGAAAGCTTCCCTAAGAGGTTGAAATACATGCTCTGCAATCTTTCGTAGATTTTCTGTAGTCCAGTCATCAGGTGTGTTGTCTATTCCAAGTCTTTTAGCCGTGGTGCTTTTTGTTACCTCGGCGAGTGACAGATTTTTTGACAGCTTCATTGTTTAAGCGTCTTTTTTCGTTCTCTACTCCAGAGTCCTTCCGCTTCTGCTTGGGATTGAAGTAGTGTTTCCTCAATTTTTAGCGAATCCAGCTTTACCGCGAGCGATCTTTCTTTGGCAATCCTTCCCGCACCCCTTGCTTCTCTTGCGAGCCTTGGAGCCTGCGGTCCTCTTGTTGGCCATCTTCTGGCTAATCTTGTTTAGAGCTCTGCTCAAAGGACCACCCGTGCGACCTCTTTTATTACCACCTGCACCTCGCTGGTACGTTCTTGGCGGCTTGGCCTTTGGTCTCTTAGAAGACTTAGTGGCCTGTCTACCCTCAACTTTGGCTGCTTTTGCATCAGCCTTGTTGATGGCATCACGCTCCTTGGCATAAACCTTTACTGTGCCTCTGGGTTGATTGAGGAAGCGAGGATTGCCCACCCCAGTGTTTACGCGCTTAGTACCAAGAACCTTTACGTCCTTCCCCTTGGCTTCTTTTCTGGCTTCTCTATCGTGGATGCGCTTAGCCTTCTTCTTCCCCCTCTTAAGTATCTTACCCACTCGACCGCCTTCAGCCATAGTATTCGTGTGAGCTCTGTAGCCTCAACCAAAGGCTTTGCGGCGGGGGTGCCTTTAACTTTTTCTATTTGAGCCTCCAAAGAAGCTTTCTTTTTGTTATATTCAGTTTCGTTTTTGACCGTTTGGATAAGGTTTTTTTGACCTACAGGGCCTCCGCCTGCCACTCTGCCACCTTTATCCATGTAGCCCATCTTGTTGCGGACATGCTTAGGGAGCTTAGACAGACCCTTCTGCTTAGGAGATACCTTCTTCAGCTTCATTTCTTCTTCTTAACCTTCATGCCTTCCTTGCGACCGCCCTCCTTAAAAGAAGCGTAAGCGTAGTTGCTCTTTTCGTTAGAGTCCTTGAACTTACCCCTTACGGCCTCAGCCTTACGAGTCGCTCTCTTACGCATAGTTCTGTGGATGCTCTTGCCTGCATTCGTTTTGGCAATCATGCCTTTTCTGTAATGCTTGGCTTCCTTTCCCTTCTGCTTCTTATACTCCTTGGTGGCGTGCCCACCTTTGTCGAGCTTACCGCCCTCCTCGTACTTCATCCCCTTCTCAGCCTTCTTGCGCTTGACGGCATCGAGAACCTTCTTCTCAAGACGGTTCTTAACTGCACCAGCCTTGTGGTTGGCTTTCTTGATCGCCCCCTTGAGCTTCTTCAGTGGGCGCTTGCGACCACCGTCTTCGTATTTACCTCCGTGCTTCATTTTGAGTTTGGATTTTCTTTTTTCCATCTTAGCCTCGAACTCTTTCATGCGAGGGGAGTCGGGAGCTGCTTTTGTGATTGCTTTTCCAGCAGCCGCTTTTCTGGCGGTATCCTTTAATCTCTTGCTGAGCTTTCCTCCGTGCTTCATTGTGCCTTTTGTTGCAAAGTTGGACATGGCTTCAGACCTTCTGTCTTTTCTATCCAGTCCTTCTCTTGACTTGTCGTATAGTTCCTTTATGGATTCTTTCTTCTTCTTGGACTCTCCAGAAGATTGTTGTTCTTGTTCCTTGGCGCGAGCTCCATATTCTTCTTCATCTCGGTTCTGCGCTCATCGCGCTTAACGAGTCTGTCCGCACCCTTCTGGAGTCTCTCTTGCTTCTTAGCTGTCTTCAGCTTCTCTTTTGATGCCTTTAAGTTCGCTTTTGACCCGACGTTGTTGAACCCCTCAGTCATGAGCTTCTTTGGAGCACCAGCTCCCTTGGCAGCTTTAGCTCCCTTAGCAGCAGATCCTGCCGCCTTCATAGATTTGGCAGCCTTGAGCGCTTAGCAGCCTTAGCTGCCTTGGCAGCACCCAGCGCTGCTTTTGCTCCTGCGAGTACTAGTGGTATTGGCATGCTGCAAATATAGCACTAATCAAATTAGTACTTTGTCTTGCGGAGCTTCATGACTCCACCCTTGGCATAAAGCCCTGCAGCACTCGCTGCACCCTTGATCAATCCCGACTTTACAAACCCAACATCTTTCTGATCGAGTATACCGTCAACCAAAGCTCTGGTATCAAGGTCGTAATTGTCTTTCAAGCCTTGCACCACATTCTTAATCTCTCCAAGATTGCCCATCGCGTTGCTTATACCTCCAGATACGTCACCCTTCTCCGATGGGGCCATTCTTTGAACCAAATCAAGAAGGCCTTTCATCTCCTCATCTGACATGTTCTGCAGCTTGTCAAAATCCAAGCCAGGAAGATCTGTCAAACCCTTCAGTTCCCGACCCGACATCTTCTGTGCCCGCTCAAGGAACGCAGCTTTAGCATTAGCACCCTTGTCAGCAGGGTTTCCTGGGTTGTTCAACGCGCCTCCCGCGTCATACTTACGTACTTTCATGTTTAGATACAACTATTCTTGCGCCATAAAGAAAAAGGATTCATCTGCGTACACGCAAAAACAAACTTTGCATGCTTAATCACATCTGAATCGCTTCGATGCCGTAAAGGTATAAAGGAAAATTTGAAAAATCAAGAGTCTAGCAACGCTTTAAGCAAGGATTCTTAAGATGCTGTAAAAGAAAGGGTTAAGAAGCCGCCACTCATGTTTTGTTGATACGTTGTTAACTCAGATTAGAGCAGATTTTCGCCTCTGAAGGCAATGATCCGAAAAAATGCGTGAGTTATATATAGGGTGGGGATTATATATCTATTAGGACGACAGCTACCGAGTCCGAAACGGACTCGACTTAGCCTCAAAACCTCCCTTTTAGGGAGTTTTGGCATACTTTTCAGCTTTTTGCCAACTGACTGTAAGTCAGTTCTTTGCACCTTCTTACACGAAGCTTCGCTTTCAGTGCAAGAATCGAGGGGGGAACTCGGAGTTGCCGAACAATGACACCCCTAATCTTCGATTAGCCTGATTACCACCCCTTTACGGGGTGACACCAAACCGATTTTGTTGGCATTTCAACACTACGTGTTGAGGAAAACAAACTGCAACAGCAAAACCCTTTGGCGGAGCGGTGTGTGCAGGCCGTAGTGCACGTAGCCAACTTGTTGGCTTCCTGTGACTACCGAGATTTCGGCTCAACCATTACTCTACTTCGTAGAGGTAATGAGAAACTGGGAAAGTAGAGGGATAGGAAGAAGAGAGAGAGGAGTCTACGACTCTCTCTTCTTTCTATTCCCTCCTAAGGGGCTTCGAGAGTCGGCCCTTTGGGAAGTCAAACTTCAAACTTCATCTCCGATGAACAACTTTCAGTTCTCCGACTGCCGTAAGGCAGTCAACCAAGCCACTTTCCGTCCAACCAAGAGCCGTAAGGCTCTGGCTCTTCAGCTTCTTTCAGAAGCTGTGGACTTCATCAACAACCTCGAAGAGGTTGCCGACAAGCCTTCGAAGAAGGCTGGCAAGAAGCGTCGTCGTAAGACGACGAAGAGGACACCTTCACAGAAGGTGGCAGACCACATGGACCGAGCCTCGATGAAGACCAACGAAGTTGGGCCAATCAAGCCTTCGAAGAAGGCAAAGAAAGCCTCCGTTGAGGAGGCTAGGAAGTCAGCTAAAGCTGTCAGCGAAGCTAGTGGTGCTGCTGCTAAAGCAGCAAAGAAAGCTGCTCTTCGAGCAGAAGCTGAAGCCAAGCCAACGGCTTCGAAGAAGCCGACTCAAGGTCAACGTTTGTCCTCTTTGGAGGACAAGATTGAGGCTCTCACCGCAGTGCTCGCCCTGCACATGGAGTCTACGACTCAGCCTTCTCCTTCCAACGAAGTTGGGTTGGATGGCCTCCCCTTCTAATCGGTTAGTATCTCTTACTACACACTCTCTTCATTTATGAAGAGTGTGTAGTTAGAGAGACAACCACTCAAATTTCAAACTTCAATTCAAACCCTTTCCTCATGGACAAGCAACTCCGCCGTCAGCTTATCGCTGACCTCCTGACCTCTTCGTTCGACTTCGACCTCCTCACCTCCACAGCCGAGTGGGACGAACTCACCTGCGACGAGCAGATGACCTTGGCTGACCTCATCGACTGCTGAAAGCAGTACAGGCACACTGACGAGTCCTGAATGGACGAAACGCCGTGAGGCGTCTGTGTCAAACTTCAAAATTCATCTACGATGAAACAACAACCCAGCCTGTTGGGCTAAAACTCAAAGAACTATACTTCGACATCCAAGATTGGTATGGGTTCAGCGTCAAGCACGACATGGACAAGTACGAAGGCGGTGGGTATGCCGTGGGCGGAGCGTCTAAGTGCTACGAAATCGGTGCAGACGGGCTGTCTTTCAATCGGTTTGTTGAAATCATGACCGACCTTCGTGAGCAGACACGCGGCAAAGGTGCACGACTGCTCATCGGTGGATGGGTTGACGACCACGGCATGGCCTATCTCGAACTCTCCGACATCGTGCAGAACCGCGCAGAGGCGATTGCCTTGGGCAAGGACCGCGAGGAGAAGGCCATCTACGACCTCTGGAACAACGAGGAAATCAAGCTGTCATGAACGTGTGGGAACGCTACCCCAAGCGGGGCACGATGAGCGATTGGCTCCCTCAATCTACTCCTTCCAAGGAGTACCGAATGGTGTTCTACTATGGCTATGACCGAGATGACTGGGATGCGCTCACGTTCAAGGCGTGGAGTGACGACCATGCCAAGCAACGGGCACTCGGACTTGTGCCTAACGGACACCGCATCAAGTCGGTGAAACCTGTTGACAATCAATAATTTAACTCAATTCAAATGAAGAGAAACTTCAACCTTCCTTTCCTCGCGTTCCTTGCGTGGATGGCCGCACTCCTGTGCATCACCTTGTTGGCTTCTTGTGCAACAGCAATGGAGCAGTGTGCCGCCTACCAATAATAGAGAGTGTTAGTATATATACTCTCTCTGAACGTAGTGAAGAGAGTATATATACAACACCTCTCAATTTCAAACTTCAAATCTCCAATCTCAATGGACAACTTCTTCAAACGCCCCGTCGGTGCGGCGGTGCTCTTCCTCAACGACTTCCACTTTGGGAAGCGACTCAATGACCTCAATCGGTGCGCTCGGCTTGTTCCGAAGGACGTGAAGGGGATGGCCTCCATCCTCTCGAACACACCACAAGCTAACACCGCGACGGCCAAACTCGCCATCGACCAACTCGTTTCATGGGCAGACGATGCCGAAAATGCAAAGCAATGAAATTCACTCACTCCTTCAAGCACACACTCGACTTCGTGTCAATGCGGACAGCCTACGAGGTAGACCTTGCCTCTGCGAGGAATGTCGAGATGGACACCGAGGTGTCTATTGACCCTGACCACCAGTATGGTGGATGGTACGAAACGTATGACCTCGAA
>FUIF01011490.1_pt1 | contig 14605 bp, 11 predicted proteins | sample 1003461 | NCBI WGS metagenome assembly FUIF01 (sample SAMEA80401918, study PRJEB19352) | marine metagenome | reverse complement strand
TGAGAGTTTTGATCATTGGAAAGAGGATTAACGTTTTCCTTGGCCACGATACTTCTTCCGTCCATGGGACGGTTTTGAATGTGATCCATTCCCTTGTCTGGTCTTTTTCGGCTTGCTAAGAACGAAATTCTGTCCACTAAGTGACTTCGCCATCAGATCCCATCAGTTGAATTTAAGTTCTGATATTTAAGAGCCAGCCCAGTGAACAAGCCATATTGAGGATGGCTGATCTGATCACGACCATCCAAGAAGTACAGCTCTTCAAGCCATAGCGTTCTAGCCGCCATCGCCTGTACGTCTTCCGCACCAGGCTTAGCGGCAATCATTGGGTCAGGTCTTTGCATCCTTTAAACCGATTGGCCAGTCACAACATCAGCAGCATCGCCGATGTCTACTGTGTCGTCTACCTCTTCGTCTGACTCTTCAACTACTGGTTGATCAGGATCAGCAGTCCACACGTTATAGCTGCTGCCTTCAATGTAAGCCTGCAACGCTTGCACTCTGCCAAAGTCCGCGTGAGGCGACGTGTCACCAACGCTTGCGGTCTCCTCAATTTTGGCAACCATTGCAGCACACTCAGTCCTGATGGTGGAACGCCAAGTGCTCCAAGGTGATGCTGCGTAGGCAGTCTTGGCTGCAGAGAAGCTGCTGTTTGCTTCTTGCAGCTTGGGCCACAGATAATCAGACGGCTGCAACAGCGTGTAAGCGGTTTGCTTGGTTTGAGTAATCCAGTTCGCCTTTAGATCGGTGTAGGGCTTGGGAATCAAATTGCCGTCAGAGTCGTAACCCCAATAAAACTTCTGATTCCAGGTAGGGGCATCATCCACCCAGGTGATGCCAAGCTCAGCACGCTGCTGCTGAGTGCTCAAGCGCAGCCAGTTGCCAGGATACTGAATATCGTTGTGCTCGAAAGGAACACCGAATTGCAGTGTCTTGTCGCCAAGTTGATAAGGCATGGGTCTGGGGCGATAAAAAGATGTTACCGGCTAAGCGATCATCTCGCTCTTGCCGTGCGGAAGGGGTGCGAGGCAAACGACATATAGATGTAAGTCTGTCCACTTTCATTAATTGCCGCATTGGTAGCTCTCGCCTTAAATCCATTGGACAATATGTCTGTTGTAATTGTCGAAGTTGAATTGCTTCCATGTGACTGACTTGAATAAAAAGCTGAACTGTCCCCGTCGTTATAGGGGTCTCTCTTTGTATCTAACATCAGCCAATCTTCTCCACTTTTTGTGGCGCACTTAATCATTAAGAATCTTGCACGATGTCCGGTATACACAAATGGGCCTGAACTTGACCCATTTCCCTGATAGCTTCCAAAGCTGCTAAAACCTTCAACAGATGCAAAACAGTAGGCGATAATTTCGTGCGTCCCAAAATATCCTACATAGTTACCAAACGTAATTACACTGCTTGTAGGTTCTGTGTCATTAAAGTACCCATTATCGTCATATCTTGCATCAGGGCTATTAAAGTTAAAGCCGTATGTAGCGCCCAAGGATGCGTGGTAGGCGCCCCAGTTCTGAGCATATTCAAGGTCTTTATATATAATAAATTCCGGCTTAGCATTTAACCCATGTCCCACAGTGTCGCCTGCGGTGCCGTCAGCAGTAAAGCTGACAATCGAAAAACCATTTGAGGCTGAGCCTCTGACACTAGAAGTGATGCTGCCGTCAGTGTTACTGGCCGTTGAAGTTCCGCCGTCCCATGCCCAAGCATAATACGTGGTAGGGCCGCCACCATTTACGTCGCCATTGTTATCAGTTCCAAGACTAAATCCATCGGAGTTAAAGCTGGTCAATGAGTTATTAGCAGTGGATTCTAAACTGGTCCCGTTTGAATGAATTGTTTTATTAGCCCCTCTTATTATGTCAAAAAGTTGATGGTTGAATCCATTGCTTGCAGCCTTGATCCAGACAAAGTCAGGGCTAAATCCGAGGCTGATTGACCTATTAGATTGATTGCCAACCCACTCTGAAACATCAAAAACCTTCGAACCATCAGGAATTGAGGCGTAAGCAGACTCACTTAAATTTTCAGTACATAAGCTGACATAGCCTGTTGGTGGCGTATACGCAAACTGACGAGCGCCAAAGTTTGCAGAGTTACTTGAATTCGTACCTGCCATAATGCAAGCAGGCGTGTAAACAGATCCTGCTGGCAAAGCAGGAGCAGTCAATGTGCCTTCCGATGTGCCATTTTTGAAAAATTGTGCTTGCCTAGTGGCAGCATTAAAAGCTATTCCTATAACATCACCATTTGTGTATGAATTAAAAGTTGTACCAAGAGATCCGCCTATAACTGTGACGCCACCGTTTAAATAAATAACTCGATATGAATCATTTGTAAGAGCAATATTGGTTGCCCATATCCCAATGTGATTACCTGCAGCGCTGCCGACCGTAATCTCCCAGTAAAACTTGCCCGAAGGCATTCCCAAGGTTCCGCGAGTTCTACCATCTGTGCTTCCAACAAGGTCTAAGTTGCCATTACTTAGAGCAATCGTAGTTTTAACATCTAACGGATTCCAAGTACAATAGTTTCCACCTGCATTTCCCGAACCAGGGGTGTAATTCGTCGGCGTGTCAATCAGGCTGTCAATATCAGAAGAAGCGCTAGACCCGCCCTCTACTGCAGTTGTAGAACTTTGATGGCAACACAACAAAGCAACGTTTGAAGCTGTTGCGCCTTGGCTAGTTGTCGTCAGCGTGCTGGTTGGCACTGTATAAGACGTGCCGCTGTATAAAGCCTGCTTAGTGATGCGAGCATTTGAAACTTTACCGTTAAAATTTTCAGACCCGTATCCACCAGCTACCACCATTTGGGTGATAGGTACATCGTTGCTATATGAATCTGTGCCTACACGGCTACCGTCTAAATAGTAAGAAACAGTGCTAGCGCTTCTGTCGTACACAATTGCCGCGTGATACCAAGTATTTGCGCTGATAGTAGAACTGCTTTGCTGCTCAGGAGTACCGTTGCCGAAGTAAAACTGCACATTGCCGTTGCTATGTCGGCGAATTATCGTCTGCTCTGAACTGTATGAATCCTCTTTTGTAGAAAAAATTCTATCAAACCCGTCAGCTGAAGTCATTTTATAGAAACATTCGACCGTAAGATCTCCTGTGACTGTGCCAGGTCCTGTAAATCTGATCTCGTCGTCCCCGTCAAAATCAACGCTATATCCTTGTCCAACACCAAAGGGATTGTCGGTGCTGCTTGTTGGATTTCCAACAACGGTTGCAGTTGGGGTTGCAAGACCCGTTGCACTTAAATTATTAACGGTCCAAGTATTGTTGTTGCCGCTGCTATCCGTTCCAAGCGCAGAGTTGCTGCTATTGTCTGCAAATTTTAAGTAGAAGCTATTGCTTGGTCCAAGCAAAGTGTAATACGCTCCGCTGTAGTAAATTTCAATTTTTCGTACAGCAAACCATTGCCCATTGCTCTGCGTAGTCCAAGCGAGTGAGGTCAGATTATTTGTTGTAATTTCAACAGTTTTATCGTCTCCATTGCTCCAGTTGCTAGAAATATCTGTTCCATTAAGCGTCATGGTTGCGCTGCTAGCGCTGTTATCACGTTGTGCATAAATCCTTACTTTTGTAATCCCAGTAATCGCCGTTGAAGGCGTAAACGTCATTGTGCCACCTGAACTGGGCGCAGCCGAAGTTGTAGTCGATCCGTCAAAAGCCTTGTCAGCCGTATGAGAGGAATTGTATCCACTACCTGTTGTGTCGCCGACCCAGTCGCCATTATGTTTTCCCCCATACGTTCCAGAGTATTCTTTCGGTTGCCAGACTCCGTTGCTATCTTCCTCTCCAAAATCAGTCGCAGCAAGTGCTTGACCGTCAACAAAATGCACCTCGGCTAGGTAGCCGTCAAGTGTATAACCAGTGGCGTAATTTCCTTCAGCTCCTATCCCATGAGGCACTGCAGCGTTGATATTGCTTAAATCATTTAAATCTGGATAAACCCAAGTAAGCTGGTTATCTACAAGTCTTTGTCCATTCGCATAAAACTTGATCCTGTCTGTTTGGGTGCTATTTGTAGTGTCCCATACCACAACTATATGATACCAAGCTGAACAATCTCTAAATCTCCGTGAAGACTTGAAAGTTGCCTGTCTGCCACCAGAACTGTCTTGATCAACAAAAGTAAAACTATCGTCAGAGTTCCAATAGAAATAAGAATAAGGATTAAAGCTTCCGCTAGTTCTCGCAGCATATATCCATTGCACAGAGCCAAGGTTGCCTCTTTTGAGCCACCCACTCCAAGTCCACGTCTTTCGATTGCCTGCGCTTAAAGTTTTGCTTAAGTTCGCACCGTCATCGTCATTAAACCTAAGCGAACGGTCAATCTGGTAGCCAGCAGGTGCCGCAGCAGCAGCCGCTGCAGCGAGAAACAGCGGGCTAGCACTTCCAGGAACACTCATGTCCGCTTCGTATCCAGCAATGCCGTCATAGTAATCCGGCTAGAGCTTTCTACATAGTACGCAAGGACTGAAACTGAATTAGCCGTAGCAGTGACCGTCGGCACCGTACCGCCAGCAAATTTGTAGGCTGTGTTGTATCCCAACGTGTAATTGCCTGTGCCATCTTGCGTCACCACGATCACGCCTGACTGACCAGCAGTTGCGTTTGTTGGAGCGCTAAGCGTTGAGTTTTCCGCGAGCGTTAACGTGAAGTTATTGCCAAGACTTAAGTCCACTGCCACCGTCCCATCAACCAACGGAACAGGCGTTCCGCGCTGTGCCTTTGTATAGCTCTGAGCAACAGCAAGACCAGCAAGGGTCGTTGTTGCATCAGGCAGCGTGACCGTTACATCAGCAGTCGGGTTACAAGTCAGCGTCAGCTCATTGGCGTCAGCAGACGTGCCCTCCATCACGATGTTGGCGTTAAAGGTGGCAACACCATCAACCTGCAACGTCGAATCAAGCGTCACCGCTCCAGTGACATCCAACGTGCCGGGGATGTCCACATTGCTAGTGAATTCGACGTTAGTGCCGCCAGAATCCGTTTGCAGTAGCTGACGAGCAGCACTACCGTGTCCAAGCTTGCTAACTGCAATCTCAGCAGTTGCGCTGATGTCTGCGTCCGCAATCGCTCCGTTCGCAATCATCGCACTAGTAATCGTGCCAGTGTCACCAGTCGTTACGACGTTGCCGGTGACATCAGGGAACGTAATCGTGCGGTCAGCAGTCGGGTTTGTAACTGTGATCGTGGTCTCGTTTGCATCATCTGCAGAACCTTCGAACGCCAACACAGCGTTTTGGCCCAACAGCACCGTTCCAGTAAACGTCGGGCTGGCAGCACCAATCTTTTCACTGTCCAGCTCCTGCAGAGCTGACTGAACGTTGCTTGCTGCAATGTTGCCAACAGGAACAACTGAGATGTTGGCTGCAGTTTGACCAGCAATAGCGTTGGAAACGTCAATCAACTCAAAAGTTGATCCCGTGCCCAGCGAGATCAACATGTCAGGCGGAGCAAGCGCCACTGCAGGCGCGTTTCCCGAACCCGTACCTGAGGTGTCAACAACAACGTAATAGTTGAGGTTGGTGCCAGCAGGTGCAGGTAATGTCGCTCCAGACGTAAAACCAGCCGCAGAGCCCGCAGTCGTGACACTGCTTAGCAGGTTTGTGTTGGCGTTATACGTTCCAGCGTTGATCAGGTTGCCGCTGATAACCGTGATCGGCAGGAATGATGTTCCTGTGTAAATGTAGAGATCTTCGTTCTTTTCATCAAAGAAGAACTGTCCCTCAAAATCACCATCAGGAAAGGTAACAATGTTATCGGTAGCGCCAGCACCACCAAACTTAGTGACACTTTGGTTTGCAAGTTTTGCTGCCGTGATGGCATCTGAAGCGATGCGATCTGACGGGATTGTGCCGGTCGTAATTTTTGCAGCTGAAAGACTAGGAATGTCGGCCGCAACAAGCGTGTCGCCTGTCGTGACATGACCTTGGCCGTCGATCGTTACCTTCGTGAAGGTGCCAGTCGTTGCGGTATTGCTGTGATTTAAGTTACCGCTGCCATCAACGGACAAGCCCGTTCCAGGGATAACAGCACCCTTTGCAGAGCTGGTTGCAGCAGGAAGATCGCTAGCCGTAATCGCACGACCACCAGTAATCAGGCCCTTTGCGCTGTAAGTGACAATATGGTGCGTTGAGCTAGCCGTTACGTCGTTATCAACCTCAATGGTGTTGGAGTCCATGCGGAGTCCTTCGCCGTTGACAATCACACCGCCCTTGGCGCTGCTAGTCGCAACAGGAATGTCGCTGCCATCAATCGTTCGATAGGCAACCGCACCACCAGCACTTGTAGGGCCAGCCAAGAACTGATTGGCTGCAGACGTGTCATTAACAACTGCCGCGATCGTAACTGCACCGCTTGTGGTCGTAGCCGTGATGTCGATGACACCAACGGTGCTGCCAGAAACAGTATTAATTGAACCGCTTGCTTTTAAGTTGAGCCAAGCTGAGCCGTTCCAGCAATAAAGAGAGTTGTCGTCTGTATCAACAGCAAGCTGGCCTGTAAAAGCACCAGAGCCAGGCAGCGTCGTGACTAGATCGACGGTCGATTCATTGGCAAGCTTCGCAGCCGTGATCTGGTCATCACCAATCTTGGCAGTCGTGATCGCTGAATCGGCAACGGCTGCTGTAGCAATGTCACCTGCAGCAAAAAGAATTTTCGCGCCAGGGATCGTATCGTCACTGATTAAGGTGACGCCATTGGCGACCAAATCCCCAACCGTCAGCTTTTTGGTCTCGCTAGCGCTGCTATCGACGACAGCGACCAGATCCCCAGTGGCTAAAGCAGAGCCAGCAAGCGCATTAAGCTCACTAATTTTTAAGTCAGCCATGGGTGGCTAGCTCCCTGTTAAGAGTCCTGCTGTAACAGCAGTTTAGCGCTGCTGTCTTGGTTCAAGCGTATGTCACCAGAGTCCTCTTGCAATAGAGCGTCGCCAGCAGCCTGCAACTTCATCCGCAAGGTCAAATCGCCTGTTGTGACAAAATCAGCCGTAATTTGCACAGCGCTGTCAGGCGTGAACTGAATTGCAGCCGCTGTAATGATGCCCTGAACGTTCCACCAAACCTCGTCGTTTCGTTGCGCTGGAACGCCGCCAGGATTGTATTCAGCTTTCTTAATGTAAAATCGACCATTAAAATTACTGCCAACCTTCGTGCGATGAGCTAGCTCATATAAATACATCGGCAATTCTTGAGACTCATTGCCCGTGTATTCCCAAAAGGCGGTGATACGGCCAGAGCCTGAGATCAATGTGTTGACCCTTGATCGGAACTCATCTGACAAAACTGTTGTATCCACAGTCTCGCGCTCCGTATTGATCTCAAAGCTGCTGACCTGCGCAAGAACACGCGGAGCAAAACTCTCAGCCTTAACCTCAATCGGAATAGCATTGCCTGGCGTGGCTAGAGCCACAGCGTTCGCCGTACCACCATTGACAGCATGGGCGAAGCTGTCGTAAAGCCTGATCCCGTCTAGCTCGTCAACGTGAATAAATCTCTTTGTGCCTGAATCCGTAAAGCCGTTAATGAAATCAAGAGCACTGCCATCAGTGCTTGTAATTTCAATCTGATCGCCAGTTATTAGCTGACCATGCTCAAAATCAAAACTGAAACGTTTGCGCGTTGCGTTGACATCAGCAACATCAATTGTTGATTTCAACGTGCCACCATTAAAGACACGTTGCAGTTCAACTTCGCCTTGAGTGCCAAGATAAACCGTCATGAGATCGTCACAGTTGACAAGGCTCCAGTACCTTGGAACGCAATCTCAGCACGAACAATGTCACCAGTTGCCGCTCCAATCGAAGCACTGGTGATATAAGCAGTCAGCTTAATATCATTGTTATCTGTTCCATCAACCCAACGGAAGGTCAGCTCAACGGTGTCGCTACTGCTAACACCATCAGTCCCTGTCTTGTAGAGCTTGTTGAGGATGTTGGTGGTATTAAACGTGCCGTCGTCTTCCTTGTAGTACAACAGCGTGGCACTGCCGCTATAACCAGCAACACCAGGCGAGTAGCTGCGGATATGTTCGTTCAGCGTTGTCGTCTCAAGCGTTTCCAAATTTGACGACAGCTGAAAATTCACGACCTTGGCAAGGGTCGTCCCACCGAGCTGCATAACACCATCTCTGCCGGTGTAGACCTTTGCCATCAGATCACGCCAATCAGATTCACTGTAACAGTGCTAACCCCAGGCCGCACCTGGGCTATTTGCGGTGGGCCTTCATATCGATACTTAGCTTGCGTGCCAGAAGTTGATGCTGTTGCAGTAGCTGCAGGCGTATTTGCCTGACCTCCCATCCCAGAGTGATTTGTGCAGTAGTAATAAAGGGTTGGAGCGCCAGTAGCCACCTTGATGCGCGTATAAGCACCAGCAGCCCCGGGCGTTCCAAACGTCGTTACGCCTGTCGTATATTCCGTTCCACTGTTATGGGTGCCATTGCTAGTGGTGGAAAATCGCAGAGGATGCCCGGAGTTTGACGAATCAGATTGGTCAAACAAGTAAACCGTGCCCTCTGTTAGCTCCAAAGTCTCAGCATTACTACTGCCACCGTTGAATCGGTACTTGTTGCCGCCGCTATCCACAACAGTGACCGTGTAAGTCACAGTTGCAACCTCTATAGCCTCTGGCCTCAACGCATCAGTGTTAGACGACCAGCCAGCGAGGGCGTTGTCCGGTAAGTCAAACGTGCTGAACGTTCCCTGAACTTGGTCGTAATGATCTAGAAACTGCTCAGCGTTGGCATCGCCAATGTTTGCGTAAGACAGGCTGAGCTTGACCTCAGTCCGTTCACTGCCATACAAGATGCGCGTTTCTTTGCCGTTTTGAGCTTTGAAGACCTTGACCGGATACGTTCCAGGGTCGTAACTACGGCTAGAAGGCTTGAGGGTTGGAAAAGCCATCAGGGAAGTACGGTAAAAGAGTCACCTGCGATCAGTTTCGCAAGCTTGCTAACGCCATCATCATCGCAAGGATGCTCTGAAGCAACGATGTCCACTGTTCCCTCCTGCGAGAAGGTTAGCTGTTCAACAACGTAAACGTTCTCTGAAACGGTCGTGTTTTTGACCGTGAAAACAGTGCCATGGAACTTGCTGTCGGCAACAACTCCACCCGAAACCTGCATGATGCCCTCTTCAACATCCTCAGAGCCAGTCTTAAAAAATGAAACGTCGTGCGTTCCATCTGCAAGCTCGCTGACGCTAGTGACAATGCCGTTGCTGTTGACTGTTCCTGTATTGGCTGCACTGTACGGAGTGGCTTCCGTTATTACTTTGATGTAAGAGCCTGCACGCAAGCTAAGGCCATGCACAGTCGTCGAGAAGCTAATAGTATGCGACACCAGCTTGCGAATACCCAAGAAATACTTGGCAACTTTTATTGCGTGCTCCCTTGAAGTGCAGAACTGAGTCAAATCGAACTGCTCGTGAGACAAAACATTTTCTCGCTCGCTAAATCTTACCTCTATAACTTTTTCTTCGGGTAACTTGTTTTTAGTTTCCTGCCTGTAACGCATGACTGCCTTGAAAGGCCTGCGCTCCTCACTTCTTAAATACTCAAGCTTGTAGCTGTCTTCAAGGATGTTGCCAGCAGTAAACAACTGCTCAATCGGCACAGGACCAAGGTTGATTAGACCGCTATCTGCCATATGAGGGATGGCAGGTCTGAGTGAAAATTTGCCATCCATGATGACAAAGTTGCACAAGAAATAAGGCGCTACATCAGTAACGTACTGACGAAGGTTTGTCCTGTCGCCAACCACTCCGTTAAAGAATAACTTCTGAGCGTGCAAGAACCGCGAAGTCTCTATAAAATCATCTTGGTTGAGCAGTTTTGAATTAGTTTCATTCATTTTCAACAACGACCCTGCCCCACCAGTCTCGTTGGTCAATAGATAAAAAACTAGATCGGTAAACAAATTACTAGGTCCAGAAGCCTGTCCATTGGTAAGAAGACTTCCTAGGTTGTAAACAGACAAGTCGGGATGCAATCTTTTAACGTGCAAACCGCTACCAAGCCAAGTGCGTATTTGATCCAAACTTGTAAAGTTACGACTTGCTTTTAAGGACAAACCAGCAATCGTCATATCGTTGTAAAGGGGGACTTCTTCGTTAGGCACAACTTCATTAACGTAAACTATACTGTGCTCAGGGTCAGATTCATTTGATTTTTGAACAAGCCCTCTATAAAGACTTAAATCTGCGTACTGGCTTTGGCTTTCAAATTCAGTTTCAGCTGAAATTGTGCTTTCTGCGCCTGTTCTGTTGACGTTGCCAACAACGTATCTGAACCCAACCTGAAGGAAAGAAGTGATATGCGGGTTGTCAGATGAAACAGTTACAAGATCGTCGTATGTATCTCCCTCGTTCCAGTTGCTTGTTGTGTTTACGCCTTGCACAACTTCTATTTTTTCAGGGTGGTTCCACCCTTTTGTCTCACCACTAAAATGATCAGTTAACGCCCTTACGCTTGCCGTCATTTTTACTTCAATACTTCTTGATCCGTTTGCATTTGGATAGCTGCGGGTTACGGTTTCGGTTTGGCCAATACTCAAGCTGCCTGCGTCTCCAAAAACTTCGTAGTAGTAGCCCTGCGTTTTGCCAATATCAAATTCTTTGCTTTCAATGTCGATGATTTTGTATCTGTGCCCGGAAAACGTCATTGTCTCCACAGGGTTATTGCGGAACGGATTGCTGCTTGAGTAAGCGCTTGTTGAAGTGCCATCCCCAGTAGAATTAAGTCCACGCTTAATTTCATACTCGTCATTTACGGCATAACCGTCAGAACTTCCTACGACTACAGTGCCCCTCCACGCCCATGTAAAAGTTGCACCGTTATCGCGGGCATAATGACCTTCTGACAACCTGACCTTTTCTACAGTCCACCTAACCGCTATCCATTTACGCTTATCAGCGCTAAACACTTCTCTTGTTTGAAGCGTTTTTTGTCCGCCTTCGTTGATAGGATCGTTGTCGCAACTTCCAAAAATTTCATGGAAAAACGCTCCATTCTTTCCTGAACTAATGCTCTCACTGTTAGAAATGTTTGCCTGCCTTTCAATGGCTTTTACAGTAGTGATGTTGCCTGGCAGATCCTGTGGTAACGCATAACTGCGACTGACCTGCTGAGGCTTACTGACCGTTCCAGGGGTAGTTACTATCGCAGGGTTTCGAGTGAACTCTTTGTTCTTAGCGATTGTAGCTTTAGTTGTCTCTACTCCAGCAAAGGCAATTACAAATGTTCCGACGCTAGGCACTTCAGCATTTACCCTAAGCAAGTCTTTTTTCTCGCCAGAAATAGAAGCCGAAAGTTTATATATACGTTGATCGCCTGAAATTCCTCGCAACTCAGAGGCAGGAACATGCACAAACTTAAACTCAAATTCCGTTGGCGGCAGGCTTGCTGGATGAGTAAAGCGCAGAAAATTGTATTGATCAACAGGTTTATTCCCTGTAATCACGAAATACTCTTCTATGCGATGAAAAATAAATGGATCTCCGTTCTCATCCAAGCCAGCTTGACGCACAAACACTTGAAATACAGATGATCTTTTAATTGAACCTGTATAAGTGCCAGAACGAACTGTAACTTCTTTATCGTCAAACTCCTTTAATTCATTGGGTGCCGGAACTGTATTAAAGGCGCAAAGGCCGTTTAAGCGTTGAAAGACTTTGCTGCGCAAACCAATTTCGGTTACGACAGCAGGCCTGTTGTTTCTTACCAAGCCCGTCGCTACAGATGTAAGAGGGAAAAAGCCCGCACCAATGCCCTCATTGTCCCCGATAAAATCTTGGCTAGGTCGAATTACTTTACTATGGCTTACAAGACCGATTTGCTTTTGTCGCGATTCGTCCGTATCAATACAACGCAAAGTAATAAACTGACTTTTATCGTTGTCAGGATTATAAGTGTCTAGCCTTCTATCGATCACTTTCCAAAGAGTGTTACCAATAGCAAACCTTTCGCCAAGCTGCATCGCATCGTCAGCCGCAAGTTGTTCTGCAACTACAGTTGAGTTAATATCGTCAACATTTTCGCCTCCCCTGTTATTGCTGCGCTGGTACTTTTGAAGGTCAATAGAGGAGGGATCAATTTCAAATATGACTTGATCATCTACTCCTACTTCTACAACAGCTTTTTTTTCGCCAGAATAATTTCCATCAACAGTAATTTGAGCCCCATTGCTTTTGATAAGCTTGACCAGGCCCATTCTTGGGCTGTATTGACGACCCTCTCCCTCTTGATTGTCTCTTTTTAACTTTTTGAGCTTATCTTCGTCTCCTGCATCAACGTTCCTGTCGCCGTCGCCGGTAATCTTTATGCGGCGCAGCGTTAAAGCATAAAATTGATTGTCATCGGTGCCGTCAGGTATACTAACTGTTTCATAATTTATTCTATAGCCGTTGCCGTTTGGTATCGCTCCATAAACGCCAAATTGCGTATTGTTCGCTGGCGAATACGCATGACAAAAAATCTGTTGAATTATCAGAAGCATTATTTGGACAATGAAAAGCATCTTCGTCAGGCGCAGAAAATTTAGACGGATCTCCTGAGTCCAAAGAACCATTAGTCCCATAGGCTTTATTACTAAACCTAATGCGAGTTTTACTTGAAGTAGTTGTATTTTGCTTCCAGTAAAAAGCAAAAAAGTCTTTATGAATAACATCTAGCGCATTATTGCCAAGAAAATTCCGTTCGAGTTTTGGCGGCTCAATCCCGTCAGGCTTAATATCATCGGCAAATCCTTGTTCGCCAACAACAAACATCAGCTTGGCAGACTGCTGCGTTCCATGGCTAAACATTCGTGACCAAACAAGTTTCGGCGTAATAAGCATCCCGCCAACATTAGTGTTTTGATCGTAAAAGGCCAAAAATAATTGGAACTGGTGAGCCATAATCTGCCAGTTCATTGATTGAATCAAAACCCCGGCTTTGCGTAAAACGATTGCCAGCATTGACGCTTCCAAGATCAAGCTGCGACCGCTTTGATGCCTCTGGCATCTTGGGCTTTGGTGTAAGCAGGTAAGCAACACCAGTCAAGGTAAGACTGATGGCAAGGTTAATAAGCAAAAGCGTTGTAAAACCATCAGGCAAAGCCACTACATCGGGAATGTGATCGTATTCAGCAGGACGCCTATAACCTTTTCTGCGTACTTCAGCAGCAAACTTGCAATACTCCTCTTCCGTTATTCCAATCGTCTTGATCAGCTCTTTCTCGTACGGAAGCAGTGGTACGTCGGAAACAGTTGGGCCGTAGACCATTGCACCTTTTCTAGTCTTCGATTGACGTACAGGATTCCCGTCTGCCATGTGACTGCAAATGCCCAGGATTGCTGTGGTAACAGCAGAATGTCACCATCATACTCAGGCTTTTCAACTCGCATACCCCAACGCATAATGTCGCGGCAGATCTCCCATTTGCTTGCCTCATACCAAGACTGCTTAAACGGCGGCGCTTCAACGCCCATTCGCTCCAATGCCTGATAACACAAGTGGATGCAGTCGATATAGCCGTCACTACCGTCAGCGCCAAAGCGATACGGCATTCCAATTAGATCACTGCAGTCGGACACTATTGCTAATCGGTAAGTTGCCTACCATGCGCTGCGTCAAAGACCGCCTTGGTACGTCCGTTCCAACAGCATCTAAGACAGAACTTAGCTCTAGGTTGAGCGAGGTGTTATCCCACTGGCCTCCAGTTACCTGGCCGGTATAGGTATGGACAGTAGAGTGGTTTGCTGTAAGGCCAGTGTCAGGGTCAGTGTCTTCGATAATTAAAACATCAACCTCTATCATGTGACTATCTTGAATTGCTTGGATCGCCCAACTACGAGTTAACGCATTGTTTGGAAAAACAAGCGTAGCTTCAAGTCCATCACCTGTGCGGTTAACGGTCACGCCTGAAAAGCCAAACGGCGCAAACTTGTATTTTTTGTCACCATGCGTCAGCTGCTTACCAATAAAAAAGTTTTGCCAAAACCGATCTTTGGCTTTTTCATCAAGTCTCAAGACGTGGCCAAAAGCAAACTGCGTCACATTCCTAACCTCTTACGAGTGCTGCTACTCATCTGCAACCGCTTAAGCGTTTGTTGTTCACCCTGTTTAGCACCCTGATCAGCGGCTTGCCTTATACCTTGCCGGAACTGATCGGCAGTCACATAGTCAACGCTGTTAATACGTTCCACTGAATACCGAACATCGATTGGTGCGGCAACTGCTACACCGTTACCACTAGCTGCAGTTGCTCCACCGTTATCTGGAATCACACCAGCCCCACGCACTCCCCGTGAGTACCGCGCCATGCTTTCGCGCATTTTTGACTGAGGAATGATGTATTCAGGCTCACCACCCTCTCCAACCATTCCCAAGAGTTGGTTGGCTGACAATGCCGCCCGCCTGAAATGCCTTAAAACTTCCATTTGTATAAGCGCCTTGTTTTGCGATGAACCCAACTGAGTCGGGCATCGTGTTTGGAGGGGTAGTACCACCACCACCAGCAGCAGCTCCCGCAAAAGAACTAGCAATTAATTGCACAAACTTCAGGGCAGCAAGCTTGATCGCTTCTGCTGCAATCTGAGC
>FUIF01000680.1_pt1 | contig 14607 bp, 18 predicted proteins | sample 1003461 | NCBI WGS metagenome assembly FUIF01 (sample SAMEA80401918, study PRJEB19352) | marine metagenome | reverse complement strand
TTCGGCAGTGCCTACAGGGTCTTGGAATGGAGCGATTAAGGCTTCACCAAGATTAACTGCGCTGCGTTTTAACGTACCCGGCCGCAAGGCCGATGCGAGAGCATCCTGCAAGCTGTATTGATACGGTGCCGCGTCAGAAGCAGATAATGGCTCTTCACCAAAACCCGCTTCGCCCGCAAACAGCCTGTTGGCCTCGGCGGCAACGCCGGGAAAGTTTACGTCATCTTCAGTGATGTCAAAGTCTGTTGGTGCCGTAGCAGCAGAGATGCTCCCCGTATCAGGCGTAAACTCTCTTTGCAGTATAGCTATGATTTCAGCATCCGGCATGTCTGACGGAAACTCAAGGATTCCACTGCCGTCTGGAGCCTCAATGCGCTTCGGTTCAGCCATTATCGTGGGACCTCCTCAAGTCGGCGGGTGTCTGGATTATAACGCCGGACTGGTGGTTGACCGTTGCGGGTTCCACCTCCATTTCCAATATTCCTAGCCATGCCTATTGGAGTTCTTTGCTTGAAACCTCGTTGACCGTAAAATCGCATAACTTGATTGTTATATCGGTCTATTAAACTTTCGTATCTGTTGCGTTTGTTTCTCAACAAGCGCCCAATTTGCCTTTTCAACACCTCTGGGTTTTGCAGGGCGGTCACGTCGCCGCCCAGATTTTTCAGAACACGGAGTGCGTCTTGTTCAGTCATAACGCCGCCGCCAACCGTTTCGAGGCGGAAGGCACCCAGCAAGCCTTGTAGTTCACCCGCTGCTATTAAGCGGTTCACTTCTTTTGTAGTGAGCTTGGGGTTCTTTTTGAAAAATGTGGTCACATTTGCAGTGAATTGATCAATCAAACGCCTGAAGCCAGTGTTGGTATTTTCCTGCGTCCGCATATATGAGGCCAAGTTACGCAAAGAATTTTCATTAGAAATAATCTCGTCAACAAGATCATTCATTTTGGGCGCGGACAAAATCCCCTTTTGAAAAGTCGATTTGTTGGTCGGCGTATGTTTTTTGGCATCGAAGGGAACTACTCGCCCGCCGCCTGATCAACCACAATGCTGTCTGTTTCAGGGTCATACCGCCGAATACCGATGTATTTGCCGGTTTCGTCAACCACATCGTCAGAATATTTCAGCAAATTGAATTGCGAACCTGACCTTTTTGCTGCTTCAACAACACGCTCGCCAAAGTCTTGGCGCCCAGTTCCGGGTTTACCTGACCAATACCGCCTATGACGCGCGCGAGATTTGCTGGCAGACCTTGAAGAGCAACGGGCGTTGTCGTCATTTGACGAGCCGCCGGTAGCGCCGCTTCTCGTGCAGCGGATGCACGGGCATCGATGTCCGCGTCTATCTCATCGACATCCATCGTACCCGATTGCACCTGATTAAAACGCGCGTCGGCAATGGCTTGTGCCGCCGGTTCGTTTATTGGTGTCGGCTCAAAAAGTTTTCGCAGTTTCTCTTGGTCCTGCATTTTCTTGCGCATCGCGCCACGCCGCAGGGCCGAGTTCATCTGGTTCTGATAAACATTCATCACCGCGTTCAAATCCATCGGCGGCGGTGTGGGAGACAGGCGCGGTGCGCTGCGATTGCCGATTTGGTTGCCCAGCGCGAACAGGCCCATAAGAGCGGCTCTGCGTTCAGCGTTAGGGCTGAGTAGACCTGCGTTGATAAAGTCGTCGTACATTGAGGCCATGTCTAATTACCCAATAATGCTTGGCGACCAAAAGAAGCAGCCAGCCCAAGATTGGCGAGGTTGCCGATTGCGGTGCCGGTCGGGTTCTCAAAGATTGGTCGGCTAGTTGTCCCAGTACCCGGCATGGTTCCGCCTTTTACATTGGTGAGGAACTGCGTCAGACGTGCCTGCGGTTCGTTCTGCGTGAAGTTGAAGCGCGCGATATCCTCAGCCAACTGCTCTGCCGTCTTCTGTTCTCTGGCGAGGCCGAAGGCAGCGAGCTTGCTGATGTCGTCGTAATCTTGCGCTGCCATCTGCGGCGCGATCTGCGCTGCTTGGAAACGGTTTTGGAAGTCGCGCTGGGCGAGGTTCCCTACAGCGCGTTGTGCGGCCAACTGGTTCTGACGTTCGCTTGCGAAATTTTGCGCGTATACCGGCGCCAGTGCGGAGGTCATCGCGGCCATGTTGGCGCCGCTGCCCAGCCGCCCTGCCCGGCTGAACTGACCTTGTATCTGGTCAATCGCAGGCTGGAGCGCGGCGCTCAAAAACGGGTTGCTGTTGCTAAGAAAGTCACCGCGGGCAGTAGACATCAGCATCTCAGCGGCGGGGTTCTGGAAGCCACCACCCATTGCGGCGCCGACGAAGTCTTGAGCGCCTGACAGTAACGGACTGCCGCTCATTGCGCGGGCCTCGCCGCGATTTAACGCTTCCTGCGTGGCCGGCGCAAAGTCAACGAAGGTTTGCCCTGGAAAATACTCAAGCGGCGTGTCGTAGAGTTTGCGCGCTTCGTCTACGCCGAATTGCAGCGATGGCGCGAGATACGACGGCGGGTCATTCGTGACCGTTGCCGTCTGCGTCTGTCTGCTATTTCCCCCGAAAAGATCGCCGAGAAAACTCATATTAGATATCCTTCATAAGAATAACGCCCGCTTCACGGAAGCCTTGGAGACGCCTCCGCCAACCGCGTCGTCCTATTATCGAAATGCGTCGAATGCCGCGTTTGCGCGCAGCTTGTTCAACGTCTTGTTCTATTTTGATCAATTCATTCAGATCGCCGCCCGCAAGCCAGAAGTGCAGTTGCTTGCCGGTTGGCAAATCCAAATCCTGTGTAACGACCGCGCTGTTTGCGCCCACATACAGATGCGCGTCGCCGCGCTGGATCATCGCGAAAACGTCCTCGGTCGTATGCGTGTCGCCCGAATGTTCAAGCGCAGCGGTGATGTGCGGCTTTGCTTTAGCCCACAACGACATAGTCGAAGCTCCGGGTCGTTGACGCACTCGAATGCGTAATCGTGAACGTGTTTTCCGCACGCGCGGAAACGTACATGCCGCCCGCTGCGAGTTCCGTGGCGCCATCCGCCGTGGTCGGCATGAACAGGATCACGCTGCTCGGACCAACTCGATAATCCGTCACCGCCGTCGAAGTTGCTGAGTTTGTCAACGTGACCGAGTCCGTGTTGTTCTGTTTGCCGGCCAAGATATTGTTCACGACATCAGAAACGTCTCGCGCATTGCTGAGAGGCGTGAGGCCGCGAAAGCCATAGGTCGGCATTAGCGCAGGCCCAGTTGTTTGGCGTCTACGTCTACACCTTGGGCTACTTCCCAATCCCCGGTAACGTTCAGACGCACACGGTGGAAGCCGCCCATAGACCTCACCGGGCAATAGCCGTCCGTATTGATACTGCTCGCGCCTGTAAACGTCGGTTGATCGATCTGCCGGGACCGGGAACCAACTGCGACCGACACAGTCGGCGACTGCCCGCTTTGTTGGTGAGGTACGGGATCACATTATTGATCAGGCTGCGCTTACCGGGAGAAACCTGAAACTCGCCGGTTTCGATGTCGCGTTTAAACAGTCGCCGGTAAACGAGTGAACTTTTTTGTCTTTGGCGCCGGCAAAGAAGAAGCTGCCACCTTTATAGAGAGGATCATCTAGTGACGCGGGCAGCGCGTCGATGCTGCTATTGATGTTGTCCAACTGTTCGAGCGTGTAGCCGGCGGTAAATAACTGCGACAGCGCCGTGCAATCTACCTCGGCATACGACCAGCGGTTTAGGTTGTAATTGTAGACAAGAATTTCGTCATTCTCGCCTGTCGCGCTGGCGGTGCTGGGGAAAGCCCACACGACGTTTTGGTTGATCGGATCGACCGCCGAAACGACGTTTTCCTTGTCAGCAACTTTAAATCTATCAAGGAACCAGCGGTTAATTTTTTCCGCACCGATTGGCACGAGGTCTGTGCCGCGCAGCATGTAGAAGCCATCGTCGGACAGGAAAAAAATCAGCCCGCTGCCGACGGACGCAACGCTGCCGGGGACGCTACACCCGCGCTGATTGGTCAGGCGGTCAACCTGATACACCAGCGGGGCGCCCACAAACGAAAGGCGGACAATGGCTCTGTCAAACAACGCAATTGCGTATTCGCCACCGATCAACCCTGTGCAGTCGCCAGCGTCCACGACATCTTGGAAGTCGCTAAGATTTGTTCCCGGCGTCCAACTGGTCGTGCTGTTAATGCCGCCCCACCATATTCGATAGGGTTTGTCACCGTCGCTGGTGTCATTCGTATTGGCGACCATCACCTGATCGCGGACGGTGGTTATGAATTTTGCGCGCGGCGGGGAGCCGGTTAGATCGGCAAATGCTGATGCAGACGCAACCGTGTTTGTCTGGATCGTATCGTTGAAGTTCGTTGCAAGGATTGTTTCGCCAAACTGGACAAAGCGCCAACGGTTGCCTGCGCCAGTGGAGTAGCCCCCACCCTTGCTCAGATCGGTCAGCGAACTGTCAGCCGCGTTCATTTTATACAGCTTGCCGCTATCGCCGGCGTACAGCGCCGCCTGCCCGCTGTCATCCTTGCCGGCGAACATTCCAAGAATTTTGTTCGTCGCGGCGCCAGAAAGCGCGGCCAAATCCTTGAAACAGCGATACCCGGTAGCCGCCGGTATCACGTTCTTTGCCTCCGTCGCGCCCGGATTATTTAGTGCGGGCTGATCAGGCAAAAATTCACCGAAATTTATCATGCGGCTTCAGTCCAAGTTTCATTGCCGTTGGGAATGACCGTCCACAAAAATCCAGCGTTTGCGGTAGCCGTGATCGCTATCGGCGCCGACGCCGAAGTCAAAAACGTCGCCTTCGGCTGCACGCTCCCCGTCATGGAAATCGTCGCCGCTCCACTAGAAATGAACAGCATGTTGCAGCTAGCAGTCGCCGTAATCGCCATTGGCGCCGTAACGGTAGACGTGCGCAGGCGCTCGGCCGCGTTCGCCGCCGTGATCGCTAATGATGCGGACGCCGTCGTCGTTGCAATCGTTGCGGCGTCTGCCGTTGCCGTGATAGCGATTAACGGCGTAGCTGACGCAGTGCGGACGCGGGCGGCATCGTTGGCGGCAGTGAGCGCAATGGTTACGCTCGCCGCCCCAAGGTGCATTACGAGATTGTCTAGCTGCTCAAGCGTCCCGTATACGTCAAGGGCATCCATGTTGCCCCATGCGTCAAGCTGATCGAGTGTCGCCATTAGGCGGCAGTCACGTCCAGATCACCCGCGCTGATGCGGAGGATATCGCCGGTGGAGATCGTCTTGCTCGTCGTCAGCGCGCCGTGGATCAGGAGATTGCCGGCGCTACTTGCATCGAACAGCCCCCAGTGGGATACGGTCCCCCAGCTTCCGGTCGCGGCTGCAAACTCAATGTTGTTGGTGTTGTCAGCGACGCCGCCGCTGGCAGCATCGAACGGAATATCTCCGACGCGAGCGTAGCCGTTGCCGGTCAATTCCGTGCCGGAATTGTCGTCACCGAAACTGCCCGTGGACAGTCCCAGATATACGCCGGTGGGCATGGTGAAGCTGGTCGTGGACAAAACGTGGTCGAGAATTTTGTTCTCAAGATAGTCAGACATCGCCGACATTATTTTTCTCCATAAGGTGATTGGACAGTGAGAGGCGAACCGCCGTATTTCACGCGCTGTTCATCCTCAGTGATGTCCGTCATCGCGCGCGTAAAAAGTTGGTCGTGATAGCTTTGGCGCTGCTCATCTAAAAGAAACCCATACGCTTCGGCGAGAGAGCCGTGCAGATAAGCGTCGGGGTGCGCGCCAAAATGTTGTTGCTGGTGTTCGAGTCCGACAACGCCTCAATGGTGGCGTAGTAGTCGATCTCAATTGTGTAGGTGTCATCGGGCGACGGACGCAGATATAGTTCATTGCCTTGCACCGAGTAGTAAATCGGCTTCCCTGTGCCGGTCGAACGTATTTCATTGTCGGCCGCATTCGGCGACAGAAAGCGCAACACAGTGATTGGGGACGTGTTTAAACGGACGTAACGCACGCGCCGCGCATCGCCAGGTAACGTGACATATGCGTCGTCTGCGGTCGTTGTCGTTGTGACCCGCTTGGCCTGACTGCGCGTTTCCAGTTCGCGGTTCATCCGCGCCTCGGCGAGCGCAATAAATTCCGGGTGGCGGCTTTGCAGGTCCGTGCGCGCGAGCCAGTTGTCGAGCGCCGTCTGCAATTCCGCGTAGGTGGTGACGGCCATTACACTTTTCCGCCGGTGGTCCTAAAGAAACGGTTCTCAGGATCATTCAACCACTGCTTCCAAGCCTTTAGATTGTGCTTTGGATCGCCCAGCTTTTTGACAAGGTCGTAGTACAAAGCCGCCGGTATCTCCGCGACTTTTTGCTGATGGCGCTGCGTGTTGCCCATCAGGTTGCCATACTTCCAATCGTTGGCCTGACGCTTGTTATGCTCAAGGATGTGATCAACGCGCTGTTCAGTGACAATGGTCTTGTCGTCACCGCTGAAGTGCATGTATGTGCGCTTGCCGGCTTCTTTATCTTCGGAAATCGGTAGTTTCATTTGATCCTCATAAAAAAGGGCCGGCACCCGGAGGTGCCGACCCGATTACTAAACTTCCAACCTCATCAAGTGGTGTTGAGGTCGAAAATTGCAGCGTGCGCCTTCGGCGCCTTCACGATGAGGCAATACTCCGAGACGATTGCGAATTTAGTCGCGTCGCCCGTGGCCGCTACATCGCTGACCGAGAACATACGGCCCGGAAGATGGCCGATGCTGTAGTAGTCGCTATCGAGCAACAGGATTTCCGTGTTCGTAGCCTGCCGGTCGATCACAACGTTGAGCGTTCCAAAATCGGTAAGCATCATGCTGACCGAGCCGATGATGATTGCATCGGTTGGAGCGTTGCTCGTCATGTGCAACTGGTTAGTGACGATTGAACCGCTCGACAGATCGGAAAACGCGACTTTGTTGGCGGGTGAAACCACCAGCATGTCGGGCTGTCCGCCATCGTCGTATGCGGCCTTCATTGCCTCATCGATATCGGCGAGAGCCAATGCGTCGTTCGTGCCAGACATCGTGGCCGTGTCGGTGCCATCGCCAGTGGCGGCAGATGAACCGGACTCGACTACGACATTTGTAATCCAAGACAGGAACTTGGCTGTCTTGCGCGGTTCGGAACCGCTGCGGGCCTCATTTTTGAAAAGAGACTTTTCGATGTCGCGGCGCTGTTCACATATATCTTCAAGCAAGGTCGCTAATCTTGCTCCGCCTTTCGGCTGCTACACGTCGCCGTGCAGATGAGATCATATCATCACCCTCATTAGAGGGGCTGGGCGCTTCGGGCCGCTTGGCCCTACTCCCTTTCGGGATGATCGTTGCACCTTCCGCTTTCGCGGCTTGGCTCAGGATTGTCTGCGAGAGAGTTTCCCTGAGTTCACCCAGTTATTGCCCGCTTATTACTAAGCGGCGGCACTGAAAGTAATGCCTTTGAGAACTTTGACATACGCCGTTTCACGATCTCGCTTAATCTTTGATCAGAGGCGCTAATCTCTGATCCTGCATATGCAGCCCATGCTCTCACATGGGAGGGGACCATATCTTCACCCCTTTCGGGGGCTGGGCGCTTCGGGGTCGCTTGACCCTACTTCCTTTCGGAATGGCCTCTGAACCTTCCTCTTTCGAGGCTTGGCTGCTGATTGCCCTCGTCTTTCACGTTAGGGGGTTCCAGCAATTCACCCAGTTACAACCACCCATTACTGGATGGCGGGGCCGAAATAACCCGCTTTGTCTACAACGTCCAGCGTGTTGGAAACCGACGCAGCTTGCACTGCAATCTGGTGATGGTTACCCACGCGGGTCGTCGCTTGAGGATTCACAAACGAGTAGTCACTGCCCTCTGAGGCAGAGTTCGTGTCTACTGCGGCTGCGAGTTCCTGGACCTGCCACTCGTGCAGTATCCCCTTTGTGGTCTCTTTAGCAGCATTGCTGAAAAGAGGTGTTTCGTCAGGATCGCATTCCTGTCCACCCTTTTGGATGGGATTGGACTATCTCATCGCCGTTACCGGCGCTGGGCGCTCTTGCCTGTTATTAAGAGGACTGAACCTCTCAGGTAGTCTCTGAACCTTTCGGCGGTGTACCGCGACTTGGCTGCGGATTGCCATATCTTTCGACTTAGGGTTCCCGCAATTCACCCAGTTTTACTCGCACCGATTTTACTTAATGCGAGTGATCACATTGCTGAGATCTTCTCTTTCACCAATAGCTGACGCACTGGTGTACGTTGCCATGATTGGCCTCCTATTTGGTTAAGAGGAAGTCCACGGCCGCGTCCATAGACGCACGGCCTTTGGACTTACTAATGTTCGCGAGAGCAGTTTGCTTTCGCTTCCGAGATACTTGAGCCTTGCCTTTCGGCTGACCGCCCTTGCTCATTTTTGGCGCCTTGGTGACTTTCTTCTGCGCCGCCGGTTTTTTGCTCATAAGTTCGTCGTACAACATAGCTTTCCTTATGAGGCTGACCGCGCGTGCGTCGGAAACGTTCGCCAGTTCTTCGTCCGAATAACCAACCCGCTGCGCGTAGGTCACAACTTCGTTTTTCTCTCGTTGTGCTACTGCGGGATCAATCCATTCGGGTATCAACTCGGTCATGCGCTCCCGCTCATATGCCAGACGCTTTTGCGCCTCGGCTTGTAGTTGCTGAAGCTGTTCCTGTTGGACCTTCTGTTGCTCGGCTTGAATCTGAGACAGCGCCTCTTTGCGCTCCCGCAGTAGTTCCTTTTGCCGAGTCCATTCAGTCGTGTCCTGTTGATACAACTGGTCCCAGTATTCCTGGGTAGGCTCCTGTTGAGTGAGCGCCTGCTCTACTACAGCAAGTTGCTCTGCATAGCGTTGCCGCTCTGCTTGCGCGGAAGCCAATTCCGCTTCGGCAGCTTTACGCTCCTCCGCGACCTGTTGGGTTTTCCGCGTGTAATCGCTTTGCCTCATGTACGAGTTTGTTAGCTCAGAGAGTGGAACATCCACCTCCTCTTCACCAACTCGAACTTTGTACGTTAGCTCGGCGGGCGCCTCTTCGGGTTCTGCTTCGGCTTCGGGTTCGTCGTCAACGAATTCCTCGTCATCGACTTCCTCCACCTCAACGTCTTCCGCTTCGGCTTCAACCTCTACCTCGTCGGCTTCGGCTTCTGGAAGTTGTTCTTCAACAACTTCCGGCTCTTCGCTCACTTCAGCCGTGTCCTCAACGGGGGCATCCTGTGAAAGAAGAAGGTCTACCGCATCAGTTTGCGATAGCAGGGAAGTCCCTTCCGGGTTTGCTTCCGCCATAATTATGTTCCTTGGGGTTGTGAGACTGCCCTATCGGGCTTGGTCATCACGCTTCCGCGTGATCAGTGTAAGGGGCTTCCCTCTGGCCCCAAATGTAGTTCCTCGTCGGCCATCTGGCCGGTCTGCATCACGCTCAAAATATGATCGTAAACGTCCTCAAGTACGTTGATTGCAACGTACATCCTCTCGCGTTCGCTGGCGTCTTTGGGGTTGGTGTCTGCCCACATTGTCGCATAGCGGCTGCGGAGAATGTCGAAGGTTTCATCGAAAACAGGATTGCGAATTATCTCAGCCGCCTTTTGTCCGCGACTGACTTCATCTCTTAATCTGCCTTCGCTCATCAAGCCCTCGGTATGTTTGTTGAAATATCCGTACCGGCGGCGGCTTCAATGCCCCGCAACTGCGCTTCATACGCCATTTCCTGTTGGCGCAATTCGAATTTCATTTTTAGTTCTTCAAGCTGCATCTCGCGCTTCAACTGCAACTCGGCCATCATTTTTCACGATCCAGCGCCAGTTCCGCCTCGGCTTTCGCGCGCTCGACTTGCAGCTTCTCACGCTCAATCTCTGCCGCCGGGTTTTGCTGGCTCTGCGCCATTTGCAGCTTGGCAGCAATTCTCTGTTGCAGTTCTGGTGGCAGATTATCTGGATCAAGGAAAAACTCATCGGTGCCTTTGAACCCTGATGCGTCCAACATTTTCCCAAGCGTGTTTCGATACTGCCCCAAAGTGCAGAGCGGATTGTCGATACCCATCTTGGTAAGGATTTCTTCCTGCTTGGCTGCGACCTGTGCGAGCATCGCCTGACGCTGCGCCGTGTCGCCCTTGCCCAGCCCGACGTTGATGGAAACGTCGAACTCGTTTTCCCAAGTCTGCGGGTCCATCGGGACGAACGTATTCCGCAACCGGATCATGCGCGGCTGTTGCTGATGCTTCTGCACAAGCTGAAGAATGCACTTCATCAGGCGCTTGACGCCGGTTTCGGCGAAGACCCGCGCAATCATTTCGACCTTGGCTTGTGCGGCGCCGATAGTGGCGTTGACGGCTGCGGCGGTGCTTGATTGCAGCGCGTCGGCGTCCAGACCCATGCTCGCCTTGGACATGCCTGTCCGCATCTCGCGCACGTCGTCCATGTAGCTGAGAAGCGGGAACGCGGCGTCTGCTACGGACGGCGGTGTGATCGGCTGCACCATACCTGGCGCCCGCATCCGCACGATGCCGCCGGGACGGTTGCTGATAAGGTCGTCCATGTTTACCTGACCCTCAACGGCGCCCACGCGCGCATTGTTCATCAGGTAGATGTTGTCGAGTAGCTGGCGAAGGATTGCGGTCTTGCTGACTTGCAGGTCTTGCAGCAATTCAGCAACGCCCCGCCCTACCATCGATGCGGCATCAGGATCGGGCTGATGACCGAGAACGGGAACATATAGAACGGCTCTTCCTCAATGATGTCGTAGGACGGGCCAAGGCAGACAACGCGGCGTATCTGGGCTTCGCCGTCGCTGTTGTAATCAACCTTTATGTAGACTTCGGTGACGAGAACGTCTTGCTGGCTGGGGTCGCTGGCTGAGTTTTCAGCTTGGCTTTCAAGGTCGTCAAAGCGTGCTTGCTTTTCGTCAAGCGTATCGACCTCGGTAAACCCGGCATAACCTTCGACCTCGTCTTTGTCATAACCCATCTCCACCAGTTCGCTCACGGTCATTTGCGTGCGGTGAGCAACGAACCGGCAGTCGTCTAGGTTCTTGGCCCGCTGGCTGAATAGGAATTCTTCCGGCGGAATGTTTTCGATTTTGACGCGCCCGTCCATTTCGGTGCGCTTCACTTTTACGTCGTAGATAATCGGCGCCGGCAACTCGGTGCGTCGGGCAACATCTGCGCTTCGCCGTATTCGCGAGCATCCTGTTCGACCACCTCAATGTCGGGGTCGGCGACCAAGGCGGTCAGTTCTTCGCTGGTAAGCCCCTCGTACTCGTCTTCGATAATTCTCTCGGATTCATCGTAGTAGTGTTTGACCACGCCCATTTTGAAAAGGAGCGCGTCCTTGAAGAAGTTGTGCAGGATCGAAAAGCCGTCGTTGTCGGCGTTGAGGATGAAGTTGACGTAGTCCGTTGCCTGAGCAGCGGCCTGTACATCTTCCGGCCCGCGAGGCTCGAAGCGCACGAAGTCGTCGGTCGTCGCGAAAATTTTCACGATCTGCGGCATGATCATTTCGATCATGTCGCTTACCTCGGTCTGCACCACTTGGCTGCGGCCATCGACCTCGTTGCCCAGTGGCTCGCCGAGATACATCGACAGTGCTTCGATACGGTCAGAAGCATACTCCGTGTCATCGAAGTTTACCGCTTGTTGTATCTCGCTTCGAACGAGTGATTGGAATTCTATTTTGTCCATTAAATGACGCCGCCTGTGTAAAGGCCCAGAAGGTTCGTACCGCCGGGGCGGTTGTCGTTGTCAGAGTTAAGAAGGCCCATCGCCGGCACGCCGGGGGCTGCTTCAAAGGTTTCATCGTTGCGTTGCAAAACTTTCGTGCGGTCAAGCACATCTTGGTCCCACACAACGAAATTGCGGGTGCCGTCGCCGCTATCACGACTGCCTTGGTCTAAATACTTGAGGCCGGGTATTCCTATTTTGCGGAGGGCGTCGGCTGCGGCTTCGTCGCCCCCTAAATCTTGTGCTAGCCCTCTGAAAAACATTTCCCCCGTAACTTCGGGGCGTAAATTGCCATTCGCTGATATGATTTTCGATAAGTTACTCTGTGTTGCGGTGTTTGGATCGTACCCTTTTGCGGCGCGGATTATTGGTTCAATTTTTTGTAAAATTTCTTTTGGCTGCTCGGTGATGGGCGCGTCGTAATCCAACAATTTGGCTGCGTCGGCGTCGGGAATATCAAGCTTGTATAGGTTGCCGGGGTTTTCCCCGTATGCCTTGGCTTTTCGTATGATTTTTTTCGCCTCGGCGCCATTACCCGGAAAATGGTTCCCAATCCATGCTATCGCTTCTTTCTTGTCCGGGAACCGAGAAAGGGCCGCAGCAGCCAATTCCTTCGGCCCGCCTTGCGTCATGGCCGCGTCACAGGTTTGCCATCAATAACAAAGGACTGCCTCCCGGCATTTTTGTAAGCATGACCGACACCGCCGCTTTCGGCGCTGTAGAACCCCGGCCCATATGCTTGGGCACCCTCGCCCGTTCCCATCTTATCGAGCGCGGACGGCCCTGCGGAAAACCCGGTTCAGCCTTAAATAAGTTTGGCGTGCCGTGAAACACGTTCATGCCCAACGCGCCCGCTGGCATCCGGCCAAGCAATCCAGCGGGTGAGAAATCCATCACGTCGCCGAGTAATAAACCCGGCGCCCGTTGACCCCGTGCCATTTGGCCCATACGCACGGCAGAATTTGCAATATCCCGAAGCAAACCCGGCACCGCTACTTCCGGCGTTACGTCCGTATCTAGTTCATCGACATCTAAAGTATTTCGAATTCGTAACGGTAAAATTGTGCCGTATTCGTAATCTGGATCATCAAGCGGATTTTCAGACAAAAGACCTTTAACCATCAATTCTTCTTCCGTCGTCTGCCGCTTGCGGTGACTGACCAGTTGACGCGCTTCGGACCTGTTTTCTTTCGCGCCTCAGATTTTTTGACACGCTTCGCAACCGCCTTCGGGCGGCACGCGGGGTATCCGCGTTTGTCTTTTTTGCCAGAGCGACCGCACTTCTTGCCGGTCTTTACGTCGCGCCAATCTTGGTCAAACCACTTGCCAAGACCGCCGCGACTACTTTTTCTTTTTGCTGGCACGCTTCACCTTGTTGTTTCCGCCGCGCCATCCACCGCCCATTTTCTTGTACTCTTTGGCGGCATATGCGTTTGCATAAGCAGATGGGTAAACCTTGAACTTGCGCTTGGCCTTGGCCTTTGCGCGTGACCATTTCGCCGGGTCAGTCGGCTTCGGTTTCGTCACCATTTGGTTTTGTGCGACCAGTATCGGGCTGAGAATTTGTCAGGACTTGCGTCTTGGGCGTTGTGCCGCGCGTAGTATGATTTTTTCCGCGCCTTATCTTTTTTCGTCTTCGGGTTCTTCCCGGCGCCCGTCACGCCCTGTTGCCCAAACCTGATGAGCTTTACCTTGTCGCCTTTTTTAGCGAGTACGGCGTGCGACTTGGTTTTGTGTCCGGGCGTGCGTTTGGGCTTGTTGTATTTTTGAAATTTTTGACCCCTGTAGGTGATCATTTTTTCTTTTTCTTTTTCGTCTTCTTGCGCGCTTTGGCGGCGGCCTTCATGCCGGCGCGGGTGTAGGGGTACTTCTTGCCCTTGACCATTGGCATGGTGTTTCTCCTGTTTTCAGTTGTGTGTGTTAGAAATCGTCGCCCGGATCGGTGTCATTGCCGCTCATACCGCCGGTATCTGCGCCCTCACCGCTTTCTGTGGGGTCGTCTTCCGGGCCTAAGCTCGGGTCTACGTCGCCATAGTCAATCGACGGGTCGTCGTAATAGCTGTAGTCAATCATGCCCGACAGCGGATCACGGTTTATGTCTGGCTGCGCGTTCGGATTGGTGGGGTCATAGCCGGGGTCGTAGTCCGGTGGACCGACTTGGTCGAAGAAACCGCGCTCGGTGTTGTAGGTATCCAGCAGCGCCTGCTCCAGCGACAGAATGCCCTGCCGTGCGGCGGTTAGTGATTTACGCGCTCCCTCAAGGGAAATGCCTTCCTTATCGGCAAGGTCCATTGCGTTTTGCATCGACCCCATTACGCTGACATTGCCGTAGGCGTCCACAAATTTACCGGCCGAATTGTAACCGCCCACGCCGGGGGTAAATCCGCTCAGAGTTTCGCCCGTTCCCGGCTCAATGCCGAGTTCAAGAGACTGCATCTTGTCGTGCATATCGATGTCGAACCAGTCCGGCACGACGCCGCTCATCACTCGGCCGTATCCGAAAGGACCGGGCGAGATGCTGTATTTCTGACCGTCTATCGTGCCGTAGCTGTAACCAGGTTGACCCATCTCAGTCATTGCGCGGTTGTAGGCTTGGTTGCGCTCGTTTTGGCGTGACATAGCCGCAAGCCCTATCGTGGCGCCCGGAACGACCATGCCTAACAACGCGCCCGGTATGGCTTCGGGGCGGCTGAATACTTGGTCGAGGGTCTTACTCAGCGGCTGGCTGAATACGTCGCCCAAATTATTGAAACTCATGCGGGGCGACACTTCGTCTGCGCGCTGGGTCGCGTAGGCGCTGGCAATCTCGTCAGGCGTACCAGCCGTGAGGCCGAATGCCTCGGCGGCGCCAAGGGCCGACGTGGAGGGTGCGCTTGTATTGCTTGTGAAGGCGACGGCGTC
>FUIF01006284.1_pt1 | contig 14618 bp, 19 predicted proteins | sample 1003461 | NCBI WGS metagenome assembly FUIF01 (sample SAMEA80401918, study PRJEB19352) | marine metagenome | reverse complement strand
CGTTATCAACAATATCCGTAATAAATCTATCACTAGACCTATTGAATTATTAGTATAAGAAGTTCCGATTTGAACCATCATACCAACATAGAAAGATTTACTAGAATCAACAGTAACAGTATTTGCGTCTGTTGTTGCAACTTTAATATCATAACCACTACTACCATAAGGCATACCACTTTGAATACCTAGCCCAAAGCTGTTTTGTGGTCTAAGCTACCCATTTCAATATAAGACAAAGCAACAACTGCGTGGAATGTAGTCATGTCATACATATAAACACCGTCTTGAGTGTCTAATATGTTGTGAAATCCTGTGTAGCTTGTATTAACTTTAATAGCTTTTTCTACTTTAGAAATCAACTCGCCATCTTCGTATCCAGCTGGAAAACAACCAACAAATCTTTCATCTACTTTAGTATATCCACTAAGTGCTTTGTCGCTAACTGAAATATTTCTTATATCACCAACTGTAATATCACGAATGTAGAAGCTAGGAATATGAGCATACATACTACCGTCAAATGTATCATAATCATCTTCACTTTGATATTTCCTTAACACCTTCACTGTCGATTTTTAGAGTATAAATATCGCTATAAGGGAATACATTATCAAAATCAGATGTAATTGCTTGAGTTCCATCAGGTGAACCAAAAGACATACCGACTGCATCACCTGTTCTAGCTACATCACCAGTGCTATGGTCAATTTGAATACCATAAACTTTACCATCAATTTGAGCTTGTAAATCTGCAATTTCTGATTTTGCTTCGATTAATTCATCACTAACTTTCCAAACTTCATTTGTGTTATCCCATGCTAATATTTGATTATCTGTATCAGGCTCTACATCACTACTAACATCTTCGAGTCCTAGTAAGGTAGGAACTATACATGGATAGACCATCATAGTACCTGATGTATCACTATTAATAATTGTAGCAACTTTAATTATAGGATTAGGACTTGATGGTTCTACATTAGTAAGACCACCGACTTTAGCTGGATTACCGTACAAGATATCACCCTCTGACCAATCTTGCCATACTGTTTCATCTTCATCAATATAAGTACCAGTAGTATCTATATTATGTACTTTACCTAGCATAGTAACTCTGAAATTACCCCTAAATGAAGCATCTTCAGTTGCTATACCGATAACATATGAAGTAGGGTAAGTACCATCTAATACTGCATTTTTAACTACCAATTTTTCATCTGAAGTAACAGTACCGTTATACATAACCAAAGCACCTTCACTGATATCTTCTAGTGCATAACATAATGGGTCAATTTCTTGACCTATCTCAGTACTACCAGTAGATTTTATTACAGACAAAGTTTGTTCATCTTCGTTCCAATATATAGACCCTTCAGCTGTAGGTACAGTTGAAGGCGAAGTAGAGAATACGATATAATCTTTATCGCTTCCATCTAATGAACTTTTGAGTAATGAAGTAGGTATTTTCAACATAACACCTTCTTGCTCCATACCGATATATTCGCCATATGTTTCAGTATCAAAATACATAGCTGTTATTTCATTTGTATTTTCACTATATTTATATCTCATTATATAAATCTCCTTATTTGTATTATATACGAAATTGACAAAAATGTCAATATTAACACTATCCTAGTAAAGTGTCAATCTCATTAATTCTTGTTATAGATTCATTAACTTTAGTTAACACTTCTCTATTAGTCATTTCGAAAGTATCTGAATATTCATCTAGTAAATCTTCACCTAACAAAGATGCTCTATACAATTTAATAGTCACATAATCAGCTGAATTAACAAAGGATTGTAACACTCGTTTTTCGAATAAAAGGTCGTCATTTTCATCTACTTCTCTATCTATTAATGATAATTCACCATCGACTAATCCTAAATTTTTTTTGATTTGAATTAGCTTCTTTTAATTTTTCTTTAAAGACATCATCATCGATTTCAACAAAAGTTGCTTGTTCATCTACTGTTAATTTTTTTATACTTTTGTGGAGTATAAATTATTCCATTTTCATTTATATACATTTTCTCTCCTTAATATCCGATAGCTATCCAACTAACATACATTTGAAGGCTATTACTTACATTCCATAGATAATATTTAGAATAATTACTAATACTAGCATAGCCCCCACATGGTGACCAACCACCCGAACCTGATGCACTCCAATCACTACCTGTAGCAAAAGTAGGTCTACTTGAAAATGCACCATTAGGAAAAGTAAATTCTTCTTTACTATTAGTTGATACGTACTCTCCACCCCATGCTATTACTAATCCATTAGCTAATTCTACATAATCATTATGAATTGTAGTATCAAAAGGTAAAATTAATGAAGTTATATCTGCTGTAGTAATAGTTGCACTTGTAGAATCTAAATCATCTATAGTACCATTTGTTACATCAAGATTTGTACCGTCTATATTTGTAGAATCGATATTGTCAAAATAACCTTGTGCAAATCTTTTAGTGCTTGTTCCTATATATCCACTACTATCTCCATTTAAAGGTATTAATCCAGTTATTCCATTATCTGTAGCTGATTCTAAAATAACTAAATCTGTAATTTGCAATGCACTAGATAAATCAGTATTTAAAGTTATCTCATAACTATTACCTAATGTATCGATAAAATAAATATCATAACCCCTAACTCTTAATTTATTTAAAGTATAAGTAGTTGAGTTATATATTAAATCCCCAGTAACATATTGTACAGTACTTAATGGTTCTGATGTAGGCATTGTTTCACCACTAGGTGCTGTTAAATTATCTAATAAATTAGATAAATATATACAAGCATCAGCTATTCCATAATCATATGTAGTAGCTGTTATAACTTCATCATCATCAGATGCTAACCAAGTGGAATTTCCATAAACTAAAGAATAAGCAATACTGTTAAATGTTAGAGCAGTTGGTGTAGACCAATTTTCACAATCTTTAGATACTGTATGATATCCTGAAGTACCGGCTAATACCCATTTATCATCACCATATGTAACTTTCCACCAATTTATTGAAGATGAACCTACGGTAATGGCACTTTCCCAAGTTGTACCATCTGAAGATTTACTCAATTTACCATCATTACCGACTACGACATACATTCCGTCTGCATATGTTATTTCTCCCCAAGCAAGAGTTGCGTTTGAAATATTATAAGCTCCTGACCAATTCGTACCATCAGTAGAATATATGCTTTATTTTTATAAACAGCAACAAAACCATTATCACCATAACAATAAACTGGTGTATCACTAAAATTAGTATTAGTATAATAAGACCAATTTATACCATCTGTTGATGTGAAATAAACTATATAATCGCTTCCATCTTCATCGTCAGCGTATGCACATATTAAAAACACACCATTTCCATATACTATACTGTTAGTATAGTATAGATAATCAGGGTCATTGTAACTGCCCGTATCATCTCTAAATTCTTCAGCAAAAAAAAACATACGATGACCAATTTATACCATCTGATGAATAATAAACAAATGAACTATATCTACCTATCCATATATTATTTCCATATGTAATATCATGAAGTTTTAAATCAGTAATAGTATACCATGTAGTTAAATCATATGAATATTTAGTATCATTATAAGGGTAAAAATTATACCAAATACCGTTTACATATTTGATAAATTTACTATTATCATATGATGTAGGTGAACCCCAATTAATATTAAAATCACCACCACTAATATTTTGACTTAACCCCCAATCACTTGTAATTTCAGGATTATTGTCGAAAGTTTCTAAACTATCTGAAACAAATTTTCCTGATACATAAGCGTTTGTCATTTCTGCTGAATGTACTTTCATTGTTCCGTCACTATCAACATAAAAAACCATATTCTGCATCACTATCTTCATTTATTGAACTATCTTGATTATAATAGTCAGAACGAATAGAACCATCGTCTTGTAACAATATATTTTGAGCAGCCAAGTTTTCAATGAAAGCATTTGTCGCAACTAAGTTTTGAAAATATCCATATATAGCACTAGATGTTGCTGACACGTTTTTTCCTTCAGATAGAATAGATGTTGCACTATTCATCAATACTGAATAATATGAAGAATCAACATCGCCATTATCATCTGTTATCGTAATCCAAGCGCCATCAGAATAAACATAAGGAGTGTAAACATACTCATCACTAACATAAGTTTCTAACACATAAGAGTCACCTTCTATAAACGCAAATCCTACACTCTCTTCAGTAGGTTCACTATCAAGAATACCTAAGTGAGCACTTTCTTCAACTGTGTACGTCCTAGTAATATTAACGCTATCAGAATATTCAACACCATTAGAAGTTACGGTTGCTATAATAGACACTGTATCACTAGTTAACGATGTATTATCCACTGTACGAACTAAGTCATCTGTAGTAGCCCAACTTGCACCAGCTATAGCCCACGATACAGTATAATCTGTTATATTAGTTAAAGTTAAAGTAACTGTAGGATTACTACTAAATGTAGTATCATATCTAGTACTATAAGACATAGTTGAGATATCTGTGGTTAATGCCACACTCTTAGTTACTGAAGCAGTGAAATCTGCGTTTTCAGTTAGAGCATCCGTAACAGTTGTAGCTGTTTCAGTACTCTCACCACTAGAGTTAGATAATAATAGAGCATCATTATAAGATAATGCTATGTAAGCTGAATCGGTAGTTACTTGCCATTCATAACCATCATATAAATAAGTTTGACCATACACTGTAGCTTCAGTATCACTAGTATTATCTAATAAACAACTATCTCCACAAACAGGACTAGTTATAGCATTCTCAATGTCATCTGTACTAGTACCGACAACCACACCTTGATATGAAGCATTTTCACTTATTGTACTATAGATATTAGTTATGGTTGCAGTAGCACCTAGACTTTCACTAACAATACATTTAAATTTAGCACCATTATCGAAATCATAAGCATCACTATAATTTACAATTAAAGTAGAATTAGTTTCATCTGTGATAGCTACCCATGAACCACTAGAGTAATAATACCATTGATAAGTAGGTAAACTATTATCAGTAACACATGTAAGAGTTTGATATGTACTATTAGGAGTATTAGCTAAATAAGGGTAATAGAAATTATCACTACCTGTTACTTCAACTGAAGTAGGTGTGTTATTACCTAAGTTATAACGAATAACTAATGTACCACTTAATGTACCATCAAATTCGATTCCACTTTCAATGATTGTCCCTGTTAGCCCATTGGCGAAGTCACTATCGAATGTAATATTATCTAATATATCTAATGCTGGTTCACCACGATAAGATAAATCTGCTTCATTTCTATAAGGTAAGAAATCATCTACTAATCTATCTCTAAGTGCTTCACATGCAGTAGTAGTAACGATATAATCATTACCTGAAATAGTTAAATCTTCGCCACCACCACCTATGGTAACTTCAACATCTGCAACATAATCACTAGAACTTTCTATAGTTAATGTTGCTGGTAATTGATATTTAGCATGAGTTGGATTTTCACTTTGATTAGCTAATGTCAATTCATATTGACTAGCTGAATATGTTTCAGGGTCATTATCGAGATGTAAATATCCATCTCTATCAACGTACATTTTAACACAACCAGCATATGCTATATCTTGTAACCATGTTTTAGCACTAGTTGCGTCAGTCGAATAACCTGCAACCGATATACTTGTTGAAAAATCACTAAGAATACTATCTAATACTATTTTTTTATTACCGTCATCATCTTCAGGATAATCAGTTAAACCTATAACATTTGTTGCTATTTCAGCTAAAGTAGTAGTACCACTAAAACTATAATAAACTTCAGTTTCCATTAAAGATAAATAATCATAAGCAGTGATAGTAACTGATACAGCTGATTCATCGTAAGACAAATCACCATCAGTATAAACTTCACCACCTTTAATCCATTCAGTTGTATAACCATCTACATAACCATAGGCTTCAGCTGGAATAGTGTCGTAGCCTTCATCAGTATAATATTTATATTGAGCGACCCCACTATCTTCTATTCCATAGACAGGTTCATATACATCACTTTCATCAGCATCATAGCCATATGGTTTGACGTTAGGTATTTTTAATCCATAATAATAAGTAACTTTAACACCTTCGACTATTTGGTCATGGTAATTATCAGAATAATCAGTATTATTAGGGTCGAATAAACCTTCTAAATTTTTTAATTCAATAGATGTTTCAATTGTAGGTAATTCACCTGCTACTAAATGAGCAGTTTTAGATTCTGTGAATTTAACGATATCTGAATCAGTAAATGTAACATCACCGTCATCGAATGAGAATATAATTTTCATTGATGATACATCACGAACAAGTTGATTCATTGAATCCAAATATTGGTCAGATACATCGTACATTTTAACTCCTTAACTTTGTGTAATTTCGTCAGCACCAGTGTCGACAAAACTAACACTACAATCACTCCATGACAATATTTCTTTACTATCATGGTCTATATTAAATGGTGTAGCAACTCTATCACTAGGATAAAATTGTCTAATCACCCAATCATTAGCTTTCATGTCGAAATATTTAATATAGACATAAAAACCTTCTTCACCACTTTCTATTTTACTTAGGACACTTGACCACTGTGAAGCAGTCAAGTATTTCCATGTTATTTCTATTTTAGCTAAATCTCTATCACCTACACGTTGAGCATACAATTGACCATTATAAGCTGAACGACCACTATTAACTAAAGTACTAACAGTTTGTTTAGCACTAGAATAAGATGGTACAGGCAAAGCCAACGCATTGATATTACTCTCTGCGTCAGATTCACTAACATACATTGTTAAAAAATTAGCCATTAAAAGCCCCCCATTCCATAAGTATTTCCACGTGTCCTAGAAGCAACATCTAATCTTTCTGATACACGTTTACCATCGAGATTTATTACTGTAGCATTATTACTACTTGTATCGCTCATAGCTTGTGATACAGCTTCATATACACCTTGTGATACTGATTCAATAATTTGGTCATTATTCATAACACCAGTTCTACCACCGATATTACCGACTAACTCTGCCCCAGCTTCACGAGCAATAAACATTTCGCCTTGCATAGGATAACCACCGTCAGCATAACCCATAGCATTTGATACACTACTAGCAAAATCTGAACTATATGTAATCAAAGGTATATCCCATTTTGTATATGGTATTACTTTATTGATTAATTCAATTAAAGCGTTAACACCAGCTATAACAGTATTGATAAGCCCGTCAACAAGAGATACTGCTAATATTACACCAACCTTTGCAAATTGACCTGCGTTAGATAGTAAGGCATCTATTATGCTAATGATTATTGTAGGTATAGCATCGATTAAAGCTACCATAATATCAGGTAAGGCTAATGCTATTTGAACAACCATATCTAATAAACCGTTAATGATTGTATTAAGAGCATCTTCATTTGTTAAATATCCTACAATCTCAGTAATCATATCGGGTATCATACCTAATAATGTAGGTAATGCGTCCCCTACACCTTCTATTAGCGATACTATCATATCCATACCGGCTTTAACAAATGTAGGTAAAGAGTCTAAGAAAGATTCTAATATACCATCATTAATATCATTCATAAGACTGAATATCATACCAACAGGACTGTCACCTAATATACCACTAACCATATCTGTCATAACATTTTGTTGGTCAGTTGTACTAGTACCATCACTAGAAAGACCTTCACTCATGATAGCTTCTACGTCATCAGATTGAAATGCTTCATAGAAATTAACTACTACTTTACCAGCACTTTTATAAATACTGATTATAGAACCAACACTTTTTTTCAATACATTAAAAGTATCTATAACACCAGTACCTATCATACTATCTGAAAGACCATCCCATAAGTATTCGCCACCAGTTTTAAGTCCTTCGAAAATACTTGTTGTACCATCGGCTATATTTTTACCAACACCTACAACTACTTTTCCTAAACCAGTTTTACCAAAATTTTTTGCTAAGTTTTTACCAGCATCACTAACCTTACTTGCTAAATCAACAAAAGCTATTGTTAAACCATCTAAAACACCAGTTATGGCATTGTCGTATGAGCCTTCTTTCCAAGTAGATTTTTCTACATTTTTCTTTTCTTCATCAGACCATTTAGGTACTTCTATGCTCTCTATTTTATCCTGCAATGCTCTACTAGCTTCTTTTTCTATATCAGACCATTCAGGTACTTTTATATTTTCTAATTTCTCTCTCAATGCTTCACTAGCTTTGATATTGTTTTTGTAAAGAAGCTAAAATACTATCTACAACAGGATTCATAGAGGTAGGTACATTAGTACCATTGGCGAACATTGGTATACCGAGTTGTTTAGCTTGTTTTTTATTAACAACTGATGTACCACCATTACCTAAATCACCAACAAGTTCAGCACCAGCTTCACCAGCAATAAATAAAGAACCTTTTTGTGGAGTACCACCATTAGCATATGTATCTATTACGTCACTAATATTAAAAGGCTCACCTTTAATACCACCAGTTACTAAAAATGTTAAACCTTGTATGAGTTCATTCACTAATTTTACAGGTGTAGTATTTTTTTCAAACTCTAAAATTTGTTCTATTGTTGATTTTGAAATATCTTCATCACCCCAAGCACCACCACCACCTGTGCTATCAGGTTCATCTTTTCCAAATAATTTTTGTAAAGGTATAATAATTCTTTCTTCTATATCATCTACTAAATCACCTAATCCGAAACCTTCAATAAACATATCAAAAAAATCTTTAGCCGAAACTATTGTTTTCAAATAATTCCATCGTATCTTTTATGATATTGAATAATGTAGTTGCTAAACCGATTGCATATCCTATCGAACCAAGATAAGGCACTAAGGTAATTAACTTAGTAAAGAATGTGATTACGTTTCCAGCTACAGTTAATGTTTTTAAACTACTACCTAAAAGATTTAAAGCTATAGATATTTCCATAATTCTAGCTACTATTTTAACAAGATTTTCAACATCTAAACTAGCAAACCATTCAGGTGCTTCAGAACCTAATAAAGGTGATATATGTTCTTCCCATAACTCTTTAGTCTTTTTAATAATAGTTGTTATGTCGCTGATTATAGTAGATAAAACACCATCGATAAAATCGAGAACATCTTTTATATCAATGAGAATTTCAGTATTATCATCATCGAATAAAACATCAAATAATTCACTTAATGCTTCACTGGTGTCGCTGAAAGAAGTTTTCAATGTGCTAATTAGATTTTCCATTCTAATTTGCCATTTCTCAACTATATCATCGAAAACACCATTTGTTTCTTCCATTCCATTATTATAACTAGACAATGCTTCGTCTATTGCTTCAGTAGCTTCAGTGACTTCAGTTACATCAAATAAGTTAGTGAAATCAAATGTACTAGTTTCACCTAATATATTCAATTCATCTATACCAGTTGTTGACGTACTTAACTGTCTAACAGTAGTTAATGCTGACCTTAGATTACTAGCCACACTGCTAGTATTCTCGTCTGCTTCTTCAGTAGCTTCTACGACTTTACTATAACCACCTAAATCATCACTTATTTCGATATCTTCATAACCTGCTAATTCTGCTAATTTTTTAGCTAAATTAGTCAAAGCTATTACCATACCTATAATTTCAGGTACAATTCTTTTGATTGCAGGAATAAAAGTATTACCTATTTCTCTACCCAACTTAGTAAATTGTTGTTTCATAATTCTCAATAAGTTTTCAGGTTGTTCCATAGTTCTAGCTAAGTCACTTTGAGCATTTTGAGTTTGTTGTAAAGCTGTAATATATCTTAACTGAATTTTTTCTTGTTCAGTCATATTACGAATAGATTTTGTAATACCTAAATTTCTAGCTGTTTCAGCTAAGTTATTTTCAGTAATGATAATACCGATACGTCTTAAAGGTTCTGTTTCACCAACAAGACCTGCTTGTAATTTAGTAACTGCTTCATCTACTGTTAAATTATAGAATGAAGCTAAGTCATATGCTAATTTAGTAAAGTTTTCACTTAATGTATACGCTTTTTCACTTGACAATCCTAGTGATTCAGATATTTGATAGAACAAACCTTGAACCCTAGTTAATTGTGCTTCATCTAAATACAACGAATCAGCCATCTCAGTAATGAAACCAGTTGCTCTAGTAGTATTTTCACCTAATGCGACCATAAATAAATTTAAGTTTTCTACATATGCTATAGCATTTTGAGTACCTACATTTAAGGCTCTAATTGCTGTTCTAAGAGAATACACAACGAAACTAATTTGTGTAATCTTTTTAATCATACTAGATAAACTTGATGTATTACTTTTATTCTTCAAAGTATTAGTTGTTAATACTGAATTTAATTTAGATAATCTAGTTGTTTGAGTATTTAAGGCTACACTATTTGTTTTTATTTTACTTGTAGTACCACTAACAGCTGTAGCCATTTTTTTATTATTAGTAGTAACACCTTTCATGCTACTAGCAACAGTAGAGTTGAAACCACTAATCTGTCCTAGTACGCTTACGAATTGCTCCCCACTAGAAGCAGTTTTTGTGAATGTGACATTTAAATCATTTAATCCACTAGATAGTTTCTTTAGGGCATTATAAGCTGATGTAGCTTGACCACTAATTGTGAAAGATAATTTATTAATATCTGACATTTTAACCCCTAAAAAATAAAGCGATGAAAAATCATCGCTTAGTCAATTTATTATTATTCATGGCATCAGTTAACATTTTAAATTGTAAATATTCATTCTCAATACGTTGCTCATCTGACATTGTAGCCTTTTTCTTTTCTTTAAAAGAAATCGGTTCTTTAACATACTTAGCATTTTTTCGTTTAGAAAATGAATTAGCTAATGCTACCTGTACACCTTGATAAACATATAATCCAGTAAGCCACGACTGATAATCAATAAGTGAACTTTTCTCTTCACTTTCTCTTTCTTGTCGTATTTTATATGCTTCGATGTAGCTTAAAAACCAATCAGGATTACCGTTCCAAAATTCATCGGATGGCATACCTAAAACAATTGCTTCAGGAAAAAGTCGATTTGTAAATAATTCTTTAGCAGTTTCATACTCAACCATTTCCTGTTGCACTTCTTCGCTTACTATTTGATTTTCAACTTTTTTCTACGTTTTCCACCTGTTGGACTGATTGCTTCGGCGATTAATTGTAATAAACCTTCTAGTAAACCTTCTTGTTCAAAACCATCTTCACCTGTAAAGATATCATAAACTTCATCCATATCACTAACCTTTAATTTAGGTTGGTTTTTAATTAGACAAGCGTATAGATATGCTTGTAAGAGTTTCATAGTTTCACCATAAGTTTTAGGTTCATCTTTAACTAACATTGAAATACCAAATGCTTCTTCAGTTTTCACAATTGCACTTCTATTACATTCTAAAATGTAATTTTTTTCACCAATTTTAACTTCCATTCTTTTCTCCTATTTATTTCTTTTTATTTTAATTCAATTAGAGAAGATATTATACAATATCTTCCCATGCTACTTCAGTATTAGGTATAATAGATAATGTACCAGTAATAGGACTATCTATATCTACGCTTTCATTAAATACGATTGTTGCTTCGCCTTGAAAATAAGCACGTCTTGAAATAGGTGATGGAAATTCTACAGCCCATTCGTGAACTGTTCCAGCATCTTCAGCTGTAATAGCTGTATCAACAGCAGTAATTACATCACTTGTAAAGTTACAAGGGAAGTCTAAATTACCACCAACATCTGTTAAACCTTTAATATAAACATGTGATGTGTTATCTAAAGTAGTAACATCGTGAGTTGTAGGTGTAGCACCCATAGCAGGTACACCTGTGATATCAGGTATATATGTGTAAGAAGTAGGTCTTGTATCGTCAGCATAAACACCATAACCTAATTTTGTTCCTTTTGAAATTATAGCCATAATTATCTCCTTATTTATAAATAATTTCGTTTATTGTATCTAATGTTCCTGTGAAACGCATCGTCATACGAGAAACTGTTTCATCATTTACATCAGGTAATACATTCATATTTTGTCTTAACAAACCATAATAAGTTTGTATCTCATCGCTTACAGTATTAGCAATACTTTTAAGAACAGTTAACGCTGAATCAGGGTACATATCCTTACTGTATATATCTATTTGATAAGCAATGTTCGAATATTTTTCAACACCATTAATAGATTGTTTTACCGAATTATCTATTTCATCTACAGTGATTAACGGATAAGTAGGTGTTAATTTACTATTACTAGGTCGAACCGTTACGTCATAATCATATTCAAGAGTTTTTAAATAGTCTTTAATATCACTAAGCAAAAAAATCATTTAAAACTCCTTTTATAATATCTTTAGCAACCATTTCCAACTGTTTATATGAATCATAAACAGGTTTCTCGGGTCGCATACCTCTTGAATGTTTCAACGAACCATCACGTTTACTTTTATAAAACCAACCGTTTATACCATGACCATTTACATCGTATTGCCAATTAGCTTCGACTAAAGCATTTGCATCAGGATATGGATTTGATTCACCCATAATACCTGTTCCAAATTCGATATAAGCAACATCTTCTCCACTGTATACTACTCTGTAACCACTCTTAGTTGCTTCAGTATACGCATGTCCTGCAATATTACCATCTATATCAAATGTAGGAGCATTGCTTTCTAAAAGTTCTAAACCTTTCTCAGCTAATGCTAGTTCTAAATCTTTCACTAATTTATCTAAAGTAGCTAATTGATTGTCGAAATACATCTTCAATGCTTGAATACCTTCATGTCCTAGTATAACGTCCATTATGTCAACCTTTTCAGAATAACACCTAAATAATTAGGAGTATCTTCTACTCCGACAACACAATAGTCTGCTCCGTTTCCACGAACATAATCAGTATAATCTTCAGATGGTGTTTCGTCTACGTAAAATAAATCACCTTCACTAACTCCACCTGCTATCCAACGAGTTAGATATTCATCTACCCAACCATATGGATTATCACTATCTAATCCATAAGATGATACACCATCTATTTCATGGTCGTAACCATAAGGATTAAACACTATAGCATTTCTAATTGCATCACGAGATATAAAGAATTTTAACATTCCAGTTGTTATTTGACCATTTTGTGTCCTAGTCCAATCTACTGATACAGGCATCGGATTTGCTTTAATAGCAACTGGTACATCAAAATATTCTATACCTTCGTCTTCGGTAACATTTCGAACACTATGATAAATTAATTTACCATTTTTTTCTAGCAATCGCATGTTACCCCCTTATTTTTTGCACCACTAATCTTAGTAAAGATGAAGGATATAATGAAGATTCATATGTTCTAGTTATACCATTTTCACCATGATATAATTGACCTTCAGCTCCCATTTTGTTGTAACTACAAACAGCCATTTCAATTATAACATATTCATAAGCATCTTCGAAAAGGTCATCTTCGTCATCTTCATCGGGTGTATATTGACGTCTATCATTGACAGTATTAATAGCTAAATTTAAATGATATGTTAACATATCATCATCAACATCACCGTCAAATCTAAGTCTTGTTTTTAATTTAGCTAATAATTCTTCCATAATTTATCCTATTCGTCTTCAGTCCAATTTGCATAAAGTACTGTTTCATCATCAAAAGTATCTTCAGTGAAGTCTACTGCATTTACGAAAGTAGTATCATCATAATACCATGCGTCAAATGTATATCCTTCCTTAGTAGGGTCAGTAGGTTCTGTAGCTACTCCACCACTATCAATATCTTGATAATCTACATCTGTACCATCGTTAGAATCAAATGAAACTCTTACTATACCATCAGCCAAACTCTTAGCTATTGCTGAACCATAACTTACTACATCTATATCACTACCAGCAATGGAAGCTAAATTACTTCCACCACTAGGTACTAATTTATAAATTGTTCTACCAGTAGAAACAGTCTTAGTTACTGCTTCACTGGTATATCTAGTAGGTTCTAAGGTATAAGTAGGTATGTCATCTGAACTAACAGCAGTAACCTTATAGATTAAGCCATTATATTTTACAAAATCACCAAACTTTGCCATTATTTACTCCTAGTCATTGTCTACATTAGTAATGAAAGCTACTAAAGGAATATTCTTACCTGTATATTTTTGAGTCCATAATGCTGATGTTGCAAATTCTGTATTAGTAGGACTTTCTTTAGCTACTGAATCTACATCAAAACTAAATCCATAAGGATGAAGTAATCTACCCCATTTACTATATAACTTAGTAACACCACCAGTTGTTTCAGGGTCATAGTCAACATAGTTAGGTACATCAATTCTTACAGGACAAGTCATGATTAAACCTGTACCACAAAGATAAGTGTGATATTCATATTTACCAGTTGTTTCATTTTCAACAGTTGTCATTGTGTCATCTACAATAACAGGTTTATTTAAGAAATAACCTCTGAAAGGGCTAACTTCTTGTGCACCAGCTTTGATTGTTACATCATTAGCAAAA
>FUIF01015946.1_pt1 | contig 14626 bp, 17 predicted proteins | sample 1003461 | NCBI WGS metagenome assembly FUIF01 (sample SAMEA80401918, study PRJEB19352) | marine metagenome | reverse complement strand
GGCTGGAAGTGCCCGCAGCACTACGACCAGCAGGAGAAGAAGTGGATGAAGATCCCGCACGACGCCATGTCGCAGCACGTCGTCGGGATCCTGGCCAAGAACCCCAAGCGCAACGCCCGGCTGGCCAAGCTCACGGCCGCGGCCGCCAAGAAGGGTCGGCGCGTCGTGGTGTTCAGTCGCCGCCTCGACCACCTGGACATCCTGATGGACCTCACGATGTCCATGGGGGTGGCGCCCTCCCAGATGGCCAAGTACGTGGGCGAACTGAAGCCCGAGGAGCGCGAGGCCGCCAAGGAGAAGCGCGTCATCTTCGCGACCGAGAAGATGGCCGACACCGGCACGGACATCCCCGAGCTGGACGTGTGCGTCATTGCCACGCCGCGCGGGAACGTACAGCAGCTGGTGGGGCGCGTGTTGCGCGAGCATCCGGGCAAGCCCCAGCCTATCGTCATCCACCCGGCCGACTACGACTCCCCCGTGTTCGGGTCCTGGGTCGAGAACGCCCGCAAGTTCTACCGGTCCATCGGGGCCGACATCAAGGAGCACTGACGTGGCCGCACGCAAGAAGAAGACCAAGGCCAAGACCAAGGTGGAGGAGCAGTCCCGGGCCCGGGAGATGATCGAGAAGGTCGACCACGGGCGCGAAGGCGGCACCACCAGCGTGGACGGGGAACTCCTGGTTGGGGAGCCGGTGGTGTTCGAGCACGAACCCGCCAAGGTGAACGTGTCCCTGACGAGCACGACCAACACCGGCGACTATCAGAGCGTCAAGGTCGGGGTGTCGCTCTCCGTTCCCTGCACGCCCGATCGGGTGGACGAGGCCTTCGCGTTCGCCAAGGAGTGGGCCAAGGACCGCGTGTCCGTCATCGAAGAGGAGCTTGGCCTCTGATGCCGGTCGCGGAGACACAGACGGCCGTCTCGGCCCTGGCGAAGCTGCGCAAGACCCACGGCAACATCGGCGGCCTGGGCGCGCCGGCCAAGACCCCGGGCCGCTACCGCACTGGAGTGCTGGCGTTCGACGTGGCCACCGGCGGCGGCTTCCCGCGCAACCGCTTCACCCTGCTGTGGGGCAAGGAGTCGTCGGGCAAGACGAACTTCGCCCTGTTGGCCATCGCGGCCCAGCAGCAGTCCGACCCGCACCTCACGCCCGTCATCATCGACGTGGAGGGCACGGTCACGCAGGAGTGGGCCGAGGCCCTGGGCGTGGACTGGGAGCGCGTCATCTACATCCGGGTCAGCACGGCCGAGGAGGCCATGGACGTGGCCTGCCAGATGGTGGCGGCCGAGGACGTGGGCATCGTCCTGCTGGACTCCATCGCGGCCATGACGACCAATCAGGAGGTGGAGGCCGACTACGACGCCCAGAGCCCCGGCACCCACGGCCGCACCATGGGGAAGTTCATCCGGCTGGCCGGCAAGGCCCTGAAGGACGCGGTCCGGGAGGGCGGGGAGTCGACCCTCATTTGCGTCAACCAGGTGCGGCACAAGATCGGCGTCATGCACGGCTCGCCCGAGACCCTGCCGGGCGGGATGGGTCAGCAGTTCGCGGCCTCGCTCTCCATCCGGGTCTACGGGAAGAACGTCATGGACGCCCAGTACCACGACAAGCTCCCGGTGTGGAAAGAGATCACGATCAAGATCAAGAAGAATAAGATCCCGGTGTGCGAGGAGGAGACCAAGGTCCGGATGGCCCTCCTGCCGGCGGGGCAGTTCCGGCCCGGCCAGAGCAACGACTGGCCCGTAGCCAAGCGCCACATGGAAGAGCTGGGCCTGATGGTCAAGGCCAAGTCCGGCGTCGAGTACCTCGGCACCCCCTTCCCTACGCAGAAGGCCATGTGGGAGTGGTTGAACGAGGACCCGGCCCGCATGGCGGACCTGACGCAGCGGATTGTGGCCGAGCGCGTGCCGAAGTTCGAGAAGGCAGCCCGGACACCGGTGTCCAAGAAGAAGGCCCGGAAGAAGGCCGCCAAGAAGGCAAAGGAGAAGACCGATGCCGACGCGGAGTGACGTGTTCGAGGCGCTCGTGAGCGAGCGCATCTACCAGGACCAGCGCTGGGGCGAGACCCAGTCGAGCGAGCAACCCCTGGACGGCAAACCCGTGGGCTTCCGCACGCTGGACGAGTTCGCCCTGTACGTGCACGGGTACGCCCAGGACCTGGCCCGGATCGCCGCCCACTCGGATAGCCCGACGGAGAAGCTGGACTTCTTCCGCAAGGTTGGGGCGCTGTGTGTGGCCGCTATGGAACATCACGGGGCACCGCACCGCCCCGACCGCCACATGATCCTGGACGCTCATGATGCCGAGGAGTGCACGATCGGAGGCATCGTTGGAGACACCCATCCGTGGCACTGTCGCAAGTGTCGAAGCTGTGGCAAGCGGGTCGAGTACCCGGATCGGTGGGAGGATTGCCCCGGCCCCACTGCGGAGATGATTGGGTGATTGGGAAGACGGGCCGGCGTGCCGAAGCCAAGGCGGCCAAGCGTTCGGGCATGCGCTTGACCCCGGCGTCGGGCGCCGGCTCGTCCAAAGGAGACGCCCAGGACGACCAGTGGCTGGTGGAGAACAAGTCCACGGTTAAGCGGTCGCTGGGGCTTCGGCACGAGTGGCTGGGGAAGATCACGCGGGAGGCGGCGGCCAAGGCCCTGACGCCGGCCCTCTCGATCCAATTCACCACCGAGGACGGCAAGCCCGTCCGGAACGGCGCCTGGGTCTGCATCCCGGAGAGCGCCTGGCTGGAACTGAAGGAGCACCTAGATGCCGACCTGGATTGAACGCTGGCTCAACTGGATGGTACGCCGCGGCTCGTTCAAGCTCGTGCAGCGCAAGCCCACCCCGGCATCGGAGCCCGCGCCCTACATCGGGCGCTGGTACCTGATCCGGTTGCCCGAGTGGCTGCGACGCCCGCTCGACCTGCCGGAGGAGCTGCTGCTCCACCGGTTCTTCATGTCGGACCCGGACCCGCTGCACAACCACCCCTGGGACTGGGGGCGCCTGATCCTGTCGCTCGGCTACTACGAGCAGCGCTTCCTCACTTGGCGCTGGAACCACAAGAAGGACACCGACCACCACGAGCGCTACCAGGTCCGGACGCCCGCCGGGTGGCAGTCGTTCGTGTGGCGCGAGTCCTACGAGACCCCGCATCGGGTGCAGCTCTTCACCACGGCCAGCGGTGAGGAGCGGCCGGTCTGGACCCTGTTCTGGCACTGGCCCCGGACGAACCCGAAGAACTGGGTGTTCTATGACGAGGTCGACGGAATGCTGATCCCGCGCGCCGCCCGGCCCGAGGACGACGAGTCCAAGCGGGGCCAGCGGGTTGGCCACATCTTCCCGCGCCGCACCACTGAAGGGCGAGCATGACGCTACGCCGCCGCACCCCCCAGCGCCCCCTGGCCTACTACCTGCACCGCGGGATGGCCCGGATGGATCCGCACCGCCCCCTGTCCCGGATCCACGCGTCCGACGTGACGAAGGACGACTGGTGCCGGCGGCGCCACGCGCTCGCGCAGCTGTTGGACGTGAAGCTCCCGGCCGAGCTGATCTCGACGGCCTCGGAGCTGGTGTTCTTCCAGGGGAACCAGCTGGCCACCAAGGTCATCATGACGGCTGCCCAGCAGGGTCTGGCCATCGGGGACTGGGAATGCTTCGCCTGCGGCCTCCTCCACACGGCCTGCAAGAAGCCCAAGGTGTGCGACGTGGAGGACTGTGAGTGCAAGCGCTTCTACTACCGGGAGATGCGGGTCAAGGACCTCGACTGCGGTATCTCCTGCGGACTCGACCTGGTCCTGGAGTATCCGACCCGGGAGCCCTGGGAGCTGGTCGAGATCAAGACCTACGACAAGGACAAGTTCAAGGCCCTACGGGCCCCGCTGGCGGAGCACAAGGACCGCACGCGCCTCTACCTGAAGGCCATCGACGAGTCCCACGATCCAGTGCTCCAGCGGATCGACACCAGCCAGGCCCGCATCCTCTACATCAGCAAGGGCGGCTGGGGTGAGCGCTCGACCAAGCCCAAGGAGTAAGGCCTGAAGGACTCGGGCTGGAGCCCGTTCAAGGAGTTTGTCGTCCGGGCCTCGGACACTGGTGTCCAGCATTACCGGGACCTTGCGCGACCGCTCTACCACTGGCAAACTGCGCGCGCTGGACTTCCGGAGCGGCCCCCCGGCATGTGCCCCAGCCCCGTCAGTACGGCGGCGCAGAACTGCCGCTTCCGGAAGGAGTGCTTCTCGGCCAAGTATGCGCCCGGCACCCACCAGCTGGAGGACTCCGTTGTCTGAGCCGTTCGTCATGGGTATCGATCCGTCCCTCACCGCCACCGGGGCGGTGTACCTGCGGAGCGGGAGCTTTACCCAGCCCGAGATTCTCGTCCCCACGACCAAGGACTTCACTCGGGTCATTGAGTTGTCCGACAGCCTCACCCACAGCCTGGAAGAGTTCGGCAAGCGGTGCGGCCTGCCGGACCTGGCCGTCATCGAGGGGTATGGGTTTGCGGGCAAGAAGCTCGGCGCCTTGACGGAGGTCGGGACCGCCTACCGCCTGGCCCTAGTGGAGTTGGGCATCCCGTTCCGCGTGGCCGCACCTGCACAGATCAAGAAGTTCGCGACTGGTCGCGGCGTTGGGGTCGACAAGGCCATCATCTCGCGCGAGGTATACAAGCGCTGGAGTTTCGAGCACGACTCCAACGACGTGGTCGACGCCTACGTGGCAGCCCGCATCGGGCTCGCACTGATGAACGAGGGGGGTCCGCTAGACGCCCCGCAAACCGAGGTCATTGGGGCGATCCGCGCCAAGGCCCGACGGGGCCAGAACGGCTACCCTAAGGAGACGACATGAGCGACCAGGACGAGAGCATCTTCGACAACGAGGGCGAGACCCAGGAGTTCCCCGATTTCAGCAGCATGAAGAAGGGGGACTTGACGAACTGGATCGATGAGGCCGTGGCCAGTGACCACATCGAGCCGGCCGAGGCCAAGCGCCTGGTGAAGCTGAAGGTCAAGGATCTCCGGACCGAACTGAAGAGCCTGTTCGGTGACCCTGACGCGCTCGACGGCAAGAACACCACGGGCGTCGACCCCAGCGATCCCATCCACAAGGCCGTGATCGAGGCCCAGCAGCTGGGCGACATCGACGCGGCCGTTGCGGTCGTGCACGACCTCCAGGAGGGGTCGGAGTACGACATGTTCCGGATGGGCGCGGTCCTGGCCCACATGCAGGTCCAGGGCTGGACGGGCGACTACGAGGACTTCTACTCGTTCGCCAAGAACACCTTCGGCCTGGAGCAGAAGACGGTCAAGCGGCGCATCAAGGTCTACAGCGCCGTCACCTCGTCCGGAGCCAGCTGGACCGAGGCCAAGGCCGTCGGCTGGACCAAGCTCTGCATCGCCGCGGACCACTTCGGCCCGGACGACTACCAGGGTGTGTTCGAGGAGATAGCCCCGCTGTCGAAGCGCGAGACCCAGGAGTGGGTGGCGGACAAGAACCCGGAGAAGAAGACCACCAAGGGCGCGTCGAAGGACCGCAGCTTCTCCTTCAAGGTCTACGACGACGACAAGGCCGACCTGATCGACTCCGCCCTGGAGCAGATCATGGAGGAGACGGGCGACGAGTCGAAGGCCGAGGCCCTGTACAACATGGCCCTCAACTACATGAACTCGGAGCAGGCTTTCCAGCCGGACGCCGCGCCCGAGGAGGACCAGGAGCAGGCCGAAGCGGCGGGCGCAGCCGAAGACGCCGAGGAGAACGACGACCCCTGGACGATCTCGGAAGCGGTCGAGTGCCTGCACGAGGCCGTGCAGAACGAGACGGGCGTCAAGGACCTGGACAAGGCCGCGGCCAAGCTCACGGACGAACAGAACGAGGCGATCTTGGAAGGTGTGGACGCTGTCCTGATGGGCGACATCCAGCACTTCCCGGAAGGCATGCCGGAGGAGGACGAGGACGACTTCCTCGGCCGCCTGCGCGAGTCCGTCAACAACGGTGACTCGAACGAGTCCATCTGCGAGGAGATCGACGGTCGCCTCCAGACGCTCGGGTTCGAGGAGGAGTAACGCCAACGGCGAGGGCAGCAGGTGGGGCCCACGGATGGGCCCCGCTATGCTCGCCCGCATGTTGGTCATCTCGCGCAAGGTCGACCAGGAGGTCCGGATCGGTGACACGATCTACCGGGTGGTCCGCACGCTGCCCGTCAATGGCTTCCTCCTGGAATCACGAGAAGGCGATGCGTTCGAAGTGACGGATCGCCGGGTCACGGAGCTGGCACCCGACGTGAAGGTGTCGGCCGGTGACCGAGCCCACAGCCAGTCCGTCAAGCTGGTCATCCAGGCGCCGCGCTCCATCGAGGTGGCGCGCCTGTAGGAGAACCCCTTGGACTTCACCCCCGAAGCAATGGCCGAGACCGAGGCCCTGGGCCTGACGCCCGAGGCCGTCGAGCAGATGGTCCAGCAGGCCGCGCCCCACAAGGGCAACGGCATGAACCGCCGATTCGAGGGCTACGGCTTCCTGGTCGGCGCTGGCGCCGTCCACCACGTCACCAAGCTCCCCGAGTCCCTGGCTGGGCAGGAGCTGCTCCAGGCCGCGCGCGATCTCCTGGCCGAGGCCGTCACGGCCGGCATCGAGAGCGAGAACGACGTGCCCGAGGATCCGCCGATCCTGGAGCTGGTCGGACGTGCCTGGGGTGAGCGCTGCATCGGCGTCATCCGGGCCCTGGAGCGAGAGCTGGGCCAGTAGTGCTGCACCTCTGGACGGAATCGAATCAGCGCAACCTATCCAGCGTGTTGGGACAGAAGGCTGTGCAGTCCTGCGAGGTCTGGCCGCTCTCCACCTACCCGACCGCGGACCCGGACGACGTGGTCCTGGCCATGGGGGGTAACGCCCTCCGGAAGCTCAAGACCCTGGACCTGGTGCCGAGTGCTGCGACGCTCGATGCCTCGCGCGGCCACGTCTGGCAGGACGGCGGCGCCCGCTACATGACGACCTTCGGCCCTGGCCTGGTCCAGCAGGAGTGGGATAAGCGCGGCATCATCCGGTGGGACTTCCGCCTGGCCCGCCGTGTTCACGAGACCGGGACGACCGAGCCCGAGGTCGGGGAGTACAACTTCACCGACTGCCTCCAGCGCATCATCGATCAAGTCGAGTCCGAGTACGAGAAGACGGGCCGAGCTGTTCCGGTGTCGTTCGACCTGGAAACCATGGGGTTCTGGGCCTACTACCCGGACAAGCACATCGTCACCAGCCAGTGGTCGGTCGCGGGCAACGAAGCCTGGGTTGTGAATCACCTAGACCACCCCTGCGAGGGGCGGATCCGGGAGCAGATCGAATGGCTCCTGACCTCGCCCAAGGTTCGGCTGTTTGGGGCGAACCTGAAGTTCGACCTCATCTGGGTGGCGGTGAAGTGGGGCATCGAGTGCACGAACTTCGTGTTCGACCTCGTCCTGGGCGGTTCGCTCGTGGACGAGAATCGCTCCAACTCCCTGGGCTGGTTGACCAAGGAGTATGTGCCGGTCCTGGGCGGGTACGACGACAACTTCGACCGCAAGTTCAAGGCCCCGCCCGGAGAGAAGCGCGCGAAGGGCGCGGAGAAGTCCGCCAAGGGCTACATGGACCAGCATGTCCGGGAGGATCCGGACCAGTTCCTGATCTACGCGGGAGGTGACTCGGACGCCACCATGCAGGTTTCGTTCGAGGTGCAGAAGCGGCTGGCCCGATTCCCCCGGCTCGTCAACTTCTACGGCAAGCTCCTGCATCCGGCGGCCCGGACGTTCGAGCACATCGAGCGCCGCGGCGTACTGTGCAATGAGGCCGGATTCCGCGAGCTGGAGAAGGAGTTGGAAGAGGCCATCAGAGAGGCGACGCGCGCCGCGCTGGAGCTGATCCCGATTCAGATCCGAGCGCGCTACATCGACAACCTCTCGCCCTCGCGCCCCGCCATCATGCTGGACTACCTGTTCGACGATCCGGCCGGGCTGAAGCTCAAGCCCAAGGTCTGGGCCGGCGGATGGAATACCTACGAGGACGCGTTCGAGAACTCCAAGTCCCGCTACAAGTCCGGCCCAAACGAGGGCGAGCCCGTCCCGTCGACCTCCGTCAAGGATCACCTGGAGCAGTTTAGCGACCACCCCAAGGCCGGGCCCTTCATCGCACAGATCAAGGAGATCAACAGCGCATCCAAGACCCTGTCCACGTACGTGCGGGGCTTCCTCGCGCACCTGCGCCCGGACGGACGCTTCCACCCCGTGTACGCACTCCACAACGGTAGTCTGTTCGAGGAGCGCAAGCGGGACGACAACTCCGGCACCGTGACGGGTCGCTTGGCCGCCAAGTACCCGGCGGTCCAGACCATCCCGAAGCACACCAAGTGGGCCACACCCCTGCGGAAGTGCTACCCGGCACCCAAGGGCATGCAGTGGTGGGAGGCTGACTTCAGCCAGGGTGAGCTGCGCATCATGGCCTGCCTGTCCGGGGACAAGAACATGCAGCAGGTCTACCTGGACGGGTACGACCTGCACCTCTCGACCGGCGCAACCCTGGCGGGCGTCGAGATCGACGAGTTCGTCACGTGGAAGAAGTCCGAGGAACCCTACGTGGGGAAGCTCGATGATACCGAGCTGAAGAAGGAGGCCTTCAAGGCCTACCGGCAGCGCGCCAAGGCGGGCAACTTCGGCATCATCTACAAGATCAGCGCCGAGGGCTTTCAGGAGTTCGCGCTCAAGACCTACTTCGTCCGGATGTCCCTGGCGGAGTGCAAGCGCTTCATCCGCCAGTTCTTCGAAGCCTACCCGGCCATCCCGGAATTCCACGAGCGCCAGATCGAGTTCGCGCGAGAGCACCAGTACGTGGAGAGCCCGTTGGGCCGCCGCCGAAACCTGCCCCTCATCAACTCCCGGGACGGGCGCGTGCGGGGCTCGAATGAGCGCTACGCCATCAACAGCCCGATCCAGTCCACCCTGTCGGACCTGAACATCTGGGCCGCCCACCTCGTGGATGCCGAGTACGGGGGCGCGGACGAGGTGCTGTCCGTGAACGGCGCAACCCACGATTGCTGCTACGGCTACGTGCGGGAGAAGGACTGGAAGGACCACCTGACGCGGGTCTGCGAGATCATGGGCAACCTCCCGATCGCCGAGACGTTCGGCTGGGAGCCTGAGGTCCCGTTCCCGGCCGAGGTCGACCTGGGCCCGACCTGGGGAGAAATGGAAGAGCTGGGCAATCTGGCCGCCTAGGGGGTAGAATCCGGCCATGGCTCACCGCACGCGGCGCACGACCGCCAAGTCAGAGGACCGCTCGCCGCCCGAAGGCGGAGGGAACGTCTACTTCATCGGCAAGCCCCAGCGGGTGGCCAAGGGTGAGGGTGACCCCCGGTTCCACATCTTCAAGACCCAGGACGTGCAGGGCTCGGCCCCGCTGGAGCACGAGGACGATCTCCGGGCCCTCGACCAGCTGGAGCGCACCACCGCGATCGTCAAGCCCCCGTTCGACTTCGCGGACCTGGAGGCCGTCTACCAGCAGAACTCCATCCTCCCGCCCCTCGTGGCCGCCATGGTCACGAACATCGACTGCACCGGCTACGACATCGTCCCGCGCGACCCCGCGGCCCTGGACGAGGAGCTGAACGAGCTGCTCGACGAGGAGGAGCCCGAGGTCGAAGGAGAAGAGGAGCCCCGCGGCGCCGTCGAAGAGGGGGACGAGGAGAACGACGACCTGCCCTTCCCGGCCCCGGACGAGGCCGACACGGACCGCATCGGCCGGATGCAGAAGGAGACCGAGCGCGGCAAGGAGCGGAAGAAGCTCATCGACGCCGAGGTGAATCGCCTCAAGGGCTTCTTCGATCAGATCATGCCGGGCGAGTCATTCCAGAACTTGCGCGCTCAGTTGCGCCGGGACCTGGAGGTCCTGGGCAACGCCTACATGGAAGTCATCCGGACCATGGACGGCAAGCTCATCGGGCTGCGCTATGTGGATGCCAAGCTCACGCGCCTGGTCCGACTGGACCGCCCGATCGTGGCCGAGAAGACCATGGAGCGGAACGGCAAGGAAGAGACCTTCCGCATGTGGGTGCGGGAGCGCCGCTTCGTCCAGGTCATCGGGGGCAAGAAGCGCTTCTTCCGAGAGTTCGGGGCCTCGCGCCAGCTCAACATCAAGACCGGCCGTTGGGAGGATCCGACGATCGACCAGCAGGGCCTGACCGAGGACCCGCTGGCGCGAGCAGTCGATCAGGGCCTGGTTCCGCCGGCCGGCGAGGACTCGACGGTCCCGCCCACCGAACGCGCCACCGAGCTGATCCACCTGACCGTGGACAAGGACGTGGCCAGCCCGTACGGGATCCCGCGCTGGATCTCGAACCTCGCCAGCGCGATCGGCTCGCGCCGAGCCGAGGAGTTCAACCTGGAGTTCTTCGACACGGGCGGCGTCCCGCCCATGATGATCCTGGTCCAGGGCGGCGCCATCGCGCAGACCACCAAGGACATGCTGAACGACGAGTTCATGGGGATCGGGCCCAAGCACCAGGCCGTCATCCTGGAGGCCTACGGCACGGGCGACATGGACGCCTCGCAGAACGTCAAGGTCACGGTCGAGCGCTTCGGTGCCGAGCGCCAGACGGACAGCATGTTCGAGGGATACCGGGCCGCGTGCGAGAGCGCAGTGCAGCGCGCGTTCCGCATTGCCGACATCTTCCTCGGCAAGGGCGACAGTTCGAACTTCGCCACCGCCATGGTCAGCATGATGACCACGGACGGTCAGGTGTTCGCGCCCGAGCGCAAGTCCTTCGACGAGATCGTCAACCTACTGGTCATGCCGGAGCTGGAGCTGGGCGACCGCTACCGGTACGTCTCGAACCCGCTCAGCATCCACAACGCCGAGCAGCAGCTGGCCGCCATCGACTCGGCCGGCGATTCGATCGAGCCGGAGAGCAAGATCGAGCAGCTCAACCAGATCGCGGGCCTGGAGATGCAGCCCAAGTCCGCCGAGGAGATCGAGCGCGCCGCCGCCCAGGAGCGCAACCCGTTCTTCAGCCAGGGTGGGGAGCCTAACCCGTTCGGCGGGCCGAACAACGAGGGCGGACCGAACCCGAACGGCTCTAACGCCAACAACGATCGCCCGGGCAACAGCGGGGCAGGCGGCAACGTCCAGCTCAGTGAGCGCGCCCGGCGCCACCACCAGCTCCACGAGATGGAGGACCTCGCGCTGGAACTGCTGTCCGAGGTCGCGTAGTGGCGCTCGCCGACGACATCACGCGCGACATCATGCTGGTCTGGATGCGCGAACAGGCCCGGCCTGCCCTGCGTGAGATCAAGGCCGCGGTGCGCGAGGATGGATTCGCCCGGGCCGAGCGCCTGGCCGAGGCCATCACGTTCCGACCGGTCGAGCCCCTGGCCCCGCTGATCGAGGCCAAGGTGGAGGCCGCCTTCACGGCCGGCGCGCTGAATTTCGCCCGCATCGCGAAGCGTGACCCCGCGCGCGTGGACGCCGAGTTCGCCATCAAGTCCGCGTCGCAGCAGCTCCTCACGACCCTGACCAGTACGGGTGAGGCCGCCATCACGAAGCGCGTGCAGAAGGTGCTGAGCGAGGCCCAGGACGGGCTTGTCCAGAAGGCCGAGATCCCGGGCCTGGCCGTGAAGCTCAACCGCGCCGTCGCCACGGGCGGCCGCGCCATCGTGTCCATGAGCGCCAACCTCACCACCACCCGCATGGCCGCGCTCGGCTCCCTGCTGGAGGCCGAGGGCCAGGGCTTCGGTACCTACCAGATCCAGGAGCACATCCAGGAAGACATCGACGCCGTCTGCCGCGGCATGCACGGCAAGACCTTCAACACCCGAGAGGGTATGGACGTGTACATGCGGCAGCTGTCCGAGAACGACCCGGCCGCGCTCAAGGCCACGTTCCCGTTCCCGCGCGGATCGCGCGACGGCCTCCAGCTGCTGGCGTCCCTGTCGGATGCGGACCTGTCGGGCCGTGGTATCGTGGGCCCGCCCTACCACCCGCACTGCCGCGGGATCATCGTCCCGGCCGATACCGTTCCGACCTCTGAGCTGGTATCGTTCGCCGCCCTGCTGGGCCAGGCCGAGGCGGCCGGCACGGCCGGAGCCCTCGCGACCATCGGAGAGTGACGCTTGCCCTACTACCAGGCCCCCAGCGCAACCGAAGCCACCGTCCACCTAGTCTCCAAGTCCCACTGCACCTGCCCGGGCTTCCAGTACCGGAGCCGGTGCAGTCACGTGCGTCGCTTCAACGCCTATCCGGCGCGCTTCGTCCCGCGCGGTGAACCGCTCGGAGGCGTGTGGGTGATTGGCTGCGACCACGAGCGCTACCTCCACGCGTTCGACACGCTCCTGGACGAGTTCCACATCCACGTAGTGGTCGACACCGTGACGGAGGATCAGGACCTGGCGGCCCAGCTCGCCCAGGGCGGCATCCTCTACAGCTCTATGGTCAATCGCGGGAATGGAGAGCCCGCACAACAGCGGCGCGCCGCCATCTTCCGAATGGGGCAGCGCCAGCGCGTCGCGGTCCTGATCTCGGGCGATAGCGAGTGGCGCCAGGTAGTGGATCCGACAGCATGAAGCGCAGCCAGCCCAAGAAGAAGCCCGAGACCAAGAGCGCCCGCGCCTTGCGGCAATCCCTGGAAGGGCGGGCACGGAACAAGCGCCGCCGCATCACCGTCACGTGTCCCAAGACCGGGGAGCAGGTCGTCCAGACCGTGGACATCCAGCGCTTACCCACGCCGGGCGAGCGCCACGGGAAAGAGTGGTTGGCACAGCGCACCATCGAGCACGAGACCCAGTTGGCGCAGAAGTCATCGCTGGAGCGCAAGGCGGGCCGCCAGGCCGGGGACTAGCGCGCCAGGCTCTGCACCGCTTCCTGCACCGGTACGTTCTTCTTCACCGTCAACAGCAGCGTGTTGACCTCCGTTCCGGCCTCGCGGAACGAACCCGCCGGCAGGTCCTGCCAGCGCGCCCCGTGCGCCTTCATCTCGTCCCGGAACGCCTGGGCCTTGCGGGTCTCGTGGAACTCCGTCCCGGCACTCATGATGGCCACGAGTGTGCCGCCGGGCTTCAGGAACTTGAACGCGTGGTGTACGTGGTCGATGTCGCGGTCTCGGTCGAAGGGCGGGTTCATCGCGATCAGATCGTATTCGGCCAGCTGCTTGGGCTCCAGGGAAAGGAAGTCTGCCAGCACGACGTTGCGCGGGAAGTGGAGCGCGTTCAGCTCCCGTGTCCGGTCCGGGTGTGCCTCGACGCAGTCGACCTGGTAGCCGGCATCGAACAGAGCCTTAGCGATCACGCCCGTTCCGGCACTGGGTTCCAGTGCGCGCGGGCGCAACCCGTCTTCGGTGTCCTGGCCACCGGCCCACGGCACGGCATCCATGACGCGAGCCAGCACGGGCGGCGGCGTCTCGTAGAAACCGAAGTTCTTCGCGAACCCAACGGCGCGCTTCTCGAACGGGTCTCCCTTGGGATCGTGCGCGTCCACGCCGTCCCCGATCGCTTCCCCGTAGTGTTGGGCCAGGAGCTTGTTGACCTCCACGACCAGGTCCTTGCGGGTGAACCACAGGTGGGCGTTGCCGTTCTTGAAGATCCGGACGCGGAAGTAGTCGCCCTCGTGCTCGGACTGAAAGCCCGTCATGGAGGAGTGCTGGCGCTTCATCTCCTTGCGCTCCGCATCCACGGTCCCGACAATGCCGGCGTACTGGGCGCGGGGCTCCTTGTTATCCAACACGAGGAACACGCGCTCGATGTCCGTCAGGGTGTCGCGGTGCGAGCGGTGGTAGTTCCAGCTGCCCCAGTCGTCGAAGGCGTGCGAGAGGATTACGCGCGATCCGATCTTGAATCCGTCGTGGCTGCGGAAGCGTCGGTCCAGCTGGGCGAAGGCGTTGGCCAGGCCGCGCCGGAAGATCGTGCCCCGGTCCCCGTACATGCCGGCCAGGGTGGCGTAGACGGTCTCGGCCGAGAAGGGCGGGAGTCCGCGGTCGATCTCCTCCTGGTTGATGACGGCGCCGCTCTGCGGGTCGACCTGCTCGGGCACGTAGGTCATTTGGTCCCGCAGCGTGTCCTTGGCCTCCTTGTCCATCAGGTGCTCCAGATCCGTCTGCGCGATGGCGGCAGACCAGAGCTGGATGTCGACCAGGCGCGCCGCGACGCGTCGGTACTGGGCCGCATCCGGGAGCTTCAGCGCGTCCCGGAAGGACTGAACCTCGGGCGCCTGGTTGTGCCCGTACGGGGACTCCTGGAGGCTGGCCCCGCTGGTGGCGGCCTGGACCTCGCGCTCCGCGCTCCGCAGCGCAATCTCTGCGCGTCCCATCAGGGTCAGGGCGTCCTCGTAGAACTCCAGGGCCGCCGTGCGGTGGCCTTCCATGGCCTCGATGGTCGTTCGGGGAATCAGCTCACTCATCGAAGTACCCCACGGCCTCCTCAAGCAGCAGCGCTGCCGCGGCCAGCTTGTCCTTGGCCTGCCAGGCGGCCACCCGCGCGTTCCCGTCCACGCCCTCCAGCGCGTCCACCGTGTCGGTCAGCTCCTCCACCAGCCGATTGAGCTGGCGGTACTGGGCCCAGAGGGCCCCGACCGTGCGGCCGTCGCTGAAGGCCTGCGTGGTTTCGATTGCCATCAGAAGAGCCTCGATGCCATGCCGGTGGC
>FUIF01000063.1_pt1 | contig 14631 bp, 20 predicted proteins | sample 1003461 | NCBI WGS metagenome assembly FUIF01 (sample SAMEA80401918, study PRJEB19352) | marine metagenome | reverse complement strand
ACCAAACAATCCTTCGAAACTTAAATCACGACCAGTTGCCTCTTCAGCGGCATCTACCGCAGCTTGTTCCAGATCAAAAGAAAGAGCGTCGTTTATAGCCTGTTCTATGTCACCGAATAGACCACCAATGTTTCCAAGACTAAGGCCACCAGTTGAGAGTGTGGTTGAAGAAGGTGCTGAAGGAACTGAAGCAGTTGAAGTGGTGTCTCCTGTCTCAAGACCGCCATCTAAAATATCTTGAAGAACTTTTTCAAAAGTAAGTTCTTGCTCTTTTTTAGGAGTTTCTTGAGTATCCTCTGGTGTTGAAAATCTATCAGAAAATAGACCTCTTCTTAAAAGATAATCAACCAGAAAGGGAGGAAGGTTGGTAGCCATTACGTTTCCTATCTTTTTAACTGATTAATCAAAGAGTTTGTTCGTATTGTACTACCTAATCCAGACGCTAGAGTACCAAACAAACCGGGGTCTAGTGCTTGAGTTTGAGCAAGGAGACGTTGAGATGCTGCCTGAGACTGAACGACCAGCCGCGTGCAACACTACCAACAGTACCACCGACACCACGGCCAACGTTAGCCTGTTGAAGCGGAATATCAAGAAGACCGACAGACTGAGCAATGTCGCCACGTTCTCTACCGAGAAGAGTGTCAATCAGAGACTGTGCTTGAGTAAACCCAGCGGTCCTACGCTGCGCTCTAGACTTCTGAATAGCTTCCTCAAGCGCCCTCTGTTGTTCAGCACCACCAGTGCTACCAAGGCGTCCCTGTGCAAGCAGACGTGTCTCTAGGTCAGTTCTCGCCTTGTCCTCTTCTTCCTGAAAGAAAGGTTGCATTTGTTGGTAGAACTGTTCTCCTGCTGCAAAGGGGTCCATAAAGGCATATTCAGCAGCCTGAGTACCAAACAAACCACTACGGCCAAGACCACCTTGGTAAATATCCGTAAGCTCTGGAGAAAGCGTAAGCAATGCAGCTTGTTTATCTGGATCAAACTCCGCTATACCACCGAGAGATGCTACAGTGTAGGGCGTAGCAGCACTCGTCGCAGCCGCTGCCGCATCTCTAGCTGCCTGTGCTTGAGCCTGAGCGGCGTCCCGTGCGGCTGAAGCTTGCTCTCGTTGACCGAAGAAGCTTAGTCCCGCACCTATCAAATTAGAGGCAGGGTTTGTCGCGGATAAAACTGAACCTATAGTGTCAAAAAGTGACATATCTTTTTCCTCTTAAAGTTATCTAACTTTACCTTGTTTGGTAAGAAGTGTTGTGTTAATCAAGCTTGAGTAATGACCAGTTACGTCAAACGTCATCTTAAGTCTAATTGTTTTACCTGCTCTGGCAAGAGATACCCTGTATTCTCTGGGACTAGCAGCGGGAGCATACTTAGCTGCTCCGTATAGCGAGTTTGCAGCGCCATATAAAAACTTAACTGCATCACTGGTTAGGTTAAATGTCTTGGAAAACTTAGAGTCCTCTTCGTAATCCTTAGAAATCTCTACGGTAGCCGCTGCTCCCTCACCGCCTGTAATGGTAAACAAGCCTTGCTTAAGTATCTTGGTAAATACAGGGTCACCGAAGTCCAACCAAGGAGTTTGAAAAAGCCAGTTGTAATCGCTAGTAACTTCATTACCACCGCCATCTAAAGCTACATCATAGTATTCGTCGTATTCTGCAACAGAGTCCGATAAACCCATGTAAAGCTCACCACTTAGAGTACTGACGGCACACAGGGGATTATCTTTAAATGTCCAAGTGGTTATCCGAGGAAGCGCCCTTTTGCCTACAGTAAAATCAAATACGTATGCCTTGTTATCGTCAGGCATGAAGGTAATTACAATACCTTCTTTCTGGTAGTAAACACTTTTGATGTTCCCCACGTCTGCCGAAGATAACAGCCTTGTAAGGTCGTTACGCACTGTAAGAGACAGACCTTCCAAAGGAGACTTACCATCACTCTGTTGTATACGAGAGAGCGACTGAAGACCTTCGTAACTTAGGAAAACTATATCAGAGTCTACGTATACAATGTTATCTCTACCTGCTAACCCTACATCTCGGATAAGTTCGTCAAGAACCATAGTAGCTGGGTTAGTGGCACCAGAGTAGATAGCAATGTTCTGTTTACCAAAGATTACTATTTTGTTTTCAATAGAACCTAAACCAACTATCTCATCATTACCCCAGACAGTTTTTAGATCAAGCGAACCAGAAGCTCCTGTATTTAAATCCTGACCAATAAGGTTGTCTGAGTAATACAAAACTCCCTTCGCTTCAGTAACACCGCCGTAAAAAATACGACCAAACTCACCAAGAGCGCAGTTAGGATCAAAGGTAGTAATATGGTTAGGGGCGTGATAACCTGATAGATCATCAATATCTTTCCAAGTTGTTCCATCGAAATTGATAACCTTATGACCTGCCTGTACACCCCAGAACTCATCATTAAAGTTTATCCACTGCCAGTTACTATCGGTAATGGTTTGAGGGCTTCCTGAAAAAGTTTGAGTAACTAAAGTATTTGGAGTAGCAGCAAAGTTTAACTTTACAACGGTTGCTCCAGAACCAGCGTAGTACTCTCTAGTACGATCAGATTTAACAAACTCTCCTATGGATTTCACAGGAGATGCTACCGCACTTGTAATTTGTTTAATGCCCTTTCTTGGACCCATACGACCTTCCAGATCGTAGACTACGTTGTTGGCCTCAGTCAGAAACTCAGGACCAATCGTAGAACTTTGAGTCTGGGTATTAAGTCCCCTAGAACCAACACCCTTCAGAATTACAGGCGTAACTGGTTTAACTGGCATACCACGTTGTCTCGTTTACAGTTCGGTTTTCATCTTGTACAATAGCATCTCCAAGAGATTGCTGAAAGCGTCGTAGAGCAAGGTCAGAGGTTGTACCACCGTCTTCTCCACGTTCTGCCAGAGCTAGTGAGTAAGCTCCAAGAACGATGATATTTTCAGGAAGAGTGAAGGTATCCGCAGCTAACGTAAGATCAGCCTGAGGAATAACTGCGTGTACCTTGATGTCATACACTGCGTCTGGAGTAGGCCAGAAGGAGATGTCGTTATCGTTCAAACGGTAGTAGCTGGGGTTAGCAGTCTGAGTGTCACCGATGTAAGTCAGGTTGTAAAAGTGTGAGTCACTGATCTGCTTCAGTTTGTTATCGTTTGTGTTGTCTATAACCTGCAAGATACGTGTCCTATCGGTTACGTTAGACATATCGTAGGTAGCTGTGGAAGCTGCCGTAGTTACTGTTTCAACAGAACGTAGTGCAGTCCAGTTCCAAGAATCCTCGGCAATATCTTTAGCCTCGTTTACAAGCTCTCCGATGAGCTTCTGATAGGCATCTACTTCAGATGCAGAGGAGATAGCCCCAACCCAATCAGCACCAATGGTGTCTTCTCTAAGCCTCGTTAAAACCTTGTCTATGACAGTCCTATAGCTCATCAGTTAATTCCTCATCTAAAAATAGCTGCCGCTCTGCTTCTCTTCTTCTCAGCAAACCGGGAATAACTCTTTTGTTTGCATACTTCCACTTAAGAAACTCATCGGCACAACCAAAGTAATCTTTTCTGTTTAGCTTCATTCTTGCTGTGCTTCGTTGAAACGCTCCTGATCCTATGTTGTAGACAAAACTAGCTAAAGCAGCCAACTGGTTTTCATTTACTGGTACTTTAATCAGGTTCCCTAACCTATTTACCGTTGTCTTCAAGTCTCGTTCCATCAGACCAAACGCTTCTTCTTTTGTAACCGGCCTGTGATCTCTGGTAACTCTGCTCCCGTCTAGTCCGTATATTGATCCTACACCTATTGTCCAGATACCAGCTACGTCTTTGTAAGGTTCAGAACGAAAACCTTCAAAGCTTTCGATTAACTCCAGACCTTTCTTATTTATCATCTAGAAAAAGACCCTCTAAAGTTTTTTTCCTACGAACACGAGGATCATCAGAACGAACCCTGTATCCATCTTCAATGTTGTATGCGGGAGTAGGGTTAATAAGCATATCTATAAATGCAAGAAGAGGTATAACACGGGACGCTCCTCTTAAACCTAGTTTTGCCGCAGCTTCTAATGCTTCTTTTCTAACTCCTTTAAAAGAAGGATTTCCTCTTGCAGTTGCTTTTAAAGAGAGACGCCTGTTTTCTGGAATATCTAAAAGAGCTTCCCTGCCTATTTTAGACCATAATCTACTATCAACAGGTTTCCCCTGCATGTCTTTTTTATACTCTTGTAGTTGTAGCATACTGATATTTTTTGGGTTGTTATGAGATTGGGAAGCTTCGTAAGCTCCTCTTAAAAATTTTCCCTTTTTAATGTCAGCTTCATAAACAGCACTTTGTTTTCCTGCTCTATTTATAGCTTCTTTTAAACTATCTGTATACCATCTTCCTACATTTGGTCTTCTTTTCTTTGGATCAAACAACCCTTGTTTTTTTAAAAACTCGATGTTTCTTTTAGCCATAGGGTCTTCGGCTCTATAAACTTTCATCTTAGTTTTATCAAAAGGACTTTCTCCTATTAATAATTCTAAGGGTATAGAAAACAAACCTTTCATTATTTAGACCACTTGCTAACCAGACGTTGACCAAACCAAAAGCTGATGATGACACTAAAGATACCTACGATTTCATCTGACCACAGCTTGTCAAACAACTCTACGCTAATAAGACCGAAGGCTGACAGGAAAGTTAGAAGGACAAACTCAAGAAAAAAGAAGTAGGTAATCAGAGGACGTACCGTAGCAGACAGATTGACTACCCATTGACTAGCACGTTTAGCGTGTTCATCGGCATTCTTATGTACCGCTATGTTAGTTTCACCTACACTGGTAATTACAGCTTCATCTCTACGATCCTGAGACTGTTGAGCCATAATCTTAAGTTCATGCTCTTTGTCCCTGACATCCTGCTTGCCTTCCATGTACATCTTGAAAAGACCGGGGCCAGTTGAGGTAGCAAATCCAAGAAGTGATCCTACTAAGCTTAACATTATTCTGCTTTCCTTTCGTTGGCTACTGGCGGATGTTTTCCATTGTGCATGGCATATAGCCGGTCATAATTTTTTTCAAGCTGTTTAACATTAGTTAGCATTTCTGCTAGTTGCATGTGATCTCGCCTAAGGTTTTCTGGAGAAGCATCTTAGCAAGAATATTTATGCGTTGCTCCTGAGTTTCTGTAGAGGTATTAAGTTTGTCACACCTGCTATCCATTTTTCTTAGACGTTGTTCTACGTCTTCTAAAGCTTCTGATAGTTGTTTTATTTGCATTTTAGCTACAGCACTGGCTCCAGCTACACTAAACAAGACACCCCCTAAGGTTAATACGGTTCTTAAATCAATCGCTCCTTCCATACTTAACCTCTTCTTTAGTAGCTTTAGAAGTTACAAACTTCCAGTCTGTTCCCATAAAAACTAGACAAACTGCGCCTTGTAGTTCAGGAGGAGATAGTGTAAGAAGCCAGTTTCCTTCAGAAGTAACAGACAGTTTAATTAAAGCTCCTTCTCTAATTCCGTAACCACGAACCAGTTCAGAAGGTTCAAATATTTTACTTTCTTCTTTTCCTATACAAGGTATTTCATTTGCTTTAGCTGTGGTAGAGTAAACCGCTAGAGTTATTAAAACAAAAACCCAAAGAAAGAAAGATCTTCTTATCATTAGTCAAATCCTATATTGTCAGGTTTGCCGATAATTTCAGCAAATTTGCGATAGGGAAACCCTCTATATTTATAGGTTGCAGGATCAGCTTCACTACGCCATGACCCATACGAACCATATTCAGCAAACATTTCATCAAACTCTTTGCCGGTCATATCAGATAAAACTTCACGGGTTTTTTCATAACCGCAAGGAAGGCAAAGAAACTTTTGATCTTCAGGCCGATCACAGTCACATCCAATTGCCATTAATGCCTGTAAGTCAGTAGGAATCAACTCTAGTTGCTCAAATCTACCAGACAATGTTGCAGCAATAGCGTCGTGATTAAACGCTTCGCCTTTTGCAATAGGGTCTAAAGTACGAGAGCCTGCAAAATAAACATCAACGCCATCCGTTTCAAAAACATCGCGCAACCTTTCATAACTATCTGTTGCGGTGTTTTCTAAAGATATGCCAATTACAATTCCATTTGGCAAATGCCTGTCGATCAAAGATTTATAACCAGCATAGCGAGGTTCAAGAATTCCAAGGTTTACGGTTTCAGTAAAACCCTCGCGGATTGGAACTTGATTTTCAACGTAGCTGTTAGGCCACTGAACAATTTCAAACGTAAAATCTCGAACATTTGACTTAAGCCAATTAACCATGTTTTGCGCTGCAGTTTTTTCTCGTGACCCTCGCCACGGATCATTCGTTACATTATTAAGCCACTCCTCTTCGGAATAGGCCGCAATAATTTCATGATCCGTTTCAGTTAGCCAACGATGTAGAGCGTAAGTAGAATTTACTCCTCCAGAAAAAGGTATAAGAACTTTAGCCATTAACTTGTTGCTCCATAATATGTACCTGATCCGCTAGTCGTAACAGTTAAACCGCCTTTATTTACAGCTTTACCTGCCGTGCCGCCAGCGCCTCCTGCGCCGCCCGATCCGGCACTTACCGTAACCTGACAGCCGTTGCTCGGGGTACTCCCGCTGCTGCCCGAGGTTCCAGCAGTTCCGTCTTGAGCGCGGCAAGATGCGCCGCTTGATCCGGCTGATCCTGCTGAACCGGCTGACCCGCATGTGTTTCCCGGTCCACAACTATAGCCGCCCTTTCCGTCATCTACCTGAGTCGCTCGACAGCCAGCATTTCCGCCCCCTCCGGCCCCGCCTCCGCCGCCTGAGCCTCCGCCCACATGGGTGCCATTGTTGACTACTGCATAGGTGCCACTGCCAGACGTTATTTCAAATTTGATAGCGTCGGTGCCATTGCCGCCTGCGCTTCCCGCTGAGTTTGTCCCACCGTTGGACCCCTGCGCCCCATCAAATCCACAGACGGTAGCACTTGATGCAAGATTAATGGTTAGGTTTGACGCTGCATTTAACGCACCGGTTCGAATTGCTGGGTTACCACTCGTCGCAGTAATAGCAACGCCACTAGCTATGTTTACAGTAATAGCTGTTGTATCACTTCCTGCATTGTATCCCGCAGCGGTTGCCAATGTAAGAATATTCACATCTGACGTGTTTGATGTAATGTCAAGCGTAATTCCACCACTAACAGAGTGACCGCCTTGTACTGCAGGCATAAACATTACTGAAGAGCCTTAACAGTCAATGCGGAAAACGTGGTCGTGCCGTCGTTGTACCTTGTGATGTACATAAAAAATTCATGGCCGTCTGTAGTCGTAAGGTCGTCTCCATCAACCTTGGTAAATCCACTCGTTGTTATCGTTCCCGCAGAAGCATTATTTTTGTAAAGGATCACCATCGTAGAATTATAGGCTGGCGGCGCTAGCGTGTGCGCTCCACCATTGACCGCGTGCTGAAAGTTCGATGTGCGCGGGTCTGGGGTAAAAGTGCCGCTACTTTTTGTTCCTGCATCGCTGCTTGCAGAAGTATATCCAACGGTAAGTTCATCAGTAGTGTCAGCTTTTAACGTGTCAGCATCAAACTGTTGAAGAGTTACACCAAGGTCAGAAGAGTCATACTTAGTGTTTACCGCAGTTTGAACAGCACTAAACTCAGTGTTAAAATCTGCACCGGAAATAATTTTATTAGGGTCAGAATCGGCTAGAGCATCTTTGCCAGACCAGCTAACTTGAATTGTATAATCGCTCATTTGTTACCTCTTGTGTTTAACTTCGTGAAGAATATCTAGCTATTCCATACAATGATTTACTACTACCGTAAAGAGCTTGGTCACCATCATCAAAGGGCGCTCTTTCATCTTGTCGTTGGTTAGAAAGTTTTATAAACAACTGTTGCCTTGACCACTTAGGAGTCTGTGGTTTAGGCATAGGTTTAAATAATGGTCTTGTCCTTCCACGGGGCATTAGGATATCCTAAGTCTTTCTCCAGCCCAACGAGCAAGGTTTTTCTTTTTCTTTTCCTCTGTCATCTTTTTCTTTTTCTTTTTGACAAAGTTACCGGCTGTTCGATTTTTAACAGGTTTCATAGTACAACACCATATTCCTTGTTACGTTGTCTAACCAATTCTAAAAGCTTGTCTCGTTCCTTATCCCACACTTCTTTTAGCATTTGAGTGTCTACTTTAGGATTGTCATCAATAACTCTGTTTACTTTTCCAGTAGGAGTTTTAAGTGCTTTTGTAACTTTCTTAATTTTTTTATCTGGAGGGGTAAACAATCCTCCTTTGTAATCTTTTAATGCTACGGTGTTTGGAACCTCACCTTTTTCATTTGATTTGTTTCCCGGTGTTTTACCGGAGGCTACCGAAGGAGTTTCAAAAGATTTTTCTTTGATAGGGTCTAAATCTTCTTTGTCTGAAAGCAATGATAGAATGTTTTCAATATCTGCCGCTTCGTCTTCAAACTCTTCAGTATCTTTGAATTCCAATTCGTTTTCTTCTAAAAAACTGTACAACTCTTCCATGCTTGCGGCAGGATTAGCTTGTTTAAAAGTCTTGGTAAGCAGTTCTTTATATAGCTGTGCTATCTTGTTTTTAATCTTTTCCAGTTCTAGATTGTAACTGGTATCCGATAAGGCTGCTTCAAGAGTAATCATATTAGCTTATCCTATATAAGGGTGGGAGTCCCCAGCCATTAGACCGGAGACTCCCTAGACCTACTTAGGTAGCAGGCACAACAAAGGCAACACCAGCGTTGTCGCGGAGTTCCGCAACACCGTACAGCGTGTCAGCCGTAAACAGGTCACCGAGGTATTCCTGTTTGTACTGGGTCTGCGAACGAACACCCATCTGCTCCGCAAGGCACAGAGCATCTTTGTGCATCATGACACCAACGCGCTGGGCATCGGAGTTGATGGACGGGCAGTTGGACGAAACGTAAACGTCCATGCCGTAGATGCTGCCGATCTTGCCGGTCTTAATGGCGTCACCGTTACCAATGAACTGCTGTTCAGTGAAGCGGTTGATGGCGAGCATATCGTTAGCAGCAATCGGAGGAATAACCATGCAACGGTTATCCGAAGGAACGTCAGCGTTATCCAGCTTGAGGATCATGGCACGAATACCAGCATCCGTCAGGTCAGAAGCGTTTGAGGAGTTACCCGTGTACAGGGTCGTTCCGTCACCACCGATAACAGCCTTTTCATAAAGAGCCGCACCTGTGCCGCCTACAACACCACCCTGAAAGCCTTCGGAAAGAGCAAACAGGTCCGTGTCAACTTGCGTAGCAAGAGCATAGCCAGCGTCGTCGGTGTAGAACCGGCGAAGCGACTGAAGCGCCTGAACTTCCGTGATGTCTTCGATCAGGACGGAATATTCATAGTGCTTGTTGATGCTAACCTGCACTTCACTGTGGGTATCGCCCTGAAGCGTAACCTGAGTGTTTGCAGCTTTAACATTAGCAGAACCACGAACCGGAGCCGGAATGTGGATCGTGTCGCCTTTTTTACCGGCGTGGTTGATTTTGGTAACGAGGTTACCTAGGACGAGATTTGCCTTATAACCGGCAATAACTTCGTCAGACCACAGTTCGGGGATAAAAGTTGCACCCGTCGTGGTAGTTTGATGTCCAGTACCCAAAGCCATAATTTAATTCCTTTCTTTATAAGGGTTACTTAACGCGACCCTCTGCATAAGCAGCTAGGATTTCATCCTGTAGTGACTCATAACGAGCAGGGTCAGTAGTTTTAAGTCTGATAAGATCAGCTCTACGGTAGATTTTTTTACCGGCTGTAGACTCAGAGGAAGAACGGGAAACACCTTTTCCTGCCTTCATAGCTTGTTCGCGGTTGGCTGCTTTTTCTGCTTCGACTTCACTTGTATTATTTATCAGTGATCGCTCTTTCCAATTATTCATTAGTTCCATAGCGGCTGGTAAATTATAGTTGTGTGCCGAAACAAACAATTGCTGCCTTACGGGGCTATCCTGAACCCACTCCTGAAATTTGGAATCAGAAACAATATCCATAAAATCAGGATGAGCTTCTTTAAGTTTGGCAGTAGTCGTCTCAATCTGTTGTACTTGACGCTGCTGTTCAAACTCACGGAACTTAGGATGGTTTTCAATAACTTTACTGACCGCTTGTTCAGGGTTATCGAAGAAATCAACTTCCTCTTCAAGCTCTTCTGTTCCGCTTTCTTGTGTGGTAATCTGCTGTTGAAGAATACCGTCTGTTAGTTTCCTGAGTTCGCCTAGTTCTTGGCCCTTCCGTCCAAGTTCTTTTTCAAGGTTTTCATATGAAGATACGATGTCCTCCATCGACTTACCCTTGAACTTTTCAGGTAGTTCCACCTCTTGCTCTTCCTGAGGTTGTTCCACTTCGGGAGCCTCTTCGATGTTCGCATACTGTTCTGCTTCCTCAGGCGTTTCGACTTGTTCTTCTACAACAATGCTATCCATATTACCAATCCTCCGTCTATAAAGATTATGGAGTTAAAAAATGCTGGGATTAGATATCTAACTCTAATTGATCCAACGCTAGTTTGGTGGTTTCCTCTAAATTAATTATCATATTTAGCATATCCACCTGACCCCTTCGTAAGAACAGGGTCTTCTCGTCAGGTATGTTTTGTATATTTTCCAACGATTTTGCCATTTCTTCGAGTTCCTTGGTAAAGGAAACCCAAGCGTCGTTGGTAAATAAATCTAAACGTCCCTCAAGAATTTCTTTGTCAGTCACTGGTTCTGAGCTTTTGCAAGGTTAAGAATAGTTTCTGACTGTAGATGCTGAACTTCAGGACCATTACGCATTGTTTCGGACCTTACGTTTTCAGCATCTACCTTAAGTTTTTCAATACGTGCCAGCTTTTCTGCCAGTTCCATTTGAACTTTAGCCATGTCAATCTCAGGCGATTTAGTCTGAGCTTCGGACTGTAGCTTGACGGCATGTGCAGTATCTTTCATTGCACTGGCTTTCATCTCTTCAATTTCCATCTGCAACTTCATAAGCTCAAGCTGCTGTGCAATTTGCTGTACCTGTGCGGCTGCTGGATCAGGCTGCATTGTCTGAGCAATAGCTTGTTTCATTGCGTCCCTGTTTGGTACAGAACTGTTATCAAAGATGGACATAAGAAGCATAGCGTGGGGAGGAGTTCCCGGCTGAGTCATGGACATAAGCTGAATAAGCTGCATCATCTCCAACTCTTTAGCCATAATACCCATGCTTGAGTATGCTTTAAATTTGTAGTCCCCTGCCGGATACCGCTCCGGTGCAAACTGAATGTAGCGTAAGGCAGACTTGTGAATCAAAGGTATCAGGAAGTTTTCCTGAAAGTTCATGATGGTACGTTTCTGACGTTTGATAGACGCTGCCTGTAGCATAGACATGCCAGAAGCAGTAGAGTTACGGGGGTTAGCAAAGTTACTGTTGGCCCCGTCCATTGCTCCAGTACCCATCTGAACCATACGCTCTAGTTCAGCACTCTCAGTAAATGTAGTGTTTGCTACATTTCCAAAGTTTAAGGGGAGCAAGGCTGACCGAGGATCGCCGTTTGTAAGGATTGTCTTACCGGCTTTGACCTCGAACTTGACTCCCCTTGGGAGACGAGTAGCATCCACACCCATCATAGGGTGCGTTGTAAGGGCCAGAGCGTCAATCCTTGCTCTCAGTTCTGCATCCAGAGCCTTTTGAGGATTGTAACCTTTCTCTGCCACGCCTCGTCCCCAGAACTTATTAGGAACCCGATCTAGCTGAAAAGACACAAACGGACGATCTTTCATCAGATATGGATTTTCAGCCGCCTTAAGAACTACCGAATCATTTGCAATAACAACAACGGCTTCTACAAGCTCGTCATCTTCGTAATCAAACTCTTCCAACAATCCTTCGGTTTTGTTGTTAAGATACTTCTTGGGAACCCGTCCCCAGTATTCTACGATCTTAACCTTATCCATATCGGAGTAATCACCATCCGACTCTTCGTCATAACCAAAGTCAACATGGTCATAACTTCCTAGAGGTTTATCTTCGTAAACCCCTTCTTTCATTCCTTCAATAATTTCATACTTAGGTTTAGCAACGACCTGTGCAACACCAAGAGCCTCGTCAATAGAAGTTACACAGGGATCAATAACAAATTCTTTTGGTGTAAGGGAGTCAACCTTTACAGAAGTAATTACATTTTCCTGAACACTAACATCTGTAGTAAGCGTGTTAGGAACAGCAGTTTCTACTGGTACACGATCTATTTCGTCTATAACATTAATCTTGGCAATGCCTGTACCGTAGATAGCAGCATTTAAAAGACACTCAACTACTGCATCTTTTACTTTACACCTGTTCAGGTCTTCCTGCAAAAGAACCTTAACTACCGTAGCATCGATGGAGTTTTGGTCAAGAACATCATCACGCAGATCAAACCACATGTCTTGACCAAAGATAGCTTCTTCTAGTTCCGCTACAGTTGATTCAATAGCCTGTTGTGTAGCAGGAGAAATCAACTTGGAGTTTTCGGACTCACGGGTTTTATCTTCATAAGACCAGATACCACGCCAGATGCGATAGTACTCATCCCAGTTTTCCATGTAGTTGGTGTTACGATGGGTTTCCCATTCTTCCACCTTACTTACAACCCACGAAACTAGGGATGCCTGAGGGTCTTTATATGATAGTTCATCCATAAATTAATATCCTGATACAGTATCTAAAGGTTCCCACTCGTCTACTTCTATCTGCTGTGCAAAGTCTGCTACCGAAACTTGGTCTATGTATGCCAAAGAGTCTAACAAGTCATCGTGAGAAAGTGGACTTGGAAAGTCTAGCATCTGACTTATAAAGTGGTGGTTCCACTCTGCCTTTCTAAACTTGATCTTGCCGTGTTCAAACCTACCCTGCAAAGACCAAACTATTCTGTCTTGCTTTCTTTTGCCGCCATGAGTAACATCTGTAAGATTAACCCAAGAACCTCTTGTTCTCATTTCGTCTTCGATGTAGGGCATGATAGCATTCTTAAGCGCACCTGCTTCAATTCCTACTGTCGTTGCATTTACATCTTCAGCTATTGTAATAATCTTTTCTGCTGTCTCTTTGATGTTCCAACGACCGTGGTGTATGTCTTTAACTAACCACTCGTCACCAACTACTTTAACTACTGATATAGCCGTTTCGTCTAGTTTGGAAGACTTTAGTCCTCTGGACTTATCGCTTTTTTCAAAGCCTGCCGGATCGACTGAAACCACATACGAACCCGTTTTAGAGGCCGTATCTTCATCAAACTCTTCATCATCTTCATATTTGACCCATTCTTCCTTAAATACGCCACCTGAAAAACTTTCAAAGGTAGCTTCAAATTCCTGACGAAATGCCTGAGTAGACATTGATTTTCTGGCGGCTTCGATTTCATCGGGGTCCAGAAAAGGATTATCTGTTGAAACAAACTGATAGGACTCCCAATCTTTTTCGTTTTCTGGTAGTTGTGCTTCTAGCCACAGCTTGTGAAAGTGGTTCTTACCTGCAGGTGTGCCTATAAACAACGCACCACCCTTAACGTCTGCCAGTGTGGGCCTAAGGATCATCTCCCACACTTCTGGTTTCATTGAGGCATATTCGTCCATTACGACATATGCTAGACCTACGCCTCGTAGTGTATCTGGTCTGTCTGATCCCTTTAGATAAATCTTACGGTCATTAACCAGTGTAATTGTAGCAGTGTTCTCATGTGTGCTTTTGATTACATTCTGGCCTACGTCCTTGAGGATTGACCAGAGAATATCTTTAGCCTGTTGAAATGTAGGGGCTACATAGAAGACATCCTTATCCTCACTTTGGAGTGCTTTAATAATCAGCACCCATGCAGCTAAATAACTTTTACCAAATCTCCTGCCACAACTTGCTACTTTAAATCGTTTGTCAGACTTAAAGATTTGCATTTGAGCATCATGAAGAGTAACCTTTAGATCAGGCATCTTTTAGTTCTTCGAACTCTGCTTCAAATACTTCCTGCTCTTTTGCTTCCTTTGCTTCTACAGCTTTTACACCTTCGATTATAATATTAACACCCAAGTCCTGATGTTCGTGTGTAATCTCTACTGCTTTTGAGGTAGGGATAATTCTGTCCATACACATCTTCAGACAATGCCTGTCGCCCTCCAATGCCATTTCAATTACCTTGTTTACAATCTCCGGTCCTTTGGTGGACATAAGTTCTCTTGAGAGCTTTGTATATTTGTTTAGGGAACCTTTAGGTCTTCCTTCGGGATTGAGGGCCTTCATACCCTTGTAGAAGTTTGGATTACCTCGTCTCTTCTTTACTGGTGTATTGTCTGACATTCATTACTCCTGACTTTGCCCTACTACGTAGGAAGACAGTTACCATTTCTTACAACTCCAATATCGTGCAGTTAGTTTACTGGGTGGAGATGTATCACACTTGTGCCTTGCACGGAAGCTTTTGCGGCGCTTAGGTTGATCCTTTTTGATACTCATGTTGGGATCACCGAATCTAACCAACCGAACTTTATCCCCCTGCTTTGCCAAGACTGCAAACTTCTTTGACTTGCCGGGAGTCCTTTTCGGTTTATTATATTCAATTAATCCTTGTGGATTATAAATCATATTACTTATTTTATTAGGAG
>FUIF01017644.1_pt1 | contig 14636 bp, 13 predicted proteins | sample 1003461 | NCBI WGS metagenome assembly FUIF01 (sample SAMEA80401918, study PRJEB19352) | marine metagenome | reverse complement strand
AGTGCTTGCTCGTGTGTTTCCGCTGGGAACGCATCACCGGAGATATAATCAACGTCTTGTGTCAAATCCAAGCTGCGGTAAATAACCAAGGTTTCACCAGATGCTGGTGCTGTACTCATGCTTACTTGGCCGCTTGTGTCAGTGCCTTCGCCAGAAACGGTGTAGTCAGTATTTAGGACCTGCGTAGTTTCAGTGCCTGATGAATCAATCAGTACAACAACTAAATCGCCGTCTGCAAAAAACTTATAAGGAAACGAAAAATCGACGGTAGAACCGTTACCGCTATACGTTTTCCGGGATGCTGTTGTACTTACAGTCATATCAAATCATCCTAGGGCATTAAATCTTCGTTAGCTGGATCATCCGGGCTAACAACTGTTGGTAAATTGTTGATGCCGCTTGACATCAAGTAACCTTGAATTTGTTGAATCCTACGCAATTCCATAGCAGGATTGTCAGTTTTCTCAAGTAGTTTAGCGGCAAATTCAGGATTTCGCATCGCTTCAATGAGCACATCTTGCACTTTCTGCATTGGCAACTTGCGCAGGATTTCATCACCCATTCGGGCACCGGTCTGAGCCACGATAATCGAGCGGCCACCGTAGTTACCACCGGTCTGTTTTGCCACCGCAGAAGTCGCACGAGAACCGACCATTCGGGCAATTGCCTTGTAGATCATGTCCGTTGTGCCTTCACGAACCTCAACCGCTGTGCCCGGCTTAGTCGATTTCTCGATATTCTGCGCAACTTTAAATATCTTGTTGAGTGAATCTACTTCTTGTTTAGTAATGACACCCGCTTCTTGCATCATTTGAATTGGTGATTTGCCACCAGCAACAGCAGGTTTAGTCAATAAAACGCGGAATTTTGTAATATCGAGTACGCCGTTTTGTCGGTTTGTCGCAATTCGGATTGCTGATTCGTAAACTGATGATTTCAAGCCATCAACAGCTTTCTTAGAATCTTTGGCTTTCAATGCCACATTGATCAATGACGCAAAATCTTTTTCCTGCGTATCTGAGGTCAATGCACGTTTTGTGATTGAAATAGGGTCATTTTTAGCCAATGTGCCATAGAAAGTCTGATTTTCAACCCGATCGATACGGCCGCTATTCATTTTAGTCAGACGTTTTGCCGCAACATCTGAGGTAACAGCATCTTGCAACTGATCTTTAAGACCCGGGAAACGGTTTAACAAAACTTCATTGTCATTAATGAATTTTTGCAACATTTTCGGATTAACTGCATTTGTCACCGGATCGATAGAATCTGCAGCCGCTAGTCGAATCATACGCTCTTGTGCGTCCATCATGGCATTTAGCGATTCTTGCGAATCGTCTAATCCGCGCAATGATAGGAAACGTGTAGCTTCTTCTAGCTCTTGTAGCTGAATTGCACGACTTTCTGCATTACCAGCCGTAGCACGGCGCATTAGAATTTCTGGCGGAATACGGTCGCCATAGGCACCACGAGCGGTTGCTTTACCAGCAAATGTGCGGGTAAACGCATCGTTTAGCTCACGAGAAAACAGACGTGCCTGATCGTAAGCAGTATCACCTGTAAATGCAGCATCAAGGTCATCTAATACCGATTCTGCTAAACGGCCGTATATACGCGCTGAATCACGATCTGGCTGTGCGCCTTCCATAGCCATGCGAGCGCGGTTTAAAAGCTCTGTACGCAATTGACGCAATTCTGCAACTGAAGCCATGCCCGCATTTTCTTCAGACCCCGTAATGCGTTTAATGAACGCATTAACTTCTGATGGCAATTTGTCGCGGAATTCTGGCAATGTGTCAGCTTTGATTTTTTGCCACATGCCAGCCAAATTACTAATTTCGCCAGTAGCAGTACCATCAACAGCACCCCACATTTCTTTTTCAACAGCGCGAACATCAGCAATCGCATCATCAAGCGCTTGACGTGCTTGTTTGCTGATTTCTAATCGTGCTCCGGGAGTATCTGCAGTAATTTTTGATACAGCAGTTGATGCTTGCTCTTGTGCCATTGAAATACGGGCATCAAGCAGTGTCTTTACATAAGCAGTACGCAACTGGGCCGCAACTTGCAAATCAGCAGGATTACCGCTTTGTCCCATGTGAATAATCATGGTGCGCAACGAATCCAAACTGGTGTTCATGTTACTTTCAACTTCAGCGCCGAATTTTGCACTATGCTCAACTAACTTCTTTTCTACCGCTGCAAGCGCTTGCGAACCTGTCAATTGCGCTGAGGTTAGTGGTAATTCCTGACCTGTAATGGTTGTTTCGCGCAGTAAACGCGCAACAGTTCTAGGATCGCCACCAGTTTCAGTAATAACTTCGCGTAAGATTTTTCCAGCTGCAGTTTCTTGAGCATTCTGACTAAATTGTTGCAAAACTTTTAATGTTGCGTTTTTGGTGATGTTATAGCCACCAGTAACAACTCTTGTCGGGTTAACAAAACCGCCAGTAACTTCACCCATCATGCGTGCCGATGGATCACCGGGGAAATAGCTTTCAGCTATTGCACCACCGGTACCTGCACCTGATGCTAAACCAACTTCGGTAGCCGCAAATTGACGAGGTGCGGTTTGTGCTGATTGAATAAATCGATTAAGCATCCAACCAGTTTTGGTCATGTCATCAAGACGTGTACCCATGCGTGCTGCAGTTTGTATTGCACCACCGGGTGTTAATGCACTACCAGCTGCTTCACCAAATACAGCATAAGGACGCTGTTCGTCAGGCACATCTGATAAATCGCTATATGTGATACCAGACGGCGCTAAAACATCAATTGCTTCTTCGCCACCGAGATAGCCAAGTGCCATACCACCAATTGTGCCGATTACAGGGGCTGCAGGTGCTAAAGGACCTAAAAATGGCGCAGCCATTGTGCCAGCTTTAAAACCAGCAATACCAGTCGCCATGACTGATCCAGTACGGATTATGCCAACGTTAGCGCCTTGTGCTGCTACACCAACTTTTTCCATTGTTGTAGTTGGCGCATCAGTTTCTGGTGGCGTCCAACCTTTATCAGTCGGTTCAACAGCACTTTGACCTACAACTTTGTCAGTTTCTGGCGGTGTCCAAGCTGCTGTGGGTTGTGCTGTTTCTGCCATTATTGTGCGCCTTTTGTGTACAATGACCCGTCTTGTGTACGATATTGCGATCCTGCTGGTAGATTATTATATTCAGATTCAGATGCAACGATTGGTGGTATGCCTAATCGCGTTCTAAATTTCATAATCGCACCGACGCGTTCTGAGTTTGCAATACGAACAGCTGCGCCAACATTAGGATCACTTGCGTTTTTGATAGCTTCTTGCAGACGGTTTTCTAAACTTTTATCAATTGCAATTAGACGTTGTTGGAAAGCAGCTGCTGTATCAAATGCCTTACCACTAATATCAAGTTCTGCTTTCAATTGTTGACGCTCGCCTTCTGCAAAACGTGGGCTTAATTGGAACACTCGAACAAGGCTATTTACTTCTGTATTGAGATATTGACGATATTGAGCAACTTTACCGCCACCGCCTGTAAGATCACCAAGCACTGGTGTTCTTCCTGCAAGCTCAACGCCTGATGCAATAACACCTGCTACTGTATCTGTCATTTCCCAAATTGAAGGATAATTATCTGGCGTACCCTGTGGAATAACCTCAATTGTTTGTCGAGGTGATTCTACGCTGCCCGGTGCAGGTTGCATTGGCATTTGTGTTGGGATTGGCGATCCAGTTGCAGCTGGTTGATTAAACGAGGTTTGATAAACACCTGCAATTGCATTTATGTCAATACCGCGTGCATCAAGCGCATTTTTTAGATGCGGTGGCATTGGTAACACAGTAGTTTCGTACATGCCTGATTGCTGGTCTTTTTCGCGCTTGGTGTAAGCATTTACAACAGAAGTCATAAAATTGTTGTATTCCGAGCTACCTTCCTCAATTGTACCATTAGCAAACGCGGCAACATTTGCGTTAATTATATTGTTGTAACGACCTGCAATTGAGTTACCAAATAAGCCAGATTGATTAGTTGAGCTAAGATTTAAACCAGCTGCCTTTTGTGCTTCTTCTTCTGTCAATTCACGATTTAGGGTGATACGAGCAAGCGCTGCGGTATCAACAAATGTCATGTCGTCTTGTTCGGGCAAATTGAAAACTGCAGCAACTTCATTTTCGTTAAGTTTTCTGCCTGTTACAAATTCCAATGTTTTGACTAAACGATCGTTACGCAGTTTAAGATTGTCACCTTTTGCTTGCTCAACAATGATGTTTTTAGCCAGCGTGCGAGATTCATCTGCAGTCAGTGCTTTTTGCACACGCGGATCGTCCATAATCAGCTTTGCTGATGCTGGGTCTTTGTTTTGCAGGTAAGAATTAGCAGCTGCTAGAGCATAGGTTTTTATGGTGCTATTTTCGTACTGAGTCATTACGTCAGGGTTAAGAATCTGACCGTAATCTGCTTTATGCTTGGCTAAAGCACCATTTAGGTTTTCTTCCCACAATTCAGGCGCAAAGTTTAATTCTGCTGCGTGGTCGCGGTTGTAAAAATCAATTTCATTACCAATGAGCTTATGTTGAGCTTTAATTTGCTCACCCAATAACATTTTCTGGTATTGGCCAAATTGATTCTCAAGCGTTGAACGTAGCTGCAGTTTGCTTTGCTCAGAACCTGCATGCTTGCCAATATATTCTTCAATTTTGCCTTTAGTTTCGCCTTGCCAGTCGTTTAGCACCTGCGGATCAGTAAGATCAGCACCGTTAATTAGTGTATTGGCACTTTCGGTTACAAATGAATCAAAGTCGTTTTGTGTACGAACACGGCTAATCACTTCGTGACGCATGCGTGTCTTTTCGCCAAGTGACGACATGACATTGCCCATTTGTCCCATTTCTTGAGCTGCACCAGCACCAAAATCAGCTGCCGATGAGCGGGCACCGCGGGTAACTTGCTGTCGTGTGTAAATCGGTAATTTAGCCATTTTTGCTTATCCCAATGCTCCCAAGCGACCTGCGCCTGTCAGTAAACTAGAACCAATTGCATACGGCAATCTAGCACGCTCTGATCTAGTACGGTAATCATATAATGTCGCTTCGCTTTTTGCTGCCCATTCCCGATCTAACGCATCTAATTCGCCAGCAATCGCAGTATCCTCAGCAACTAGCAATGGTGTGCCTTCACCAGTAACACCTGATTTTGAACGGGCAGCGCGAATAGCACCCATGCGACGGTCTGTATCTTCGCGAGTTTGTCTAGCAGCCGCCGCGCCTTCAGCTTTGGCCATTGCCGCATTGTAGCTATTAGATTCTTTACTGGCATTGTAAGCAGCAATACTTGAGCCAATGCCCATAACTGTGCCCAAAGTGGTCAAAGTTTGACCAAGTGCAAAAGCACCACCTGTGCCAAAAAGACCTGCAGTAGCTGCTGTTGTACTTGTGGCAGCTGTACCTGTGGCTAATGCGCTCATTGTCACTGGGTCGCGTGCCACTCGTTGACCACACGAGTCGTTCCACTCAGCAAAATTTCCAATGCCAAATCTCATGGCTTTATCCTCGAAAACATAATCATGTCGCTACCATCTGGCCTGTATGCCCTTAGATAGCCTTCAATTTCAAACCCCAGCATTTTCATCCATCGCATGCCCGGTTTAAATCCTACATCTACTGTAGCTTCAATTCGGCGAAACGGTGTTTCGTCTAAAAAATTCTGCACTGCTCTGTGTATGCCGATCATGTGTCTACCACTGATATCGCCCATCCACATCCAAGCTAACGCTCGGTTTTGCCAAATGGGTAAAACACCGCCCATTGCAGCAGTTTTACCGTCATGTTCAGCAGTCCACACAAGGTTCTGCTCAACCATCGGTTTGAGATCGAAATCTCCGGTTTTTAAGAACTCAGTCATATATTCCTGAGAACTATCAAATGTTAATTTATCTTCGTCGTTTTCTTTGTAAGCCCTAACGATCATATGTTGTCACTTGTGGCATTAATGCAATTAAAGTACATGGTAGCGGTAGAGTATGTTGCACTGTCATTGCTGGTGCTTGTTGATACTCACCCGGCCATGGTAATGCCTTAGTGTCACCTGTGTACAGAGGTACAGGACTGCCCATTAACGCAGTTGAACCTCGCATATGATATTCATCAAGATTGTTAACATCTGGCCCGTAATACAAACCCGGTCCAGTTTCGTACAAACGCATCACAATATTGTTAATGCGCATTGTTTTACCTTGCGCTATGCCATCAGCTGCACCTGCCTCAATAGGCATGGTTTTCATTGTTGCTGTGTACGGTAAACCGATATTGATTACCGAGGCTGCGGCTTGCAGTGTGATTTGACCGCTTGCAACTGTTAAATTCGGATGTACATAACCATCAGCTAATATGGCAACTTCTTCACCTTCAAGATGATCCAAGCCGCTAATGGTTGTTGCAGGTGACCCGTCGTAAGTTAGACCAGAATCAACATAAAAAGCATAGTCGTCATCGTAATGTTTTTCTAAATATTCAACATATTTGACGGTGCTTCCATCAATTGTTCGTTCAACCACCATCCACAAAACATCTTGATCACCGTCCCAATGCGGAATGGTTGCAACAGATTTGACGCTGCCGCCTACTAATTGACGATGCCATCCAATAACTTCTTCGGCTCGTTCGTAAGTCATTCCAATCAATGTGCCGCATGTACATGGCGTCCAAACAATTTGATTAGGTTCTTGCTGGTAAGACATCTCAACGACGCCAGCTTGCGTAACATGTTCTGCCAAAATACTCATATTTGGCGCCACATAAGAGTCAGTTTCAAATTGATACGCTAATTCGCGTATTTTACGTCCAGCGCGTTGCACAAATATGATTGCGTTTCCAATCTTAAAAGGTTTTATACCTTCTGCGCTGCCGTAGGTTGTGTAAGGCACAATACGCACGTTTGTAGGCGTAATTGCCTCGTTTAATGAGCTTGCGCTTACAATAAATTCACCACCCGATGTGCCAACTGCCAACACTTTGCCCGGCATTAGCCATTCAATGACGTTTACGTCTTGCGAGTTAATGGTGTAATTAAGCGCGTCATCATCATTAGTGCCATATTGATGATTTTCGTAATCACCAGAAGTGGATGCCCATAGTGTCTGTGGACGCGCATTACTTCCGGCAAACCAAAGTCGATCTTCGTAAAAAGATACTGATTTCGGATAGCCATTGTTGGGCGACCAAGCACCTTCTGCCCATTTTTTAATACCGCTAGTTGCACTTGACGGCAATTGCTTAATAACTGTTCCGCCAACACTAGTAGTTGAACTGTAAGAAGTAACTTCTACATATCCAGCACCATTATGCTGAAATTCCCAATCAACACCGCCATCAGATTCAGTGCCTTCTAAGTGAATAGGCGGTCTATCAACGGTTGTTGCCGTCGACGTGGCTTTATATAAATTGCCATCATAGTGACGATAATCGCCAGAGTTTATTGATTCACCAGCTTCCCATTCACTGTATTTTGATTCAATTATTTCTTCAAAACGAAAATAACCGCCAACCATATCAGCGTTGAAATAGGCAGCAGACGCCGTAAGAGTTACTGACCCTGTTGTGCCAGATGAACTCATTGTTGTGCTAGTCACATTGTCATCGTTGAAAGGCGGCCAATCAAATTCAACTTCTGTAATTGTCCAATTAGTGTGCCCATAACGTGCCAATTTGTATGGCGGGTAGCTTGGGTGCGCGATGTACATTACGTCTGCAGATTGTGCAAACTGTAATTTATCTAAATCAGTGTGTGCATAAGGGCTAACAATCTCATAAGGACTGCCACCATCTAAAATTATTCCGCCTTCTTTGTAAAAACGGATGTAAGTATCACCAAATTCTAAGATATAGGCTTGTTCAGTGTTGTACTCAAACGGCAGCAAACGTACCGATTTGCTTGAGTCTTTGACTTCTCTAACAAATCGTGTACCCGGACGTTTTTTAGCAGGTCCATGCACTTGAGGTAAAAAATTTTCAAGTGTTTCGCAACCATTTGCGTATTTGTCTTTTAAATCAACACGGCCTTTCAGTTGTGGTGAAAGCTCGCCCGCATTAAATGAATTTTGAATCGGCGACGCTTTTGGCATGTCAATATCTCACGTTAATCCAGCTATCTTCTTCAAAAACAGTTGGTGGATTTTCTTGGCCGTCGACACGTTTAGCACGGGTCATGCCGTCAAGATACTCGTTCCATGCTAATTCACGTTTTTGGTTACTTTGTGTTAGCGATTCTGCTAATTCGTAGGCCAAACGTGCAGCAACAACGTCAATAAACAACGAATCGTATTCGTTTGGGTCGGTTACTTGTTTAATATAACGAATGTATAGCGCATCTTCATCAGAATATATGTAACTACCTTCAATCTGGTATTCGTTAGCTGATAAATCGCGTACTTCAAGTAAACGCAAGAAATCCGCTGGTAGCGGATGTTTGTATGTAAAACCCCACACCGGGGCAGTGCTGTCAGGCGCTAAAATTTTACGTCCAACAGCAAAATTCCATGGGTGATCGCGCAAAACTTGATCGCGTACAAGCGGCCAGTTGCGGTCGACCAAATTAGCAGCGGTTGTGCCGTCTGAAAGACTTGTGATCGCGCCATGACCTAATTTATCAAGGGCACGGTTACAAACGTCAACAACTGAGGGCATAAGAAACTCCTGCTAGAGAAAAGGGGGCCGAAGCCCCCTAATCGGCTTAGTCTACAACGTAGAGCAAGCAACCAACTAGATCGTCACCGTCGGCAATTGCTGTATCAGCAGATGTTGCGCGGATAACCACGCCACCCTTTGATTCAAATACCTTAGTGCCACCAGTGGCAGTCAATGCAGCGCCGAAGGTTTGATAACCTGCGGTGTCTACTGCAAGACCGTCGTCGATACCATTAGAGTCTGCTGCAACAGCAGTGCCATTGATATCTTCATACGCATCCCAACCTAAGTCGAGAGTTGCAGATGAGGTGGTCCAGTTTACATACGCTTTAGATTGCGCAGCTAAAAGGCGAACCTTACCAGCTGGCAACTTAACCAATGCAACAGATGAGCCAGCATCGCCAGCGCCGTCTTGAGCAGAGGTGAAGAAAGCGCAACGTACGCGACCAGCCATCTCGTGAGTTTCGAGATTGCCAGATTTGCTTACGTTTGCTTGATCATACTCGGTAGAGTACTGAGTGGTAATAGCCATGAGTACTTACCCCCTATTATGCTTCAGAACAAAGAATTTCGACAACTTTGCCTTCTTCAGTACGAGTCGCACCAAAGGTAGCTTTGCAATAAACCTGAGTCGCGTAAGACTTGTCTGCACGCTCAGTAATTTTTGCATTGATGTCGTTCCACATGCCCAAATGAACACCTGATTTAGCCCACGCGCATACGCGACGGTAGCTAGAAGCATCAACACCCAACAATTCAGTGTGGATAAAGTTGAAACCCATAAAGGTATTTACTTGGCCCTGAACCAACGCTTTAACGCTGTTGTAGTCCGCAGAAGTAACTTCTGTGGTGCCTAACAAATCGTCCAATTGCTTTGCAGTAACTGCAATGTACAAAGGATCAGTTTCAACGTCTACTTCGTTAGAAAGCAGGATTTTCTTAGCTTCACGCAGCTTCGCTACGGTCAAGCCAGCTGGAGTACCGCCAACGCCAACTTGCTGGTTAGAAGTGTCAAAAGCGGTGGTGGTAGTACCATTTTCACCAGTTTTAGCACTGCCCAATGCAGCAGAGATGATGTCGCTATCCATTGAACGGCCTAGTGCGTATGCACCATTTACCGCGTATGGAGAAGTTGGATCGATCAACATACGGAGCTTATCTTGATCATCGATCATGTCAGCCCATTCGTAGTCAGTCGGGAACACCCAACGTGCGTCATGTGGGGTAGAGATTAGTGGGGTGTCAGCATGACGGCTTGTACGCGCCTGTGCTGTTACCGAACCGATTTGCTCAACAGCTTTCGCTGCTTTGCCGTTATAGCTGCCCATAGTGACAGCCTCGCGTAGTTTAGAACCACGCTGTTGTAACAACAGACCCACATTAGTGGTGTACTGCTGCACAAACGCAGTAGTTACTTCAAAGCTCATGGTTAAACTCCTAAGCTAAATTAAACAAAAAGTGCCGGATCAATTTGTTTTAGCTTGTCCGCTAGGCGGGGCTAGTTTGACCATCTGCATCGTTACCACTTGTCCGTTTGGGGCGGCCCGGTTTGCGTTTGGGCGGTGAGTCCGACGATTTCTCACCATTTTTCGATTCTAGCACATAATTTTCCAATTTCTTGCAAGTGTCAATAATGTATTCAGGTTCCTGAATACTGACCCGCGTCGCTTGGGGAATTACCATGCTAAGAATTTGTAAGCGGATGTCCGTATTATCCATACGCAGCACCCATCAATCGTTGCATTTTATTTAGCGCATCTTTGTCGCCCGCTAAATATTTCTCCATGAAATTCGAGTCCATGCGCAAATCTTCCAATTGCGCCTGAGCTGCAGCTGGTGTCATGCCAAATGAATTGTCATTACGCCCACCGTCCTCAAATGACGGTTCGCCCATTTTTGACCCGATGGTAGCCATTAAACGCAGCATATCTGCTGTGCCCATCTTGCTTTCCATGGTTTCCAATGCTGCTTGGTCAAGACCTAGTGCATCAACTGCACGTCGACCCGCATCAATTTGCGTATCGTAAGCCTGACCCCATTCTTTTTTCAGTGACGCAATATCTGCCTCAGCTGTTTGCAGCGCTTCTTGCTGGAATGATTCCATACGTTGTGCCGACATCTCATTCCATTTACTGAATAATGATGCCGCTTGCGTATCGGTCAGACCATTTTCGTGTGCTGTTTGACGGAACCAATTAACTAATTCTTCGTCAGCAGCATCTGGCATTTCAAAGCTGTAATTATCAGCAGATTCTGGGCGTCCGAGCTTATTGTAAAAATCAGACAATGATTCTGGTGAAGCATCGACGCCGGGTAGTTCTACTAAATTTTTACTACCGCCACTGAATTTCTCCAGATTTCGGTAGCTGTTTAAGATATCAGCTGGGCTTTGCCAGCCTTTGTTTGTGATATACGCTTGGGTATCCTCGTCGAATCCACTATTCCACGATACTTCTTGGGTACCGGTATCAGCACTCGGTGCAGTGCCTACATCGGCACTGCCGTTATCGCCAGCTAGGGCGGCAGCAGCTTCACTCATTGGTGTAATCCTCTATCAGTGTGTAAACATCTTCTTCTGTGATCTGTAAGTGCGCCATTATTCGTAGCCACACTTCACGTCGACCTTCCAGAAGAAAGGTGGTGTGAACATTGTTCACATCCGCCGTTGGCAAGGTTGCCCGGCAGAATCGGCGTAGGTCCGCTAATACTTTGCGGCCCTCTGGATTTTCAAATGTCTTTCTATACGCTATAGCCCGTTGCGATAGTTTGCTCATTTATCGACCTTCTGAGATAGCCTGAGCTTGTGCTGCATCTTTCAATGCACCGGCAACAGGCTGTGCCATTTGTGCCATTTGCATGGCTTGTTCTTGCTGCGCTTTCGCTTCGCGCATCTTCTGCACATCGTCTGGGTTGTTCAACACGGTTGTTGGTACGCCTGATACTTCTGCAGTCAGTCGTGCTAACTCGTCGCGATTGAAAATATCCAACACGGTCGGATCGATTTGTGCAAATGGTGCTAACAGCTCCATAGTACGTTGTACACCAACTAATTCTTCCGCACGCTGCATACGGCTCATAGGCGAGTCATACACAATCTCGTAATCACCTTGCGCTTCAATCAACGCTTCTGGCAATGGCGGTAGTACCTTGTGTCGGATTAACAAATCAATCTCACGTTCAATCAAAGGACCAATCGCTTCTGATTGCTGACGACCCATTGTTGGTGTTAGCAACATGCCTTTTTCTTGTGAACGAATCAGAGCTTCAGTCGCACTCATTCGTGGGGTATCAACAAGAATTTGGAACAAGTTAATCAAGAACGCATCGTCAATACTTTTACGACGTTGCTCCATTTTGGCTTCATTAATGTCAACACGCGCACCGGTAGTGAACGGCTGGATGAGCTGACGCCCATCGCGATTGACGCCACCGATGTTTAAGCCGCCCGGCGTCATGTTGACGGTCATAGCGCCGCCACCTAATACACCATCATCATGTAGCAACAATGGTGGATCAACGAGCTTATGCACCGCACGGATGTCCGTTTTGGCCATCTCGTTTAGCATCTTAATGTCTGGCAATGCCATCATTGCAGGTGAACGGCCATACACTTCATCAGGCGCTGTTACATAACGACTGATTGAATATGGGAATGAGTCATAACCGCTTTCTGGTGCAACCATTTGACCATCGCGCACATCCATGTAGTAAGACACAAATGGCTTACCCTTGGCGTCTGCGCGAGAAGGATCATAGTCTGCGCGAGGCGCTACGACGTGTAGAAACGTGAATTGCTCGTTATGACGGTTAGGATTCTCAAGTGCCTTGATAATGTAATCAGGCAACATTTTCTCGCCCCAGCGCTGTACTGCTTGACGAGCGGTGAATTGAAACTCACGATAAACCGTGTCAATTGCACCTTGGTGATTCTCTAACAAATAACTGTCACGCAAGTTAACGCAACGGTAACGTAAACCTACACCCGGCTGATAGTCGGTGTAGAGCAAACCTGTACCGAACGCGCCCATTGATACATAACGCTCATAGTTTTGGCCAGCAAAGTTTGCTTTAGGTGAATAGCGTGCTTGATACAAAATACTATTCGCTTGATAAAACCAATTCTGAACATCGAAGTTTTTATTGAGTTCAGGATCAGTCGCACGCAAGTTATGCCATTTCTGTGCTCGTGGTGTTAGCATTGAATCCATAACTGCTGCGAAACGGTCCAAAGCCACCATCGGACGCGAGTCATAAACTTTGTCTTGCTTCTTTTCACCGTTGGTGCGATCACCAACAAAGCCGCGCTGACGTGGAAGTACGCGCTCTGCAATTTCTTCCCAGTGCGTTTCCCAATTTTGTCGATCAGACTTACACGCCTTGTATCGATGCAATATATCTTTCACGTCCATAATAAATTCCCCGAAGAATTACGATTTCTTCTTTCGCGAATATTCTTTAGCCACCTTTTTTGGCGGACACTTGCCTTTTACCTTTCCGGGCGAGTACAAGCACATTGCCATAAAACGTTGCTGTTTTTCTGATTTGGCTGGCATTATTCAATCCATCCCATAAATCCGGCGGTGATTGTCGCACCTTTATCGCACGTTGCAATAAATCCTACAATCTGCCCACCTTCGATCGGGAACGGTAAATTAATATTCATCGCTTGCGAGTTGTCTTGTAGCGCAATGCCCGCATGCGAGAAGGTCAATCCCGCTTCTTCTTGTCTGATACCGTTGATTTGCGTTGATACCATTTCAACAATCACGGCGGAATCTGATGTGCCGCTAGACGATCCAGCGTACACATTGTTGATATATAAGCGCTTGCCAGCAGGTACACGGTAAAACGACGAATGGTTTGACCGCTCACCTGTTTTAATTTGTGTAAAGCTCGTGCCGCCTGATGATACGGTGATATTGCCAGTTGCTGCTTTATCGCTACCGTATGTCGCACCATGTATGCCATGTATCCAACGAATGTCGGTAGCGACTGATGTAACTGCGGTTGTGCCATTTAGTGTAATGACTTCATACGATAACTCTAAGTCACCGTTAAGATATTCCAACACAACCGTACGGATTCCCGTACCAGCTGCAGCATCTGATGCACTGCTACTAACAATACTGACCTGCACACTTTGCGGCACATTTAATACCGTGCCATCTAGGTCAGTGATCATCGCTTTAGTAACAGAACCTGATGTAATGAGTTTGCCATACGCTGAAGCAGGATAAGCGTTTCGCACATTGTTGCGCGAAACCTCATTCTCATACGAGCCAAACTTAGTGTACTGCTGCAGCCAATGGCTATCAGTGGTCATTTACGATCCCAGCAAAGTCGCAGTACCTACTTGTACATCTTCTTGCTGCTTCTTACGCGGAGTTAACATTGTTGTCGCACGACCGCTGCCAGCACGCATCTCTTGACGCGCTTGATCGGCACGAGCTTGTACTGCTTCGTGCGCAACAGTTGGTTTTGGTTCTACCTTCTGCGGCTGCGGCTTATCACCACCAAAAATACTGCTCATATTGTTCTCCAATTAATGTGCAAATACATCATAGTCTAATTTAGCAACTTTACCGCTCATGTAGCTGCGGCGCTTGGCCATGTTCATGTCGGTGCGTGCTACGGGTTCTGCGAATGTTAACGCAAGTGCGTCACCATGGTCAGGACTATGCAACCCTCGCTTTTTCATCGAGTCTTTCGTTTCCAGCTTAATCTGGCCACGCATGTGAATATCGTACTCTGGGCCTGTTAAATCATCAATTAAGTTTTGCGTGTCGTCAATCGCGCCGTAAATTAGCCAATCTCGCATCTCGCCCCACATCTCTGCACGACGGTTCATATACTTGTCATTGTCACGGGCACGCTCGCCACTCTGAATCTCGATGACCCTATAACCCAGCTGTTTCAATCGGTCGACAACGCCGCCACCAACGCCACCGCCATCGACAAATATCGCATC